>OLYC01001971.1_pt1 | contig 12908 bp, 11 predicted proteins | sample 1674271 | NCBI WGS metagenome assembly OLYC01 (sample SAMEA103958154, study PRJEB25191) | human gut metagenome
ACATAAGGGGCTGCGGCCCCTTATCAACCCTGGGGTTTTTTGACAGACTGAAAGGGCGGCTGATGAGCCGCCCTTTTATTTTTATCAGCAGAGTTTCGTGCCGCAATTGCCGCAGAAGCGGGAGCCGTCTGTTACCGATGCGCCGCACATAGGGCATAAGGTGACTGAGCCGGAAACGGAGCGGGCGGCGTTTACGAATTCGCCGTACAGTTCCTTGGACTGGAGCTTGATCTGTGCCTTTGCCTCGGCTTCCTCGGCAGCTTCGTTTTCTGCCTCCCTTGCTGCGGCCTTTATGCTGTTTATCTCGGCCTTGTTGGCCTTTATCTCTGTATATGCCGCCTGGATCTTTTTACATATTTCCGTAGCGTCGCCGTCCAGTATTACCCCGGCGGCGTATTTGCCGTAAAAGTATTCGCCCAGCTGCTGCTTCAGCTCTTCAATGTCGTCCTCGCTGCTGCGTATCAGAGCGTTGAGTTTGCTCACCTCCAGCATGTTTCCGGTCCTGCCGGATACGTTGCGGGCGATGCTGCCTAATTTGTTGAGTATAGCCATATCTTGCCTCCCGGAGGATAAATAAAATACCAAGTCAATTATGCCACATAACGGCCGGATATGCAATCGGGAGGAATGTGACCTTTTTGTATGGAAAAGGCACATAAAATTGATTATTGGCGAAAAGGGATAAATACAATATAATATAATATGCTGGACTTTACTATCGGAGGAATCTATGCTTTCCAAAAGATTCAAAACTGCGCTGCTTGCAGCAATGGCCGTGCTGATGCTGCTGCCCGGCGCCGCTTTTGCACGGGACGAAATGCAGAATAATGACCCGAACAAGTATTATATAGTGCTGGATACCACCAACCAGGTGGTGACGGTATACCAGAAGGACGACGACGGCGAGTACACGAGGATCGTACGCCGTTTTGTCTGTACCACCGGCAAAACGCAGCCCAAGGGGGACGAGCCCGCATCGCCCACCCCCAGCGGCACGTGGAAGATAGGCGGAAGGGAGCGCTTCGGAAAGTTCGCGGCCTTCAATAATGAGTATGCCAGATACTGGACGCAGATAGTAGGCGGCGTATATTTCCATTCCATAATGTTCTCATCGAGGGACACGTCTACGCTGAAAAAATTCGCCTTCAACAACCTTGGCACAAACGGCTCCCACGGCTGCGTGCGGCTTTATGTGGAGGACGCAAAGTGGTTATACTACAACGCACCTTTCGGGACTACGGTAAAGGTGACGGCAGGCAAGGCAAGGAGCGGCCTGGCTTCCTCGCTCAAGACGGATATGAAATTTGAGGAGTACAGGGATTTCCAGACTAATATATATGACAATGAACCGCTTGAGGATCGCAGGGCGTGGATAACTGTGGACGGGGCGCAGATGCGTACCGGCAACGGTACTAACGACAAGCTCATAAAGACACTCAGGAGGGATACCGAGCTTACCGTATTGCAGGAGGGCGACCCATGGGTCAAGGTAACGGCGGACGGACGGGAGGGTTATGTGCGCCGCTGCTTTATAACCTACGAAAAGGGCGTGATGCAGTCCATACCAGATGGCTATTATGTTGCCGGTACCCAGTATCTTTATGCCGAACCAGATGCCAGATCCGATAAGATATACAAGGTAGCCCGCCACAGCACGATAGTATTGCTGGAGGAAGGGCTGGGCGAGGACGGCAAATGGGCCAAGGTCAGCTACTGGGGAACAGAGGGTTATATGCTGCGCAAGAGCATAAAGGAAGGCTGGGCCACCGTGTATGACAAGGACGGCATGAAGGGGACAGAAAAATGAAAAAGGGCACGTGGATAGCCATAATTTCCGTTGCGGCACTTTCGGTACTCATAGCTATAAGTCTCATGCAGATGAGTCCCAACCCCGCCATAAGCGATAAGATGAACCAGAGCATAGCCAAGATAAAGGTGCGCTACGCCATGGTAAACGCCAGCGAAGAGTTTCAGGAGATAGTTGAAGAAGCTGCAGGCGACGATTTTGAGCAGACCGAGATACCTGAGAAGACACCGGAGCCCACACCGGAACCAATAGGGGAAAATGTACAGGTGACCAGCTCCAACGCTACCCCGGAGCCGGAGCTTACTCAAGAGCAGAAAAACATGGAGGCGGCAAAGGAAGGCGTATCGCTGGTATATATGCCTCAGCCCGGCGATGTACCGGAAATATCCGGCCCGGCGGTAATATTGACGGACAAGCCGCATATAATACCCGAAAATACCTCTGGCGTCACCTTCGACGGCGATGCTGTGGCAATGGCTTCATGGGAGGTGCTGTACAGCTATCCGTCACACTGCTTTCCGGTGCGCACACTGTCTCTGTTTGCGAGCGATAACGAAGCTGGATACAAGATACAGCAGGAGATGGTAGCCGAAGGAAAATTGCAGGATAAGGGCATGTATTTTTTCGGCACCGGCATGGGAACACCGGAAAAATGGACGGAAAGGGCGCTGGCGGAAATACCCATAGGTCTTTTGGATACCATATACGCTGAGAACGCGGAGCTTGCCAAGGCGGCTTATGCGGCGCTCAAGGCGGCTAACCGCAACGACTCCGTGGAGGTGATATGCGCGGAGCTTACCGAGGAATTGGTATCCCTCATGATAGAGGATCACTGGCTCATGGGAGCCTGCGTGGGCGTGAACATGAACGAGGCTGCAGAGGATATGCTGAAGCTTGCGGAGCAGCTTACCACAACGGGCGCGGTTTCGGTGATAAACCTTGAGATCGGCGCCATATGCTCTGAAGACGTTATGGAGCTTTATCAGTCCGGCGTTACGGAGCCTGCGGAGATAATAAAGCAGCTATTGAACAGATAAAATACTCGTAAATAAAGAAAGGAACGCAACATGAATAAGATCGATGAGCTTTCTGTAAAAAGCATACGCTTTCTGGCGGCGGAGACTGTTGAGAAGGCAAAGAGCGGCCACCCCGGCCTTGCCATCGACGCTGCGCCCATGGCGTACACACTGTGGAAGCAGATGAAGCATAACCCAAAGGATCCTGAGTGGCAGGGCAGGGACAGGTTTGTGCTCAGCGCTGGCCACGCTTCCGTGCTGGAGTATTCTCTGCTGCATCTCTTTGGCTACGGACTGACTATCGAGGATTTAAAGAACTTCCGCCAGTGGGGCAGCCTTACCCCCGGTCACCCGGAGTACCGCCACACCAAGGGCGTTGAAACTACCAGCGGCCCTCTTGGGCAGGGCATCGCCATAGCGGTAGGCATGGCCATGGCAGAAAGCCGGCTTGCCGCCCACTTCAACCGCGACGGCTACAAGGTAGTTGACAATTACACCTACGCCCTTTGCGGCGACGGCTGCCTTCAGGAAGGCGTTGCTTCCGAGGCCGCTTCCATGGCAGGCACCATGGGCCTCGGCAAGCTGATACTGATCTACGACCGCAACCATATAACCATAGAGGGCCGCATAGAGTCCACCTTTGGCGAGAACGTGAAGGCGAGGTTTGAGGCTTACGGCTGGCAGGTACAGGAAGTAGCCTCCGGCGAGAATATGGACGCTATACAGGCCGCTCTCGACAATGCTAAGGCGGACACCGAACATCCCTCTCTCATAATCGTGAACACCGAGATAGGCTATGGCACAGCTAAGCAGGGCAAGGCCAGCGCCCACGGCGAGCCTCTGGGGGAGGAAGCCCTCAAGTCCATGCGGGAGTTTTATCATTGGGACTACGCGCCCTTTGAGGTACCCGGCGAGGTGTATGCGCACTTTGAGGAGCTGGGCCGCGGCTATGCAAAGGCCGAGGAAGAGTACGACAGGATGTTCGAGGGCTACAAGGCCGCGTACCCCGAGCTGTATGCCGAGTGGGTGAGGTGGCACGACAGTAAGCTGCCGGAGGAGTTCATAAACGATCCCAGGCTGACCGCTGCCGAAAAGCCAATGGCCACCCGTGCCACCAGCGGCGAGATACTCAACCTCGCGGCGGAATACATGCCCAACCTCTTTGGCGGCAGCGCCGATCTGGCCCCCTCGAACAAGAGCGAGCTCAAGGGCAAGCCCTATTATTCCAAGAACGACAGGGACGGCTCGAACGTACACTTCGGCATACGCGAATTTGCCATGGCGGCGGCCTGCAACGGCATAATGCTCTACGGCGGACTGCGCGCCTACTGCGCCACTTTTATGGTGTTCTCGGACTACCTCAAGCCCGCAATGCGCATGGCGGCCCTCATGAAGCTGCCTGTGCTGTACATACTTACCCACGACAGCATAGGCGTAGGCGAGGACGGCCCCACCCATCAGCCTATTGAGCACCTTGCCTCCATAAGGGCTATACCCGATACCAACCTGTTCCGCCCCGCGGACAAGAAGGAAACCGCCGCGGCCTATATTGCCGCCCTGTCCGGCACTATGCCCACCGCGCTGGCGCTTACCCGCCAGAACCTGCCCCAGCTTGAGGAGACGGACGTGAAGAAAGCCATGCTGGGCGGCTACATACTGCGCGGCAGCGAAAAGCCCGACGTGATACTCATGGCCAGCGGCTCCGAGGTGGAGCTAGCCATGAAGGCGGCAGACGAGCTTGAGGCCAAGGGCAAAAAAGTTCGCGTGGTATCAATGCCCTGCACTGATATATTCGACAGGCAGAGCGCGGAGTATAAGGAGAGCGTGCTGCCCGGCTCGGTAAGGGCGAGAGTGGCTATAGAAGCGGGCTGTGCCATGAGCTGGTACAAATATATCGGGCTGGACGGCGAGACCGTCACCATAGACCACTTCGGAGCCTCCGCGCCTGCGGGCATACTCTTTAAGGAGTTCGGCTTCACGGTAGAAAACGTAGTAGCCGCAGCCGAAAGGGCGATGAGCAAGTAAGACGTATATGATAGATACGCTTCTTATCGATTTGGACAACACCATACTGGATTTTAACAAGGCCGAGGGCCCCGCGCTTGCGGGCGCCCTCAGGACCATGGGCATTGAGCCTACGGAAGAGCTTCTCAGCCGCTACAGCGTGATAAACCTGGCCCACTGGAAGTGCCTTGAAAAGGGGCAGATCACCATGGCGGAGGTGAAGGTCAGCCGCTTCAGGCAGCTCTTTGACGAGTTCGGAATAACCGTATCCCCCGCGGAGACCGCCAAGGTATACGAGGGGCTGCTGGCGATAGGCCACTATTTCGTAGAGGGGGCAGAGGACATGCTTGAGGAGCTTTACGGTAAATACAGGCTGTATCTTGCCTCAAACGGCATAGCAAAGGTGCAGCACAGCCGCATAGACAGTGCCGGAATAGAAAAATACTTTGACGGCATGTTTATTTCCGAGGAAATAGGAGGCCGCAAGCCTGAACCGGAGTACTTTGAAAAGTGCTTTGAAAGGATACCGGCTTTTTGCAAAACGCATACCGCCATATTGGGCGACAGCCTTTCGGCCGATATGCAGGGCGGCAAAAACGCCGGAATAACCACGATATGGTTCAACCGTGACAATATGCCGGACGAGGAGGGCGTGTGCCCGGATTATGAGATAAGGTCCTTATCCGAGCTTCCGGCCCTGCTGAAAAGAATATAGCTTGTGGACTTAAAAAGGATATGTGGCAAAAAGCCACATATCCTTTTATATTTGTGCGCTTTTGAGGCTGCTGCTTACAGCGTCTCTATGGGGTCGAGGAACTCCCTGCGCCTCGCCTCGAACTCGGAGGCGTAGTAGGCGTCGTTGCCCTTGTGCAGCTCGTGCAGGTAGGCGTGATGGTTGCTCAGTATCTCCTCGTTGTGGCGGCCCAGCAGGAACACCGCTATGCTGGAGCACTGGTCGGCGGCGCGGCCCATATGGGTCAGCACCTCTATAAACACCAGGCCCGCGCCTATGGTGCAGGAGCCGTTCTTTAGCCGCTCGATATGCCTGTCCTTAAGCGTTGCCACCATCTCGTCGATGACCTCCTCAAGAGGCTCTATGCGCCTTGCCATAGCTTCATCGCCGTTGGCGAAGGCTTCCACGGTGAGGTCGATTATTTCGGTAAGTGCGGAGGAGAGTATCTCAAGCTCCTTCTTTGCGGTCTCCGAGAAGGCATGTCCGTCCGCTACGAGGCGGGCGCTCAGGTCGTCTATGTTCGTCGCGTAATCGCCTATGCGCTCAAAGTCGGTAACGGCCTGAAGCAGCAGGTTCAGCTCGTTGTTGTCCTCCGTGCTGTCGATATGGTTGGAAAGCTTTATGAGGTAATTCTCAGCGGCGTCGGTAAAGCCATCCAGCCTGTCCTCCGCGGAGGATATTTTTGCGCTGCGCTCAGGGTCGTAGGAGACCAGCTGGTCTATGCTCCGGTTGAAGTTCTTGCGGGCGAGCCTGCCCATGCTGGCGGCGGCCACGTTGACCTGATGAAGGGCTACCGCAGGGGATATGAACAGTTTCTCGTCCAGAGTACGCATTTCGGGATAGGCCTCCTCGGCGTCGTCCGGGGAGTCCTTAACTATGACGGTGGTGAGCTTCACGAGCTGATTGGTAAAGGGGAGCAGCACGAGGGCGGTAACTACCTTGAAAAGCGTTGCGAAGTTGGCTATGCTGCCGCTGTTCATGGTCTTGTTCCATATACCGTCCAGCGCCCCGGCGTTATGCAGCAGGGTTATGGCTATCATAAACAGCACCGTGCCGATGCAGTTGAATATTATGTGCGCCATGCCGGTGCGCTTGGCATCCTTGCTTGTGCCTATGGAGCAGATTATGGCGGTGGTTATGCAGGTGCCGAGGTCTATGCCCATTATAAGCGGGTAAACGGTCTGAAAGGTGAAGGCGCCGGTAGAGGACAGTGCCTGCACTATACCTATCATGGCGGAGGAGCTTTGCACGATAAAGGTGGTTATAAGGCCGGTCAGTATGCCGAGAATAGGCACATCGGAAAACTTCTGCAAAACGTCGGTGAACACCTTGGAGCCGGACAGGGGCGCTACCGCCTCAGTCATGCCCATAAGGCCGGTGAACAGTATGCCGAAGCCCATGAGCATCATGCCGAGGCCCTTGGTTTTCTGCTTTTTTACGAACTTGAGGAATATTATGCCGCAAAGCACGGCGAGCGGAGCCAGCGTGGAGGGCTTGAATATCTCGAGGAATGCCGCGCCGCTTGAGTTTATATCCATAAGGCGGATTATCTGCGCCGTGACGGTGGTGCCGATGTTCGCGCCCATGACTATGCTTATGGATTGGCGAAGGTTGAGTATCCCGGCGCTCAAAAGGCCCACGGTAAGCACTATTGTGGCGGTGGAGCTTTGTATGACGCTGGTTACGAGGGTGCCCGTGAGCATACCCAGCACCGCGCTGTGGGTGACCTTTTCCAGCATGCTTTTAAGGGCTTTGCTGGAGCTGCTTTTGAGGCCGTCCCCCATAATGTCCATTCCATATAAGAATATGGAAAGTCCGCCCAGAAGTGAAATTACAGAGAAAATACCCACTTTATAAATATCCTCCCTAAAAAGGTTTATTAACGCGTAAAAACAGTGGCTTTCGGCCCGGAAAAAATTGCCGGAACATGCGGAAATATTTTCGTAAGTCAGCTATGCCGAACTGCCACCAAATACTACTCTACTGTTTTTTTCGCGAAAAGTAAAGCGAAATAATAAGGGCTGTGATATAATACTGCAAAAACAGCGGGTTTTACCAACCGACAAGGAGAAATGCCCATGGAATGCGGCAAAAAGGGGACGGAAGGGCTGGGCGGCCACCTTATAGCGCTTGCCACCATATGCGTATGGGGCAGCACATTTATATTCAGTAAAACGCTGCTCAGCGTATTTACGCCCTTGCAGATAATGCTGATGCGCTTTTTAGTGGCATATGCCGTGCTGTGGTGTATGTATCCAAAGACGGAAAAGACCACGGCAAAGGACAACCTCGGTATGTTTTTCATGTCGCTCTTTGCGGATACGGCGTATTTCCTGTGCGAAAACAATGCCCTCAGGTATACCCTCGCATCGAATGTGAGCATACTCGTAGCCTCGGCGCCCATATGGACTGCCGTGCTGGCGCATTTCTTTACAAAAGGGAACAGGCTCAGGAGGAATACGGTGTACGGCTCGCTCATTGCCCTTGCGGGCGTGGCGCTGGTGGTGTTCAACGGGACAGTGGTGCTGAAATTCAATCCGCTGGGTGATATGCTGTCCATAGCTGCCGCGATATTCTGGGCGCTGTACTCCGTGATGATGACGCGCTATGTACACAGGTTTTCGAGCTTTTTCCTTATGCGCCGAATGACCTTTTTCGCAATACTGACCACTCTGCCGCTTGCATGCTTTACGGGGGAGCTGAATATGCCGCTGTATGAGCTCGCGGACCCGCAAAAGCTCTTCAGCATAGCGTTCCTCGGCATACTCGGCAGCGGGATAAGCTACACCACATGGAACATGGCGACTCGCAGGCTCGGCATAGTGAAGGTGAACACCTATATTTATGTAAACCCGTTTGTAACGCTTATAACGGGCGCACTGTTCCTGCATGAGCCCATAACGCTCATGAGCGTAATAGGCGCGCTGCTCATAATATGCGGCGTCATAATAGGTGTGCGGGAGCGAAGGAGCGCTTGAGTGCGGCGGCAGCGCCTGATATAATTATTTTAGAAAAATGTTCAAAAAAGCGCAACCATTTCGCCTGCCTGTACGTCTTATAGGCATAAGAGAATCGGAACCGGCATCAATCCCCACATAAGCTTACAACGGAGGTATTTATCATGATGAAAAGGTTAAGGATAACAGTATGTGCAGTGCTCGTGCTTATGCTGCTCTCGGGCTGCGCCGGCTCGCAGTCCTCTATGAAGGCAACGACGGAGGAAAGCTATAACTACGCTTATGATACGGCTGCCGCCGAGGAGCCGGCCTACGAACCCGAAACCGCGATGACCACGGAAGCGTCTGAAAGCGCCGCCGGTGGCTTTGATGCAGGCGAGGCCGACCCAAACTACGGCAATCACAAGATAATCACCACCTATACCTTTGAGATGCGGACCGACGAGTTCGATAACCACTTCAAGCAGCTTCAGGACAAGGCGGCGCAGCTCGGCGGCTATGTGCAGTCCTCCAGCGTGAGCGGCACAAAGCCCGAGACGTACTCCGACTATGGCCGCACCGCCAACCTGGCGTTCCGTATTCCTACCGCCAAGGCCAAGGAATTCGTAGATTTTACCCAGGGCACCGGAGAGATAACCTACAGCAACTGCGATACCGAGGATATAACCCTCAACTACTTTGATACCGAGACCCGCCTGGGCGTGCTTCGGGATCAGCTTGACAGGCTCAAGGAAATAATGAAGACCACCGGCAATATGGAGGATCTGGTAGAGCTTGAAAAGGCCATATCCGAGACAACGCTCGAGATAGAGCAGTACACGACGCAGCTCCGCCGCTATGACGACCTGGTGGACTATACCACGGTCTATGTGACTATCAACGAGAACCGCCTCACCAAAGGCCCTGCCGCAAAGGAAGGCATGGGCGAGCGTATGTCCGCGGGGCTTTCGGAGAGTTTCGTGGCGGTAGGTGTATTCCTCGAGAACGCGCTGGTAGCCATAGTATGCGCAATACCCGCGATACTGGTGATCGCGGTGCTGGCCGCGATAGTTGTGCTCGTAGTGAAGCTCATAAAGAAGGGGAAAGCCAGGAATGCCGTAAAGCGCGAGGCAAAGGCGCAGGAGCGGCGGGAACGCATGGAAAAGCTCAGCGCCAATAAGAAAGAAGATACCGAGAAAAAGGAGTAACGGTAAAAGTGACAATGAAAATGAATAAGAAGGCAAGGATAGCGGCAATAGTGCTCTGCATAGCAATGTTGGCCCTTTCGGCCGCCGCCTGCAAGAGCCAGGACCAGATAGAGGAGCAAAAGAATATAGTGGCATCGACTCAGAATACCGACGGATATTATGACACCAGAAGCACCGTAAGGGTGACCGGCACCGGCACCGTAAGTATAAAGCCGGATATTGCCGAGGTGGGCTTTACCGTAAGGGCCCAGGAAAAGGACGTATCCGAGGCGCAGCAGAATAACGCGAAGCTGATGGAGGCAGTGCTTGAAATAATAAAGGCCAGGGGCATAGCGGAGGAGGATATCGAGACCGGCTATCTCAATATAAACGAGGTCAGGGATTACAGCAAGAATACCTCCAAGGTGGTGGGCTATGAGGTATACCACACCGTGAACGTCAAGGTCAGGGACATGGATGTGCTGGGGAGCCTTATAAGCGAGGCCGTCGCCGCCGGCGCGAGCGACGTATCCGGCCCCGAATACTCCATAGAGGACGATTCCGAGGCATACCTTCAGGCCCTCGGCATGGCGGTGGAGTCGGCGGGCGCAAAGGCCAGGGCAATAGCGGCCGGTGCGGGAGTGCGCCTGACAAACCTGCCCATTTCCATAGATGAAAACGGCGGCGCAGACAGCGCGGTGGTATACGACGATACCAATAGGACCCTAAAGGCGCAGGCTACGGCGGCGCCCGCGGAGGACGCGTTGACCGAAGAGCAGACCGTAATGCCCACCATAAAGGTGACGGCCACGGTAGACGCCACATATCAGATAATGCGCTGACCACGGCAAAAGAAAAAAGCAGGCCCCGAATGGGGCGGTGACTTAAGAAAACATTGAAGCAAAAGACGGTTTAGCTTGACGGCTATGACGTCTTTTGCTGTTTTTCAGTTGTATTGTGGGCTTCTTTGATAGCCCGTGTAAAGTCAAATGTACCGATGAAGTTATAGACAATAGTAATTTCCCTTGTCTTGGATTTCTTGTCTGCATGGGACACTTCGATGCGGTCAATAAATTCTCGGAGAACTGCCGCGTCAAGCTCCTGCATATCCGTGTACTTCTTCACCGCTGCGACAAATGCCTTGGCATTGGTTTTCTGTTGCTCCTGCTGTTTCAGTTCCTTGCGTAAAACCTCTGCCATAGATTTAAGGCTGTTCTGTTCCAGCTCGTAGTCGTGGGGCATTTTGATAAACCTTTCATCGGACAGCTTGCCCATTACATTGTCCTCATACAGTCTGGAAATGATACGGTCAAGCTCTGCAATGAGCTTATCAGCTTTTGCCAGCGTATCACGCTTACGCGCAAATTCTGCGTCACGATCTCGCATACTGATGTCTGCTGCTTCCTGCATAAACTCGGCTTCGTGCTGACTCACATACTGTATGGCTTCGCGCAGATTCTTTAGTACGATTTCATGCAGTACCACATTCTTGATGGAATGTGTTGTGCATAGGTCTTCCCCCTTGCGGTAGGTGGAGCAGATAATCTATGACCGTTATCAGGCGTCGAAGGACAAGGAGAAGTTCTTGCGTGGCTATGAGAGGGAGATCATTCTCTTTGAGGCCGCCGCCAGGGAGTGTAAGCGTCTGGGCGCGGTTCCGCTGCCTGCCACAGAGCGGATGCAGGCGGAAATGGACGCGCTCACCGCCCGAAGGGCGGCGCTGACCGCCGGGCGTTAGCTTCAACTGCTCTTTTCGGTGGGGATTGGCTTCGCGTCTACATAAATGGTTCTTTGAGAATGAGGCTATTTTTTGCTACATTCTGGTTAGAATTTCATTCATCTGCGTATTCGTAAAGCCAATATTTTCCGTTAATCAATACTACAATATCTTTTTCATATTGATAGACCTCCGCGCTGACTATGCTGTGGTTTGCCTGCAATTCTTTGAACATACGTCGTTCGGGAAGGTGAAGCGCAAACAGCAAAAATCCAGTATTCATGCGGGTTTGCGGCGAGATGGCTCTCGATCAGATACCTCTCTTTCAGACAGTCAAGGGGCTGAAATCACAATCGCATAGTTGTTTTCATGGGAGAATGGCGGTAGCTGCGGTCATTCTCCCTTTTTTCGTTTCTGCCGCTTTCAACAGGAGGAACACGAACATGGAAGAACCGAAAAGCACAGCAAAGCGCAGAGCAAAAACCTCTGTTCGCGTGCAGGAGGGTAAGATTACCTTGCTCCCGCTGTCGGAGCTGCACGACTTCCCCAACCACCCCTTCAAGGTGCGGGACGACGAGGCCATGCAGGAAACGGCGGAGAGCATCCGGCAGTACGGCGTTCTCGTCCCGGCTATCGTCCGTCCCCGCGAGGACGGCGGCTATGAGATCATCGCCGGACACCGGCGCAGGCACGGCAGCGAGCTGGCGGGGCTTCAAAATCTGCCCTGCATCGTGCGGCAGATGGATGATGACACCGCCACCATCTTCATGGTGGACAGCAACATCCAGCGGGAGAATATCCTGCCCTCTGAACGGGCGCAGGCGTATAAAATGAAGCTGGAGGCTATCCGCCGCAAGGCTGGCAGACCGGCTAAAACTGCCGAAATAGACGGCATAAATAATTCCCGACAAGTTGTCGGGAATTTAGAAAGTGCAGATATTGTCGGACAGGAAGCCGGTGAAAGCGGTAGACAGGTGCAACGCTACATCCGCCTGACCGAACTCACCCCGGAGCTTCAGCAGATGGTGGACGAGAAGAAGATCGGCATGACCCCCGCCGTGGAAATCTCCTACCTCAAGCCGGAGGAACAGCAGATGCTCCTGACCGCCATCGACAGCGAACAGGCTACGCCCTCGCTTTCGCAGGCACAGCGCATGAAAAAGCTCTCCCGCGACGGCAAGCTCAACGACGACACCATGCTGGACATCATGATGGAGCAGAAAAAACCGGAGGGCTATAACGTCGTCCTCTCGGCGGACAAGCTGCGCAAATACTTCCCGCGCTCCTATACGCCGCAGAAGATGGAGGAAACCATCCTGAAGCTGCTGGACGCATGGCTGCGCAAGCGCCAGCGTGACCAGTCCAGATAACCGAATACGACCGCAGACAACCACGACACCGACCGGGCAGAGAGCTTTCTTTGCCCGGTTTTGTCATATCCAGAGAGGAGCAAAGCCATGTATATCAACACGTTCAAGTATAAGCCGGAGGACGTTTCCTGCGTCCTC
>OLYC01001980.1_pt1 | contig 12863 bp, 9 predicted proteins | sample 1674271 | NCBI WGS metagenome assembly OLYC01 (sample SAMEA103958154, study PRJEB25191) | human gut metagenome
CTTCCAAAAATGCTCTAATCAATCTCATTGCCTGTTCTTTTTTCCCAGATTTTGCTAAACAGACAGATATATGGTTGATTAGGTTAATCTCAACTTTTGTATAGATATGCTTTTTTTCACCTATTAAATTTTCATTCATAGAATATGCTAAGACTTTTCTATACTCTTCACAACATATTTCCTCAGACATATGACTGTATTCCTTTTCTATACATATTTCGATAAATTTTAAATATTGCTTATTCTGTGCACATTCATCTTCTCCAAGTATTTCCATTAATTTTTCCAAACTTTCCCGCACTTTATCCATGCTTTTCTCGGAAAATAAAATACGTGAAATCTCTCTCCTCAGAAGTAACGCCTCAATCTTCCCTGTATTGAGCAGTTCCACATAATATCGATTTTCCACACCTATTTTCTCTGCCAGTGCTTTATAATTTTTCCAGCTCGGTTTACGACCATTTTCAATCCGTGAATAACTTTCTACACTGCAAATGCCTTCACTTAATTTTTCCTGCGTATAGTTTATTTTTTTTCTTTCTGTTGTAAGATAATGTCCCACAAACTCTGTCATAATTTCTTCTGTCTGTGGTTCATATATGTGAATCTGGCTTCCGCACCCAAATTCATCAAAAAAACTCTGTAATATTCTGATATCTTCCTGCTCTTTGCTCATATCCCGCTTTTCTTTCAAACCAGCCAAAATATGTAGACGCATAATTTCCAATAAACAATACAATGACTTTTGTTTTCGTAATAATTCAAGTGTTTTTTCGAATATTTCAAATGAGCCTTCTGTATTTTTCCCTTCTATGACAAGATTTCCCCAAAGACAGACAAGAAGCGGATATATCTTTACTTTCTGCTGTTCTTCTACATAATGAACATTAACATACTGCATTAGCTGATACAGTCTTGAAATAGCTTCTTCTTTTTCCTTTGGATTTACTTTGCATAACAAATTCAGATATACAGCATAAATATTTATCTCTCTTACACTGAAAGCTCCCTCTATTTTCTGTGATTTTATTAAAAAATCGCAGGTACATTCCAATGCCTTCTCATAACATTCTGTTGCTTTCTTTAAATCTTCAGTATCTTTCTCAGCCACAATCCCTTTCACGAACCACGCATACTGTTCTCTGATCTTCTTATTTAGTGAAACATTTCCGGTCGGCATATACTCCAGTAACATCTCCAGTTTTTTATAGTTTTCATTTCGAATACACGCTCTGGTACTTTCTTTCCATTTAAAATAAACTACTTCTTTTTCAGAAATATAAGCCGTCAATCCCAATATTCCAAATCCCATCCTGTCCAAAAACATATTTACAAGTAAAATATCAGGTACGATCTCACCATTTTCATACATACAATATGACGATGGACTGCAAATTCCTCTGCAAATATCCTTTACATTCATTTCATATTTTGTTCGTATCCCATATAAAAGTCTGCCTATATTTAAACCCATTTAACTTCATCCTCTGTTTCTTGTTATCTATCCTATGAATTTTCAAACTTTAATTGTGTTTTTCTTTTTATCATAACATATCCCGTTCACACAAAACATGATGTTCCGTTAAATCTTCCATACATTCACATTTCAATCTCGATTCGTACATTTTTTGTTCACAATAAATTCACTGGATTTTTTGTCGAATCTGGTGCATAATGTTAGTTGTTGTGGTGATACCACGACATGGGTTTTATTAATTATAACCCCCTTCTTAATTTGGAAAAGCCTTGAAAGAATGTCTGCATACATTCCCTCAGGGCTTTTCTTTTTTGTTCATCAACGCTCTAAACCCGGCGTTTTCTTATTTTCATTTGTCTGATAAAAACTTAACGTTTTCCTGCCTTCATCTCATCCAAGATTTCAGCCACCGCTTCTCTCTCATCAAAATGATATTTCACACCTTTGATCTCCTGATAATCTTCGTGTCCTTTTCCGAGGAGCACGATCATGTCGCCCGGCTTTGCATTTTTCATGCAGTAAGCGATCGCTTCTTTCCTGTCGTCAATCTCGATGTATTTGCCGTTGCTTCTCGCCAGACCGACTTTGATATCATTGTTAATATCACGGATTTCCTCATCCCTTGGGTTATCGCAAGTCAGCACGCACAGATCTGCCATCTCTCCTGTTACCTCACCCATATCATATCTGCGGAGTTTGGAACGGTTGCCGCCACCTCCATAAACACAGATCAGACGCTTTGGGTGATATTCCATCAATGTCGTGAGAACGCTTCTTGTGCTCACTTCATTATGTGCATAGTCAATGATCAGCGTATAATCTTTGGATACCGGAAGCATTTCCACCCTGCCTTTTACCTGCACTTTGGAAAGTCCCTCTAAAATTGCCTCGTCCGAAATTCCAGCCAGATGACACACTAACATGGTCACCATGGAATTGTATACCGAAAATCTTCCCGGAATATGAACTTTCGCCTGACAGTCCATGCAGCCTGTCACGTTAAAATGCATTCCAAGCTTTCCATCCTCATTGATAAATCCAATATCAGATGCCATGAGATCTGCTTCTCTTTCTGCCGAAAACGTTTTCACTTCGCATGTATGTCCTTTTAAGATACCGTCCACATGTTCATCATCTGCGTTGACAATTCCAATCCTGCACTGGCGGAACAGAAGGCTCTTGCACTCCATATATTCTTCAAAAGATGCGTGCTCTGCCGGTCCGATATGATCCGGTGATAAGTTGGTAAAAATACCATAATCAAATAAAATACCGGCTGTACGGTCTAATTTTAACCCCTGGGAAGAAACTTCCATGACCACATATTCACAGCCAGCTTCCACCATGGCAGCAAACATGCGGTGTAATTCGTAGGATTCCGGTGTTGTATTTTTTGATGGAAGATGTTCTTCACCGATCATCGCACCGATGGTTCCGATCAGTCCGACTTTTTTTCCTGCCATCTCCAAAACTTTTTTAATCATGTAAGTGGTGGTTGTTTTTCCTTTTGTTCCGGTCAGACCGATGGTGACAAGCTTTCTTGCCGGATGGTCAAACAATGCAGCGGACATCAGCGCAAGCGCCAGACGTGCAGAAGCCACTTTTAACACGGTGATATTCTCCGGTATCTGTGCTGTCTCCTCTTCCTTCTCCAGCACGATCACGGAAGCTCCTTTTTCGACCGCATCCGGGATATATTTATGACCGTCTGTCACTGCCCCTACCATGCAGACAAACATCGTTTCCGGTGCAATCTTTCTGGAATCATAAATAATATCACGCACTTCTGTTTCAAGGCTTCCCTGAAGAAGTGTGTATTCAATTTCCTCACAAATCTTTCTTAATTTCATTTTATCGTTTCCTTTTTTCTTTCAACGTATCGTTTTTCTTATTTTCTGATCTGGCTATAAAAATACTCGTAAAACAATTATTCTTTTCGCATACAGGTTTCCGTGATCATCTTATTTTAAAATATGGGATGCATCGATCTCAGCCTCAAATACGGTATGGGATGGACCTGTCATAAAAAGATGGTTCGTTTTCTCATCCCACTCGATCAGAAGTGGTCCGCCAATCTGTTCCACGGTCACCTTGCGATCACATTTTCCAGTCAGAATTGCAGTCACTACCGCAGTTGCACAGCCGGTTCCGCAGCCAATCGTCTCACCGGTTCCACGCTCCCACTCGCGAATCTTTAAATAATCCCTGCTCACAAACTCCGTGAATGTTACATTTGTTTTATTCGGGAAAATGGATGTCATATGCTCGATCTCTTTTCCGTATTTTTCCACGTCAAGCTCTGCCACAGAATCGACAAACATTGCACAGTGCGGATTTCCCCATGAAACCGCAGTAATGTGGAAGGTGCGGTCTAATACCTGTACCGGCTGATCGACAAATGTATCCATTTCTGTGTTGATCGGGATCACTTTTGTGGAAAGTCTCGGTTCCCCGATATCTGCCCGGATGTTAGATACATAACCGTCTGTCACTGTCAGTGTCAGATGCTGCATGCCGCCCAGAGTCTCGATCACAAGCTCTGTCTTATCGGTCAGTCTGTGGTCGTACACGTATTTTCCGACACTGCGCAGTGCATTTCCGCACATCTCGCCTTCCGTTCCGTCCGGGTTAAACATACGCATACGGAAATCCCCCTTGTCTGACGGGCAGATCAAAACCATTCCGTCAGAACCGATCGCAAAATGCCTGTCACTTACAAACCTTGCCAGTTCTGGAAGATTCTTAAGTTCCTGATGGATTGCATCAATATATACATAATCATTTCCAAATGCCTGCATTTTTGTAAATTTCATCATAAATCCAATTCTCCTTTTTGTTTCTTCAGAAACAAATTCAGAGACTGTCATTTTCTGACAGTCTCTATCTGTTTCTTTTATGAATTCATTGCACGATCAAGATCTGCAATAATATCTTCCACATTTTCAATACCGACAGACATACGTAAGAAACAGTCTGTGATGCCTAATTTTTCCTTGACATCCTTCGGTGTATCTTCGTGTGTCTGTGTGGTCGGGTAAGTGATCAGTGTCTCTGTTCCGCCGAGACTCTCTGCAAACATGATCATATCCACGTTTCGAAGGATTTTCTGAACGGTCTCAAAAGAATCCACGGTAAAGGAGATCATACCTCCAAAGCCTCTCGTCTGTTTGATGGTTGTCGCATAATCTTTGTGATCCTCAAATCCAACATAGTAAACTTTTTTTACTTTTGGCTGGGTTCTTAACCACTCCGCCACTTTTTTTGCATTCTCGTTATGTCTGTCCATACGAACCGGAAGTGTCTTGATTCCGCGGAGTAACAACCAGCAGTCCATCGGTGCTAACTGGCTTCCATGAGACTTGATATGCACATGGATCTTCTCTGCGATCTCCTCATTGTCTTTCACCACAACGATTCCGGAAAGTGTGTCGTTATGTCCGCCAAGATATTTTGTGGAGCTGTGTGTTACAATGTCAGCTCCCAGTTTTAATGGATTCTGGAAATATGGTGTTAAAAATGTGTTATCAACCACCATAAGTGCCCCAACGCTTTTTGCAATCTCAGATAAAGCCTGAATATCTGCCACTTTCATCATCGGGTTGGTCGGTGTCTCAACGAAAAACATTTTTGTATTTGGCTTGATTGCTGCCTTCACTGCGTCAAGATCATCCATCTCCACGTAAGTGTGCTCAATGCCGTATTTTCCGAACACGTCACCGATAATACGGAAGGTTCCGCCATAAATATCATCAGAAAGAAGAACATGGTCTCCCGGATTCAGCAGAGAAAATACAGCCATATTTGCAGCCTGTCCGCTGGAAAATGCAAATGCCTTGATTCCACCCTCAAGGATTGCCATGGTACGCTCTAACTCCTGTCTGGTAGGGTTCTCCAGACGGCTGTACGCAAAGCCTGTGGACTCTCCAAGTGCCGGATGTCTGTAAGTCACTGCCTGGAAAATCGGCATGCTGACTGCTCCGGTCAACGGTTCTGTTCCGAGCGCCCCATGTACCGCTTTGGATTCAAAATGTAAATTATCTTTTTTGTCATAATCTGTATAATTGCTGAAATTCTTCATAAAATAAATCCACCTTTCTGCTTGTCATGTTCTTCTGTTTTTATCTTTTCCTGTTTTGAAACTGCCTATGTAAAGCCTCAGAAAATCTGTCTGCCTTCCATATATAAGCTAATTATACAAAACACAATTTAAAACATATACAACTTCTGTGTTGTCTATATTGCAAATTGTGCTTTTTTTCTTTATAATAAATCTATCATTTGCGATGCAGGCTTACTTACCCCTGCGAAAAACCTGTCTGAAATCAAAACAGGATATTTTACAAACGGAAAGGATACTTATTATGCCAGAATATAAAAAAGTCGGCTATCTGACAACAGATTTTAAAATGTTTCATTTAAAAGACGAGGAAATGCGCTCCTTCCACTACCACTATCACGATTTTCACAAAATTCTCATCCTCTTAAACGGAGATGTGACTTACTGTATAGAAGGACGCTCTTATGACCTGAAAAAAAATGATATTGTCCTAGTGCACGCCGGGGAAGTCCACAAACCGGTCATTCACTCCGATGCTGTCTATGACCGTATTATTATTTACGTTTCGCCGGATTTTCTGACCGCATACCGGGATTCGGACAGCGATCTCAGCCTGTGTTTCCAGAAAGCTTTTGAAGAAAAGTCCCATGTACTGCGCGTTCACTCCTTCGGAAACAGCAGATTAGGTGCCGTTACCAAAGATCTGGACGCCTCCCTCTCGGATTCTGATTTTGCACATGAACTGCATCATAAACTTTTATTTCTAGAGTTTCTGATCCAGTTAAACCGCGCCGCCGGACACAATAAAATAGAATTTATCGAGACTTCCGCTTCGAGTGAAAAAATACTGTCCATTTTAAATTATCTGAATGAACACTTAACAGAGTCCATCTGTATTGATGATCTCTCCTCCCGTTTTTACTTAAGCCGCTACTATCTCATGCACACATTTAAGGAACAGACCGGCTACAGCATCGGCAGCTATCTCTCCACAAAACGTCTGCTGCTCGCAAAAGAACTGATCCTATCCGGGAAACCGATCACGGATGTCTGTTATGAATGTGGATTTAAGAATTATTCCACTTTTTCCCGCGCATACAAAAAGTGCTTTGGCGAATCCCCACGGGATCTGCGCCAAAGCACTTTCAACCACTGATCATTCCTATACTGACTGCCTTTTGGCAATCGGTTACTCATTCCTGTTTTCAATGAAAGAATCAGACTTTCTCTGCCATCGCATTCATCAGAGTCGGGATCAACTGCTTCTTTCTTGAAATGATTCCCTCTAAGAGAATGCCATTTTCATTTTCTTCTCTTTCAAATGCATCTGCAAGAATCCTGCCTGCATCATGTCCCTCAAAAATCACCCTGGAAGACTCTTCTAAAATATCTGTCAGCATCACATAAACCATGTCGATGCGCTTTTCTCCTAAAACTTCTTTTAAGAACGGACGAAGCTTCTCTGCTACTTTATCAAGTTCTTCACGGCTCATGGCGCTGATCTGTGCAACTCCGAAGTCAAACTCATCCGTATGGAAAATCTTGAAATCAGAATAGAAAATTTCCTCTGTCGTCTTATTTTTGAAATCGCTTCCCGCCTTAAACATGTTCTTTGCATGAGTCTCAATATCTACTTTTGCAATCTTTGCCAAAGCCTCGGCAGCCAGAATGTCAAGCTGTGTGCAGGTCGGAGAACGGAACATTAACGTGTCTGACAGAATCGCTGACAATAACAATCCTGCAATATGCTGCGGGATCTCGATATTTTTCTCGCCGAACATCTGATAAATGATCGTGGACGTACATCCCAACGGCTGATTTCTGAAATAGACCGGAGAGATTGTCTCTAAGCTTCCGATCCTGTGATGATCGATGATCTCTAAAATCTCCGCTTCATTGATATTATCAACTGCCTGCGACTTCTCATTATGATCCACCAGAATGATCTGTTTTTTCTGCATGCTCATCAGGTTACGTCTGGATACCATTCCGAGATAGTTTCCATTTTCATCCAGAATCGGGAAATCACGATGCCTGATCTTAGACATTGTCTCCTTGATGTCATCCACATAATCATCAATATCAAATGTCACAAGATGCTCTCTCGTCATAAATTCTTTGATTGGCATACTCTGATTGATCAATCTGGCAATGGAAAACGTGTCATATGGTGTTGTGATAATCACACAGTCTTTTTTATTCGCCATCTGAATGACTTCCGGGTCTACCTCAAATCCACAGCCTACAATGATACAGCTTGCATTGGACTCTAATGCACGAATCTGCACTTCTTTCTGCGGTCCGAGAATGACCATATCATCCGCTTCGATGTATTCCGATAAAAATCCAAGGTCAGACGCTCCGACAACGACTTTTCCGCGGATAAAATATGCATGTTCATTTCCCGCGATAATATTGCCATCCAAAGTCTCTGCAATATTCTTATACTGGGTTCTCGCTTTGGACAACACCCGGTTGTCATAAACATCCATGTAAGAAGTTGCGATATCCTTTGTTACGATCACACCCTCTAACTTTCCAAGCCGGTTTGTCACCGGAAGTGTTACGACATCTAATTTTTTCATGGTTTCCCATGCTTTTTTTAATGAAATCTGAGAACTAATTCCGGCTGTTTTGCGGATGGAAATATCCTTGAGCTGTGCCCCTACATCTGTAATTAATTCTGGATCCTCCACCTTAAAATAATCCAGCACATACCGGGTTTCCTCACTGATCGCTCCGGCACGCTTTGGTACATACTGGCGCTCTCCCAGCTGGTTTTTCAGATATGCATAAGAAATTGCCGCACATATCGAATCCGTATCCGGATTCTTATGTCCGACAACCCATACTTTTTTTGGTTCAATATTCATAAATTCCTCACTACCTTAAAAATTAAAAACGCCTAATGAATATAAAATAAATGCAACCAGCATCACAAAATTGATAATGGAAAACCAGGAAAGTACTTTGACATATCCCTTTACAGCGCCAACGCTTTTCTCCATCTCATCCATTTTCTCAATTTTAGAATCAAACTCGTTGAACAGATCCTGAATATTGCGATAGCATTTTACATTCTCGGAGTGAACTTTCTCTGAAAGATCCGTTTTGATAGAATCCAGCTGGGAGGTTGCATTCTCCAGCAATGCCTTCACTTCTGCGACCTGCTCATCGCTTACTTTCTTATTGGCTGCTGTCTGTTCTTCGATAAACTGCCTGCCTGCCTCGATCTGATCTTCTCCAAGCTTTTTGCTGGCTGCGATCTGATTCTCATTTAACTTGCGGTTTGCCTCTAACTGTTCCTCAGTCACTCTCTTCACATCTGCGACCTGCTTTGAGACACTTATTTCAATCTCATTCATCTTCGCGGTGACACGTTCTGCAAGCTCGTCTACTTTTTTGCTGAAATCAGATACGATCTCATCTGCCTCTTCCTGTCTCTCACTTAAGATCTGCTCTAGTTCCTGCGCTTTGTCTTCTCTCTCATTCACAAGATTCTGCAGTTCCTGTACCTTGCTCTCCTTGGATGTCAATAAATTCTGTAACTGTTTTGCTTTCTCCCTGAATTCATCGATCTGACTTAATAAAAAATCTTCTTTTTCCACTTTACTATGTATCCTTTCCTTAGCACGCGTCACTTTTCCTGCGTGTTCTGTTTTATCTTCTTTTGCATTCAGCCTTGCGGACGGCTGTGTAATTTTTTTCTTCTTCCGGTAATTCTGTGCTATTCTCTGAAACAGACCTGCCATTTACGTCTCCTCCCACAGCCAGCTTAAAATAAACTATATTTATTTTACCATTTGCGCTTTTTCTTGTAAAGGAAAAACCTTCCTTTACATTATGTTATCCTGTGGCTGACAATTTAAGGTATCCTGTGGATTTAAAAGAAGCGGTTCCAGACGGAACCGCTTCTGATAAGAAAGGGATTATACTTATTTGCTTATTTTGTTATGAATGATATTCATACTTCAAAATTGCCGTTCATTATTTACATAATTTTTTGAACTCATCAGCTACGAACTGTACTTTTGTTCCAACAACAACCTGAACAGCTGTTTTACTTGGTCTGATAACGCCAGCTGCACCAGCAGATTTGATTTTCTTCTCATCTACTAAAGAGCTGTCTTTTACTTCAAGACGAAGTCTTGTAATACAGTTATCAATGCTTGTAACGTTTGCTGCACCACCAACACCTTCTAAGATTGTTGCTGCTACAGTTGTGTAATCGCTGCTTCCAAGATCAACTTTTTTCTCTGCTTCTACATCATCATCTTCTCTACCAGGAGTCTTTAAGTCAAACTTTGTGATAGCGAAACGGAATACAACGTAGAATACGATAAATGCTGCGATTCCAAGAGGAATGATCATCCATGTATTCTTTGCTGCCGGAAGCGGTGCAGAGAAGATTAAGTCAGTTGCTCCGGCGGAGAAACTGAATCCTGCTCTGAATCCAACTAATACAGTAATAACTGTGAAGATACCATATAATGCTGCATATACAACGTAAAGAGCTGGTGCAAGGAACATGAAACCAAACTCGAATGGCTCTGTAACACCACAAACGAATGCACAAAGAGCTGCGGAAGCTACAAGTCCGATTGCTAATTTCTTCTTGTCACTCTTAGCTGTGTGAACCATAGCAAGAGCTGCACCCGGGATACCGAACATCATACATGGGAAGAATCCAGACATATACATACCTAAATCCCATGTTACATCAGCAGATGTCTCACCTGCCCAGAAGTGTCCAAGGTCACCAAGACCGATTGTATCGAACCAGAATACGTTGTTTAATGCATGGTGTAATCCTGTTGGGATCAGTAATCTGTTTAAGAATGCATAAATACCAGCACCAACTGCACCAAGACCTTCGATACCCTGACCTACTGCTACTAAAGCACCGAATACTACCGGCCAGATAAATAACAGGATTGCTGAAACAATAATAGAAACAACACCTGCAACGATTGCTACGCAACGTTTACCACTGAAGAATGATAACCAGTCAGGTAATTTTGTACCTTTGAATTTGTTGTAGCATGTTGCACCGATAATACCTGCAAGGATACCGATAAATGGGTTTGCAATTTTACCAAATGCAAGAGATTTTGTTGCATTGTCAGCGATTGCTGGCATTAATGTTGTAACTGTTCCTACGGAAAGAAGGTTTGTCATCATTAACCATGATGCTAATGCTGCAAGACCTGCTGTACCATCATTGTCGTCTGCCATTCCGACACCGACACCGATAACAAAAAGAATTGCCATGTTATCAATTAAAGCTCCACCTGCTTTTACAAGGAAGAAACCGATCATCTCAACGATACCGGTAACATCACCACCCTGCATGGTAGATGGACAAAGCGCATATCCAATACCCATTAAGATACCACAGATTGGAAGACACGCAACTGGAAGCATTAAAGCTTTTCCTAATTTCTGCAAATACTTCATCATACTAAAAGCTCCTCCTTTTTTTATAATCCCTTTTAGTTTTATTTTATACCGTTAGAAACACGGCTAAAATACGTTTTTCATATCACAGATCCCTGTCTGTTTATTTCTTTAAGATCAGAACTGTATCACCCGGATTGACATCAGATCCTGTCACTGCTTCCACGGTCTGATAGTCCGATGTGTTGCATACAACCATAGGTGTGATCACATCATAACCTGCTGCTTTCACTGCCTCAAGGTCAACCGAGATCAGAAGATCTCCTTTTTTCACCGCATCCCCATTTCCTTTATGGGCGGTAAAATGTTCTCCCTTTAATGCGACAGTGTCTAATCCGATATGCACAAGCAATTCCACGCCTTCTGTGGTCGTCATGCTCACTGCATGCTTCGTATCAAATAACATCTCGATCGTGCCGTCTGCCGGTGCGTATATCTTACCATCTGCCGGCTGGATTGCAACACCCTTGCCTAAGATCTCTTCTCCGAATGTCGGATCACTTACCTGACTGATTGGAACTGCCTTTCCTTTGACCGGTGCACCAATCTCAATTCCTTTGTCTTTTTTCTTCAAAAAATCGAACACCTTAATCCCTCTTTTCTGTATTATGATGTACTTTAGTCTGTCATGCAGACACGCTTAATATGTATCGCAAGAAACATGATCTCCTCGCCGGATATCTGACCGCCGTACTCTTTTTCAATATATTCTGCAATATGTTTACTGCACTCATACTCTCCCGGATACTTGTTCTCCATCAGCTTTGCAAATTCGATCTCCTCATCTTTCAACAACTCATGCCGGTAAAGACGCTGTGCCAAAAACTTCAGATGTGTGACAAATCTCTCATAGTGGAGCGATTCCTCATCAAATTCAATGCCCATCTCCTGTTTGACCAGTTCTAAGATCCCCTGTATCATATTCGTCATTGCAAAGGTATCGTTGATCGTTGTATCGTACTCTGCATTCACAAAATGGAGTGCGATAAATCCCGCCTCATCCTCTGAAAACTTTGTTCCGAGTTTTTCATTCAAAAGATTGATCGCATATTTTCCCATCAGGTATTCCTGATGATAAAACTTCTTGATTTCCCACAGCAGTGCATTCTTCAGCTGGATTCCCTGCACCTGTCTCTGAATCGCAAAATTGATATGATCTGTCAGTGTGATATAAATACTCTGATTCAACTGTACATTCAGATTCTTTTTCGCATAGGTAATGATATCACTCGTGAGCTGCATATGCTCTAATGGAATGTTCTCTAAAATCTCCTGAAACTGCCGGGAAAGCTTCTCGTTCTCAATCCGGAAAACCTTCTCGACCCTGCTCTCATCAATCGCATCACCCGTATGTGCCTTGAATCCAATCCCCTTACCCATGATAACAACTTCCTGCTGATTCTCATCATATGCTGATATTACGTTGTTATTAATCACTTTCTGGATAACCATATGCCACTCCGTTTTTATTTGATAAAAGCCTCTGTTTTACTGTGCATTCTAAAAAGAAAAACCAAATTTTACAAAATCCAAGTATAGAAATGTAAAATCTGGTTTTGCCTGCTTATCAGTAACAATCCAATATTTTATTCGCTTGATTTAAGAAAATTTTAACATTCATTGTTTATTATGTCAAGTTTTATTCCTGCTTATTTTTCTTTTTTGTAAGCATTTACTATATATGCATCTAAAACCTATACATAATAGCCAATATCTTTTCCATCTTCTACCGGAGTTTTACAGATTCGTTTCAAAGAACGCTTTTATTGCATCACATGCTGCACCTTCGTCGTCGCCTTCTACCGTTACAGTCACAGTCTGATTTTTTTTGACTCCCATTCCCATAACTGCCATCAGTCGGGAAGCATCTAC
>OLYC01001985.1_pt1 | contig 12827 bp, 15 predicted proteins | sample 1674271 | NCBI WGS metagenome assembly OLYC01 (sample SAMEA103958154, study PRJEB25191) | human gut metagenome
TATCCGGCATAGCATCCCTCTAAGCCGAAAAAGGGCTATCAACTGCTACACCCCAGCGGGGCGGAAGGGATTGCACGATAATCTGAAAATCAACGTGAATCTGATGCTGGCACTTATGCGACAGCCTATAGGAAACAGGAGCGTTGAATTAGCTGATAACCGGATTTCCCTATTCTCGGCACAATACGGGAAATGTGCTGTTACGGGAATGCCATTTCTGACAACAGATGAAATACACTGCCACCACATCAAGCCGAAAAAATACGGTGGGAATGACAGCTACGAAAATCTGGTGCTGATAAATAAACTGGTACACCGGCTCGTCCATGCAGAAACGGTTGAAACGATTACTTATTACCTTGAAGTCTGCAATCTCAATAAGAAGCAAATGGAAAAGCTGAACGCTCTGCGCCTGAAAGCAGGTTTAGGAGAAATTTGGGGAACACAACCCCTAAAAACGAACAAGGTAGATTGTAATAGATTGTGAGTATGACTAACGATGGAACGCCGTGTGCGGTGAAAGTCGCATGCACGGTGTGAAGTGGGGGAAAATCCGGAGATAACATCAAAGGATTACCTATCACTATTGTGGGGCGGCAGCTCTCCGAATACCTCGTTCGACTGCTCTGGCTTCGTCAGCTATGTCTACAACCAATGCGGCTGGGACTTCGGGCGGCTGGGGGCGCAGGGGCTATACAACATCTCCGCACGGACAAGCAGCCCCAAACCCGGCGACTTGGTATTCTTCACGGGGACTTATGACACGCCGGGGATCTCCCATGTGGGCATCTATGTGGGCGACGGCTGGATGCTCCATTGTGGCGACCCCATCAGCTACGCCAACCTCAACACGAGCTACTGGCAGTCCCATTTCTACGCCTACGGAAAACTATTTTGACAGGAGGTTTTTTATGGCTATCTCCAAAAGCGCAAAAATTCAGGCTGAGATCGAAAAGGTCACGGCCAAGATCAACGAGCAGCAGGCACGGCTCAAGGAGCTGGAACAGAAAAAGCTGGAGGCCGAGAACAGCGAGATCGTGGAGATCGTGCGCGGCATGAGCGTTTCGCTCACCGACCTGCCCGTGCTGCTTCAGACCATCAAGAGCGGCGGCACTTTGGGACAGAATGTCCCGAAGTCTGCGGATAAGGAGGACAGCGAATGAACAAGTGGATGAAGAAGCTGACGGCGGCGCTCTGCGCCGCTGTTTTGATGTGCGGCATGGCGGTCACGGCCTACGCTGGGGGCGGTGAGGAATGGGACGGGCTTGATCCTGTGGAGCCGCCGCCCATGGAAACCGTTGACCCCGGCGAGGGCTTCACCGAGGACGGCAACCTTGTGACCCGTGACCTGCTCTACGATAAGGCCACCAACAAGCAGTTCATCACGGTGCAGACCAGCGGCGGCAACACCTTTTACATCGTCATTGACTATGACAAGCCCACCGACGAGGACGGCGAGCAGTACCAGACCTACTTTTTGAACATGGTGGACGAGGCCGACCTGCTGGCGGCGATGCAGGCTGCGGGCGGTGAGCTGCCGGAGTGTGCCTGCGCGGACAAATGCGCCGTGGGTGCTATCAACACAGATTGCACCGTCTGCGCCGTGAATATGGGCGAGTGCCAGGGCAAGGCTCCCGAGCCTGCGCCCGTGGTGGAGCCGGAGCCTGACCCCGAGCCGGAGCAGCCCAAGAACAGCGGCGGGACGCTCCTGCTGGTGCTGGCCGTGGCGGTCATCGGCGGCGTGGCTGGCTGGTATTTTAAGATCTACCGCCCCAAAAAGCAGCAGGCCGCCGACGCTGCGGAGGACTACGGTGACGATTACGACGATACCCCGCCTTGGGAGGACGAGGACGAAACGGAAAGTGAGGGAGAGGAATGAGATTTACCAACAGCCCCTATGAGGACTTTATGAAAGAAAAAAGCTACTTTAAGGGTGCTCCGCCCAACCTGCCGCCCAAAGGCTCCCGCTGCGACGGCTGCCCCTACTGGCATGGGATCGGCTGCGTGTTCTGCTACCGGGAACAGCTCAAGCCCAAGACAGGGGGCAAACATGAGCCGTGAACTGACCCGGCAGGAAAAAACGGCGATTCGTAAGCTGGTGACAAAATGGTGCGCCAACTACGATAAAGACTATGGCTGCCTGCCGCTGGACTGTCCCTGCTATATGCTGGGCAAGTGCTGGACGGGCGCTTATTGCCGCTATTTCCGCGCGGCGGTGCTGCCCCTTGATCCTGTGCTGGAAAGGTCGCTGACCGTGGAGCGTATCACGGAAACCCGGCCTTGCCCGGTGTGCGGCAGGGCCTTTCTCCCGGACGGGCGGCAGCGGTACTGCTCCCCGGCCTGCGCCGGGGCTGCCCTGCGGGAGCAGAAGCGGGCGTATATGCGCCGCAAGCGGAGGTAGCGCGTGGAAAAATAGCCCCGGAAAACGCCTGTATTTACAAGGCTTTTCCGGGGCGCTTTTGGGGTGGGCGGTGTGTTTTCCCGTCTACCCCTGTTTTTGCAGAAATGCTTTCCACATCCAAGCAACAGGACTTTGGGACATTTTGTCCCGAAGTCCCGGCTGAAAGGAGGAATTATGCCTAAATATTATGAGATCAGCGAGGCGGCGGCAAAGCGGGCAAAGGACATGAACAGCTATTCCGACTATGCCCCCGGCTCGGCCACGGCGGGCTACCGGGCGATGGTGGATGAAGCCTATGCGCTGGCAGAGAAGCAGAAAGCGCAGGTCGATCCCATGTACCATGATAAGATTGACGCCCTTGTTGACCGCTACGCCCGCAGGCTGGCGGAAAACCTCAATGAGCGCAACGCCATTGACGCCCGTGTGCCGTCCATTCTGATCACCGGGGGCGGCAATTTCCCCGTGGCGAAAAAGGCCAAGCAGAACGCCGCCCGGGATCGCAACTACGGCGAGTATGCCGAAATTGAAAAGCTGCTGGACAAGATCCGCTCCACAGGCCGGGGCGGTATCAGCGCCGACGATGACCTTGCCGTGGAAAAGCTCACAAAAAAGCTGGAGGGAATGGAGTCTCAGCAGGCCATGATGAAGGCGGTCAATGCCTACTACCGCAAGCACAAGACGCTGGAGGGCTGTCCCGAGCTGACGGCGGAGCAGGTGGAAAAGGTCAAGGCGTCCATGTCCCAAGACTGGCGCAAAGACCCCGTTCCGTTTCCGTCCTATCTGCTCACCAACAATAACGCCAATATCCGCCGTGTGCGCCAGCGCATCGAGGAGCTGAGCCACAAGGCGGAGTTTGTGGGCTGGACATTCCCCGGCGGTGAGGCCAAGGTCAACGAGGCGGAGAACCGCTTGCAGCTCATTTTTGAGGATAAGCCGGATGCCGATACCCGGCAGGCGCTCAAAAGTGAGGGCTTCAAGTGGGCACCCAGCCAAGGGGCATGGCAGCGGCAGCTCAATCAGAACGCCATCCGTGCCGCCGCAAGGCTGGACTTCCTGCGCCCGGAGGACGGCAAAAGCCCCTATCAGCTTCAGCCCTTTGCGAAACGGGCGGAGAAAGATGTATCACGGTGAGGAGGGTTTATGGACAAAAACCAAGGCTATGAGATCATCAAGGCCGTCATGCTGGAAAACGGCAGGGGCTTTGCGCTGGGGCATCATCCTACCGCTCCCTCGCCCTATGTCACATGGGCTTGCTATGATGACAAGGACGGCCAGCGGCAGTATGAATGGGGGCATTACGGCAGCGACCGTGCCGCTCTGGAACAGGACTTTGCGGCGCGGGTGCAGGAATACCAGCGCCTTTACAACGTCGATGTCAGGCAGGTCGAGGCTCCCGGCCTTTACAAGTATTACTCTACCCAGCGCCCTGTGGACATTGGGACATTCCCCAAGCCGCCCCGCAACGCCCCGGATGAGATCGTCAACTACGATCAGCGCGTCCCGGTTGAAAATGGATCATTTCTGGCGTGGGGGCATTTGACCTACACACGGCCATTGACGAAACGGCAGGCGTCTGACTATGAGCTGCGGCCTGCGCCTGACAATCCCGACAGGCCCCGTTCGATCCGGGAACAGATGAAAACCGCCGCAAAGCAGGCCGAGGCTGACCGGGGCCAAGCTGCCCCAAAGAAAAATGCCCCTGACCGGGGCGACAGATAGGAGGACATTTATGGATCAGGAACGCAATCCCAACAAGAACGCCGAGCTTTCTATGGAGCAGAACTATAATCAGATTGACGGCATCATCAACAATCTGCCTGTGCCGCCCCCGGAGGATAAGCCGCTGGACAAGGTACGGGAACATCCGCCCAAGCGCCGCAGCCGGGAGCGTGAGGAGCGTTGACAAAGAAGCGCGTCCGCAGCGTCCCCATCTATGTGTGGGTACGGCCTGACGAGCTGGAGGTCATTCGGGAGCGCATGGCCGAGGCGGGCATCCGCAACATGAGCGCCTATATCCGAAAAATGGCGCTGGGCGGCTATGTGCTCCACGTTGACCTTGAACCCGTCAAGGAGCTTGTGTCGCTCCAGCGGCGCTGTGCAAACAATCTCAATCAGGCGGCCATCCATGCCAACAGCTACGGCGGCCTGTACCCGGACGAGCTGAAGCGGCTGCAAAAGGACTATGCCGACCTGTGGGGGCCGCTGTCTGATCTGCTGGCCCAGCTCTCCGCCATTGTAACGATGTGACACAGGGGGAACGGCCCCGCGCCGTTCCCCGGCTGTCCCTGCTTCTGGTCACGATGACCAGAAGTAAGGACAACCGGGACATCCTTGAGTGCCGATTTTTTCAGAGTTATAATAGACATATACAGGAAAAAGGAGGAACCCCCTATGCGGATCATATTCAAAATCCTTGCCGCTCCCTTTGTGTTGGTGCTGACCCTGCTTGTGGCCGTGCTCTCGTTCCTGCTGAGTCTTTCCGCTGGTTTGCTCTCCATCCTCGCGTCGGTGCTGGGGCTGCTGAGTGTCCTGATGCTGTTTGTGGAGAAAGACATTTCCACGGGGATCGCGGGGCTGCTGATGGCGTTTGCCATTTCACCCTTTGGCCTGCCTGCGCTGGCCGGATGGCTGCTTGCCAAGCTGGACGAGCTGAACGGCTCCCTGCGGGGCTTCATCATGGGCTGAGTTCTGGTCACGGTGGCCAGAAGATGCAGAAAACGGCGGCTGATCCCATCCGCCGTTTGTCGTATGGAAAGGAGGGCTGCCTACGGCCACAACCTACCTCAAATCCCACAAGCGGGCCGATAAGCGGACGGCCCTGCAAAGCCTGAAAGACCGCTTTGACTATGGCCTGAACCCGGAGAAGCTGGGGGCCGTTTCCTCCTACCTCTGCGATCCGGCCACGGCACACGCCGAGTTCATGCTGGTCAAAAATCAGTATCAGGGCGAAACTGACCGCAGGGCCGGACACGGGGCGTTGTGCTACCAGATCCGGCAGGCGTTCCCTCACGGCGAGGTGACGGCGGAGGAGGCCAACCGCATCGGCTATGAAACGGCGATGCGCTGGACAAAGGGCAAGTATCAATTCTTCGTCTGTACCCATATAGACAAAGAGCACATTCATAATCACATTTACTACAATTCCACCGCCTATGACCGCTCCCGGAAGTTCCGCAACTTCATCGGCTCCTCGTTCGCCCTGCGGCGGCTGTCTGACCGGGTATGTCTGGAGCACGATCTGTCCGTGATCGTAAATCCCAAGCTCCACAGCAAGGGGCGGTATCTGCACTACGGTCAATGGCTGAGGGACAATCAAAAGCTCTCACAAAAAGAACAGATCCGCCTTGCCATTGACGCGGCCCTGACGGAGCGCCCCGTGGACTTCGCAGATTTTCTCCGGCGCATGGAAACGGCAGGCATACAGGTCAAGCACGGGCGCGGCGGTGTGATCTCGTTCCTTGTGCCAGGACAACAGCGGGCGGCCCGTTTCCGGGCATCCACGCTGGGGGACGGCTACGGCCCCGAGGACGTGCAGGCCGTCATTGACGGCAAGGCTCCCACACGAACGGCCACGGCGCGGAAAGCGCCCGCACCCCGCCGTGTCAATCTGCTGATCGATATTCAGGAGAGGATGCGTCAGGGCAAAGGCCCCGCCTATGAACGCTGGGCCAAGGTGTATAACCTCAAACAGATGGCTGCCGCGCTGCAATATCTGAAAGAGCACCAGCTATTTGAATATGACGATTTGGCCGCAAAGACCGACGCCGCCACAGAGCGTTTTCACACGCTGGCCGGGGACATTCAGCAGACCGAGGCCGAGCTTTCCCGTGTGTCCGATCTGATGGCCGCCGTGGTGCAGTACGCCAAGACCCGCCCCGCGTTCGATGGGTACAAGGCCGCCAAGTACAGCCGGAAATACCTTGCCGAGCATGAGGCGGAACTGGCCGACTACCGGGCTGCAAAGGCGACGATGGCCGAGCTGCTGGGCGGCGAGAAGCTCCCCAAAATGGACGTACTAAAAGAAAAACGCCGCCAACTGGCAGCGCGGAAAAAAGCTCTTTATTTGGAATACCGCAAGGCCCAGCAGGATATGCGGGAGCTGGTGGCGGTCAAGGGCAGCGTGGATCATCTGCGCGGGCTGACGGACAACCAGCGCAATAAGGAGCAGGCCCGTTAGGGACGGCGACGCAGACAACATTTCTTCTGGTCACGGTGTCCAGAAGTCCAGCGGGTTTGGGGGCACCCCAACAAGCATTTCCGCAACGTGGAAATTGCAAGTGTCAATACACTTGCCTTGCTTGCCGCTAACGCGCTCCCCCGGAACCCTCGCGAAAAACGGAGGCAGCGCCGTTTCTTACGCTTCCTCCGTTCCACGGTTTTCTATGATTGCATTGATAATACCCTCGACGAGCCGCAGCTCGCTTTCATTGAGGGAATTAAGCTGAATGTTGATACGCTTCTTTGCGGCTTCATCGGCTCCCATGTCGGGATAAAAGTATTCGTCCACGGAGATACCGAACATTGTTACCATTTGGAAAAAGGCGTTTAGGCTCGGATGCTGTCCGTCATTTTCGTGATACATAATGGTACGCGGATCGCGGTCAACAATGTATCCTAATTGCTCCTGCGTCATGCCTTCACGCTCACGGGCTTTCTTGATAGCAAGTCCGATCCCGTGAAAGTCAAATTTGCGTTCGTCACGTTCAATTTTCATAGCATCACCACCTAATGTAATTTTACATTTCATGTGGCAACATTTGAACGGCGTCAAATTTCATTTCACTGCATATTTAATTTCATGCTAAGAGAATTGATGACGCTGAAAATGTGATGTAAAATGTACTTATAATTAAATTTGTCCCGAAGATCAGAAGTTGGTATCTAAAATAAAATCAGAAATATTGTGAGGTTTCTGTGACATTTGGGTGCTACACTGAAAATGAAGGAGTGTGATACCATGCGAATTTTAGTAGTCGAGGATGATCGACTTTTGAATAATACTTTATGCTATAACTTGAATACTGCGGGCTATGCGGTGGATTCTGCGCTGACAAAATCAGCGGCCGGTAGTTTCTTGACAGAGCAGGACTATGACCTAATTGTGCTGGATGTAAATTTGCCGGATGGGAACGGTTTTGACTTCTGCCGGGAGGTAAAAGAACGCCGTCCCGATACCGCTATTATCTTTCTGACCGCAAATGATATGGAAAGCGATATGCTCAAAGGGTATGAGCTGGGTGCAGAAGATTATGTGACAAAACCTTTCCCTATGAGTGTCTTTCAAAAGAAACTGGCGGTAGTGCTAGGGAGGCTGACAAAACAATATGGTGGTGATACTTATGAGGATGACATACTGACCATCAATTTTTCAGAAATGAGTGCTACTCTATCAGGAAAGCCACTTACATTCACACCACTGGAATATCGACTTTTGAAAATTCTGATGAAAAATCCACAGATTGTTTTGACCCGGCAAGTCTTGTTGGAAAAATTGTGGGACGCAGACGGAAATTTCGTGGATGAACACGCTCTGACTGCGGCTATCAGCCGGGTACGAAACAAAATTGAAACACCCGACCGTCAGTACATCAAAACGGTATATGGTATGGGTTATATGTGGATTGGAGGGGTGCTGAAATGAATGGGCGAAAACTCTCTGTCAACAAAGCCTGTCTCTTTTTAGCTGTTCTCCTGCTGGTGGCAATGGGGACGGTTTCAGCAGCTTTGTATGGGCTAACTCAGAATATAACCGCTGTCTGGTATGTAGTATTGTTCGGCATCTTTGTGCTGCTTTGCGCTGTTTGTTTTATGGTGCTGGTTCGGCGTAAACTGGCAATGTTCTCCGATAGCTTTTGTAGTCTGATAGATAATATGTTGTCTGGGAATATGCAGCCGAAACAGATTATTGAAGAAGAAAGTCTTTTCTATAAAATTGAATATCGGCTGAACCGTTTATATGAAGTCATGCAGGAAAACAAGAATAGCATTGCACAAGAACGGGCTGACCTGCAAGAACTGATTTCCGACATTTCTCATCAGGTCAAGACCCCGATTGCGAACTTGAAAATGATTAACAGCACCCTGCTTGAAAATGAAGTCCCTGTGCAAAAGCAAAAAGAGTTTCTTACAGCACAGGCCAGCCAACTTGATAAACTGGATTTTCTCATGCAGATGATGATTAAAACCTCTCGTCTGGAAGCAGGTGTCATTTCTCTGGAAAAGAAAAGCCAGCCGCTTTATGACACGCTTGCCGCCGCATTGGGCGGTATTCTTCTGAACGCCGAGAAAAAACAGATCAATGTTCAAGTGGACTGCCCGGAGAACTTGGTCGTTTCCCATGACAGAAAATGGACAGGTGAAGCATTGTTCAATATTTTGGACAATGCGGTGAAATATACGCCGGAGGGCGGTCAAATCCGTGTTTCGGTTGAAAGTTGGGAAATGTATGTGAAAATCGACATTGCAGATACAGGCATTGGCATTTCAGAACAGCATCAGGGAGCAATTTTCAAGCGTTTCTATCGAGAGGACATCGTACATGATGTAGATGGAATTGGTATTGGTCTATATCTGGCTCGTGAGATCGTAACCTTGCAAGGCGGTTATATCCGGGTAACATCCGAGGTTGGGAGGGGTTCAACTTTTTCCGTCTTTCTGCCTCGACAATAAAATAAGTACGCTAAAAAACAAAATGTCACAGACCTATGACATTTGAGATTTAATTAAACAGAGGTATTTTGTTTCCCGTGACATTTCTGTGAGGTTTACCTTTTATGATAGAGCCATCAAAAAGAAAGGGTGGTGTTCTATATGAACATATTACAAACGACAGATTTGAAGAAATATTACGGCACCGAACCGAACATTACAAAAGCATTGGATGGCGTGACCCTATCCATTGAGGAAGGTGAATTTGTTGCCATTGTTGGTACTTCCGGCAGCGGTAAGTCTACTTTGCTGAACATGATGGGCGGGTTAGATACGCCAACTTCCGGCAGTATTAAAGTAAAAGGGAAAGAATTATCGAAACTCAAGGATGAACAGCTTACCATCTTCCGCAGACGTAACATCGGGTTTATCTTTCAGAATTACAATCTTGTTCCTGTGCTGAATGTCTATGAAAATATTGTCCTGCCGGTGGAGCTGGATGGTGATACCGTGGACAAGCGGTTTATGGATGAAGTAGTGAAAATGCTGGCTCTCGATGGGAAGCTGAACAGTATGCCTAACAATCTGTCCGGCGGCCAGCAGCAGCGTGTAGCGATTGCCCGCGCCCTTGTTTCCAAACCAGCTATTATACTTGCAGATGAACCGACAGGCAATTTGGATAGCCGGACAAGTAGTGATGTTCTTGGTTTGCTGAAAGTTACAAGTCAGAAGTTCCATCAAACGCTTGTAATGATTACCCATAACAATGAAATTGCCCAGCTTGCCGACCGAATTATCCGTATTGAGGACGGAAAAATCGCACAGTGACAGGGGGTGACATTGATGGATGATATTTTATTTGGGAACAATAATCAGGCAACAATCAATCGTCTTGCCAAAAGAAGCTACCGCGCTAATAAGCAGAGAAATGTTTTCGTTACCATCGCATTATTCTTGACCGCCTTTATGATTACATCTGTATTTAGTTTGGGGTGCAGTTATTTTGAAACCTATCAAATGCAGCAAATTCGTGCGATGGGCACGACTGCGGATGTGGCAATTACAAGTCTCTCAGAAGAACAATATGAAGAATTGAGCCGATCCAGCTTGGTATCCGTAGTTGGTGTCAGTCAGAGATTGGGCAGCATTGATACATCTGGAATGGACGATGCCCTGCTGAGTATTACTTGGATAGACGAAACAGAATGGCAAGAACACCGTGTACCAACAATTTCGGATATACACGGAGATTATCCGCAAGCAAAAAATGAAATTATGCTCCCTACATGGGCTTTGCGTGCAATGGGGATTGATGATCCGCAGATAGGGATGAATATTTCCCTTTCCTATCAACTCGGAACAGATTATCAATATATCTCCGATGAATTTGTTTTGTCGGGCTATTATACAGATTATTCGGCTTCACGTGCAGGCAACCGTGGTGCCGCTTATGTTTCGGAGCTTTTTGCAACACAAACAGGGCTTCCCTTTGATAGTGTGTCTACCGCAATGATTTCTTTTTCTGATGACAGTAATGCCCTGCGATCCTGTGAAAAACTAAAACGGAAGATTTCGTTTACAGAAAGTCAGTCCTTTGAAATTGTACCTATTGCTCAGAGCAATTCCACCACCATTGTTCTTCCACTGGCTGCTATTATCGTCTTTATCATTATCAGCGGCTATTTGCTGATTTATAACATTCTGTATATCTCAATTTCAAGAGATACACAATTCTATGGACAGCTTAAAACGATAGGCACGACAAAAAGACAAATCAAGCGGATCGTGCGTTCTCAAATATTCAGAACGGCGGTGATCGGTATTCCCAGCGGCCTGATTGTCGGTGGTATTGTTTCGCTTGGACTTGTTCCGTTTGCCATGAATATGATGTACTCAAGCGATACAGACCTTGGGGAGATAGTGTCCTTTTCCCCCATTATTTTTGCGGGTGCCGCAATCTTCACATTTTTTACTGCAATCATCGGCAGCATGAAACCAGCGAAAATAGCTGCAAGTATTTCTCCTGTTGCGGCTTCACGCTATACGGAGGCAAATACAAGGAGTTACCGAGATCATAAGAGCCATAGAACAAAATTATCTCGGATGGCACGAGATAATATTTTTAGAAACCCTAAAAGCGCTTTCCTTACTTTTGCGTCCTTATTTTTAGGCTTAATATTGTTTTTGGTTTCTGCTGGTCTACTATCAAGCCTAAGTCCCGACAATTTTGTAAATCAATGGGGAGAAAGTGATTTCGCATTGACTTACAGCATTTCCGAAGAAGGAAACCTGCTCTCTGATGAAATGTTGCAGCAAATTGAAACAATGCAGGGAATTGAAAATCTGCGCGTCACTTATTCTGCTTCACCGTGGCCCACTATGGATGTCATTTACGACGAAAATGTATTCGGGAAATATATTGATTCCTTGGATGGCGTATCAGGTCTTGATTTTTCAAATGCGGAAACACGAAAAAACTATACAGATAATTTTTGGAGCGGCGTTTACGGAATAGATTCCAGATATATCGAAGAACTTAATAAAACGCTTGATAAGCCTATTGACTTAACCGCCTTTGAAAAGGGAGAGTTGGTGGTTTTGTCCGCTATGACGGATGATGAGGGAAACCTATTGATTCAGCCAGGGCAAGCAATCACCGTTGTCGGTGAGTCCGGGGAACAGGTCTTTACAGTGGCAACTGGCTTTCTGGACGCTGATTTTCAGAGTGGTCGAGGAAATGAGAGAGGTACTGCCCCTGATTTGTATATCAGTAAGCAGGCAATAGAGAAGTTGTCTGGAGAAACCAAAATCTTTCGGATTGCTTTTGATACGATTGATAGCAGTTATGACAAAGGGATTATGGAGCAGCTTCAATCCATTACTGCTTCGTCACCGGGCATTACGATTCTGTCACGATATGAAAAGCAGCAAGAAATGGCCGGATATTTGCTGACCTCAAGGATTATAGCCGCAGGGTTGTCCGCTGTATTTTTGCTGATAGGAATTATGAATTTCATTAACACAATGGTTGTTAGTGTAAATACTCGGAAACATGAATTTGCAACACTTGAAAGTATAGGAATGACGAAAAAGCAAATTAGAAATGTATTGCTTTGGGAAGGCGTGTATTATTGGAGTATTTCTTTCCTACTGCTTGCCACACTGGGAACAGCGATATATATTCCAATATACTCAGCCTTTAGAAGAATGGTTCCTTATGCAGCTTTTCACTATCCTGTAATTTCTCTGTTGGTTGTCGCAGCTATTGTTTTGCTGGTCTGCTTGGCAACCCCCGTCATAACTTTCATGCAAAATGTTAAGCAAAGCGTTGTAGAGAGACTGCGGCAGAATTAAATATTTGCGATGAAAACCGGGAGATTATTCTCCCGGTTTTTCAAATCTCACAGGTTCGTGAGATTTCAGCCCATTATTCTGTCGAAACAGCGTGTGTCAGTGACATTTCTGTGAGGATTGCTTGTTAAGATAAGCGCAAAAGGAACAAGCTGCCGCACGACGGCAAAAGAAAAAAAGCCGTCGTACAGCAGCCTATCAACACGCCCATTTGAAACGGCGGCTTTGATTTTCAGAGCCGCCGTTTCTTTGCGATTGCACAAACCAATGACGACTTGCAGGGACACGGTAGCCGATTGGAGGTTAATTTACCGTGTCCCGTTTGCTTTTTCAAAGCTCACATGATCTACATCAGTTAAAAAAAGCATTGCTCCTCCTCCGGGCAAGTATAACATTGCATCGGCATTATCGTTCCATGTAATTCAGT
>OLYC01001987.1_pt1 | contig 12809 bp, 11 predicted proteins | sample 1674271 | NCBI WGS metagenome assembly OLYC01 (sample SAMEA103958154, study PRJEB25191) | human gut metagenome
TGCCGGTTCTATTGTTTAACTTTTAATTTTTCGGTAAAAATTTACCGAAGTATTGCAGAATGATATTATTTTTTTAATCTAATCTTACGAAACAACAGATTAACCTCTTTTAATATTGTTGGACCATACTTCTTTGATGCAGCCGCAATTGCTGCGCCTGCGACAACAAGGAAACCTTTACCTACTCTATCAATATTTTTAGGATTCATGTTCTTTGAAATTTAAGTATTTTATATCTTCTTGTTTACATTCAATACACATATCTTTGGCAAGAACTCCTTTTATTGCTAAATCAAGATTTTTATTGTAGCTATGTATTTCTTTTATACCTGAAGTTTTTTTTGCCATTAAAAAGTCCATGTTTTTTTTAAAAGAACCATCAATATATAAACTGCAATAATTGACCATGATTTTATGATTCCTTGCAATTGCTTCATTTTCTCCTTTTAGATGAAGAACTACATCTGACAATAGGGCAAGTCTATTGTATAACTGAATATCATATACATAATCTTCATAACATTTTTGATAACGTTCAGATTCATTTCTTAATGGATGAGTTATAGATTTCCAAAAAGATTGCCAACTATTAACAGGAGCACCATCAAGTTTTCTTCGTTCTTCTTCTATTTGTAGATGCAGTTTAGCTAAACCACTTTGCATATTTATATAGACATTGTTGGCTACACTGTTCAACTCTTCAGGAGTCTTAAAAGTCGGATAGAGATCCATAAATCCTTTGAAATGACCAATAATAGAGCCAATTCTATCGTCCTTTTGCCCTTTTTTGATGCTTTCTACTTTTTCTTCTATTGCATCTAATTTTTCAAGAACAGACTGAATCATGGCCATCATAGCAAGATTAGAGATGCTTTGTGTTATTGCTTGTAGGTCTGTTTTCTGGACGATTATAGCTTGTCCATTAATACCTGATTTTCCTTTAATTCTAATATTAGGAGTGAAACCTCCTGGGCTTTTATTGGATTTGTCAAAAATTGCTTTCCCAGATTTTAACATTTCTCGTAACCTACTAGGAATTTCAACAAGAAAATCTTCAGAATGTGATAATTTATTTAAGAAATCCACAATAACTGTTCCACAATATATGTTGTTAAGAAGGTTTTCTTTTTCCTTCTTAACAATCTGATCGAGCATAGCAGGTACTCCGTACAAAGATAGAATATCTGTTTTTTTTGCATGAACAGCAACCTCAGTTTGGGGTTTTACAATTAATTCTTGTGACATAGAGTCCATTATATTTTATACATATTTTAAACTACCTAAATCTTTTAATTCGTACAAATACAGCATATTAAATATTAGTTATCACTCTTTTATGTATTGGATATTGTCTTAACAAGCTGCACTATGCAAAGTTAGTAAAAGATATTGGTAATTAGACTATAAAGCTATAGAATCCTCACTTATTTCTATTGGTGATAAAACATTCGCTTATCTCAAACTCGCATTAATGCTTTCTCATTACACTGTAAATGCAACTTGAAACCGACGTACCATCCCTTTTGTGCTTTTCCCTTTCTCTGCCAAATCCTTGAACACCTTCATGGGAAATTGCCCCTTGTTATGGAAAACTGGGATGCTTGTACCATAAACAAAACTGAATTCGGTACATTTACCAAAACAGACCAATTATAGTCAAGGCAACGAAACACCCTAGCATGATTTCGAAAAATAGTTGTAAGAATATATTTTCTGGAAGAGGTGCTTCAAGTGCCTGCATACACAGAACATGTAGAAGTGTTTGATCTTTCGGTATGAATTAAAATGGGAACTAATCATAAACGTGATTACTTCAGCATCCAACATCATGCGTTTACAGCGGCGTTTGGACGCTTCAAGAGAGAGCGGAAGAGTATTTTATTAGCAATGCTAAAAACAGCGTTTAAACACTGTTTTAATGGTGTTATAACGGCGTTTATATTATTTCGTTCGTTAACCAAATTCCCTGCAAACTGCTTGCAGATGTCGAGATATTTTGCGAATATTGCATATATAGTTGTGCATGAATTAGCTATTAAATGATTTGGTTTCATTTTATATACTAATAATCAACAATATGCACAACTTTTTATACATGAATCTTTTATCAATTTAATTCCGCCAACGGGTTAACTGATGCAACTTTTTTGCACACACAAATTATCCACACTGCAAGAGTTGGAATTGAAAACAATGCATTAAACCTGTTACAGAATGAGTTTTAGCAGATGATAAATTGATGAAATTAATGCTCAATAACCCAACACTTTTTATCAGGGATATACTCCAATCGATTTCTAAAATACGGCAATAGTATTAGAGCAGAATCTATTTCAGGAGATTCAAAAAAATAGCCTTCTTTCACTTCCTTTATTTTTATAGCATAATGATTTAGTAATACCTTTAAACGTTCACTATCTCTTAAACAGTCTTTTATATACTGTGTATTCAATAATGCAGTATCTATCTCTGCATATTTAAGAGTATACAAGATTTGCTGGGAGGCAGAATCCAATTTTGCTGAAAAGTTAGGTTTAAAGGCTGATTGAGTCATCTTATAATATTGTTTGTAATAATCTAATGAATCTTGTAAAACCCGATTCTTGTCATATAAACTATTTACATATTTAATAAATTCATCACCTGTCATTTCTTCGTTTCCGGCATAAAAAAAGATATTTTTTTCTACGAATTTAATAATACTATCTTGTTTATTTAGCCATATTGAATCTTGATTTAATGCAGAAGTTAATAAATCATCTCTTCTCGCTATTTCATATTGGAGATGCGCATTATCTCTATGTACCATAACAAATAATACAAGTAATAGTAACGCAAAAAGACTAATCATAATCGAGTATATTGAAGCTACTTTTTTCATTTTCTATTTTTCTGATAATCGTTTAAATTCTGAATAAACAAACTCACTTCTTGTAAAGAAATTTTTTGATTCTGTTCGTTTGACCACTTTTCCTTTTCCTCTTGAAGTTTCTTTTGAAATTCCAATTCCATCTGTAACTTTTCAAATTTCAAATCATGAATTTTGTTCTCATATTCATTTGATGTACGCCAACTACCAATTGCCCAACCTACACCAAAAGTTAGGGTTCCAATAGTGATGATGCTCCCAATAATGCCACCAATACTATTGAATAAAGAAAATGAATGTTCTAAATTGTTTTCTGATTTCTTTGCCATTCTTGTGTTACCAAATGAAGTTGGTTTATATAATTCGTATTTGTTTGTTTCTAATTAGTATTCGAAAATATGGACATTTCCCGTTGATTGATAAATCCTTATCATCATCTCCCTTCCTAAACCTAATTATTTCAAATTGATTGGGATTGAATTTATGTAAGAAAGTTATGGGCACACCCATCAATCCAGCATAGTCCACAGGAATATCTTGTGTTTTATTAATATTGATTCCGTTGCAATTATCATACTTTGGATATTTTTTCTCGTTTCCTGTATATTTTTTTGTAAGTAAAATATTCTCACAACGTTGGGGCGTTTCTAAGTTGGTTAACCACAAGCAATTGTTTGAGGATATTATTCTATTCCCAAATTCATCGATTTTAGTTTCTGTTCCGTAGAGTTCATAGTGCTCAGGAACAATAAATCCTGAAATTCCTCTACCAAGATTCATTCCCAACCATGCTTTATTCTCCTTTATAAGATTAAAGATTTCTTTGTAGGTTATCGCATTTATGTTTCCGATTATCAAAAACTTCTTGTTGTACTGTATTAATTGGGCTACAAATTCCCTAAACAAAGAAAAAGGAGGATTGGTTACAACTATGTCCGCTTGTTTCAGCAAACGGATGCTTTCTTGGCTACGAAAATCGCCATCACCACGAAAATATACAATATTGGATGATGTTGGCTTTTCCTCATTATCTCCTGTATATTCATAGAAAAAACCATTGCTGCTTATTTCTGTACTAAACAAGTCTAATACTTGTTCTTTATAACAGGATGCTATCAGCTTTTTTAATCTCAGTTCTTTGAAATTCAAATAGAAATACTTGAAAAAATTACTTGTTTGCGGGTCATCACAATTACAATAAACTACCTTACCATTGAAATGCTCCTTGTAATACTGTAATTCTCGCTCTATATCAGATAGTTGTGTGTAAAACTCGTCACTTTTTGATTTCTTTGCCTTTTGTAGCAATTCATTTGTCGCATTTCTCCCCATTTCTAATTGTTCTTCTGAGTTATCTGATTAAATATTTCACTACCAAGTACCTGAAGAGACGTTTTGGAAATTTCAAGCATTATCTTGAACATTTCATTGGCATCCCATTCTTCTCCATTTCCTTGTGTGTATATAGAAGTCGCTTGAAGCATGATTGTTTTTTCTTTGTGCTTCACAAATTTATTCTTGCACAAGTTCGTATTGATAGGCATTCCATAATTTGCTGAAGTTAATCTGTCAAGTCTATTGAGCATTCCTGAATTATACTCCAATGTAACCATTCTGCCATCAGGTCTTGTTATTGAAATGGTTTCAGTTAAGAAGTTTGAACCTTCCAAAAACAGCACATATGGAAAATGAGATTCAGACAGCATTAGATTGGCAATTTCTGATATGTTTTTATGCGACCGTTCTATCGCATTACCCGCAGCCATTAAATCTTGGTCGTTGTTTTTGCCGACAAGTATTCCTTTCCTTATGTTTTCAATGTCTTTTCCTTGATGTTTGGCCTCAGACACTAATATAACTCTCCAATCTCCATTATCATCTTTTACTTCTATAATACCTCCGTCAGGAATAATGCTGGAGTTTTCCACAAAAAGCGTCTGCCCTAATTCAGGGTCTATTTTCCTTAATGCTTCATTGATTTCTTCTTTCTTTATACTTGTTCTATATTGAAATGATAGTTGAGGAAAGTCTTTCTCCAATTGTTTGATAACAAAATGAGAAATCTTTCCAACTGTCATATCATGTAATTTGGCTTCTTCTCCAAATATGCCAATTACACCCTTAGATTCTTTATGTTGCTCTGTCAACCTTTTCGACTGATTCTTTTTAGCCATATCTCTTTATATTTGAGTACAAAAGTACAAAAAATCCGTGATACGGTATTCTATTATCACGGACTTTATTTTGATTTACAATCTAATATCTCGATTTTGCTTTCTTGTAGGTACTCCCAATGCTTGCATAAACTCGTCTTTCTTTCGTCTGAACCAACTGACGTGTGAAATATCGTCTATATTGAGGTTGAAATTGCCCTCCTTGTCCTCTTTAAGTGAACATATCGTTTTGTCTGCCCTGAAGTGTTGGTTAAACTCGCGCGAATACAGTTCGCCTTTTATGGAAACATCCTTGAATGTACACAATTTTCTAATAACGGCATCGCCAAAGTTCAATGTATCACGCAAGAACTTAATTGTCGGCATCAGCTTTTCCACATAGGGGAAGTAGCGTTTGACAAAATTCACAAATTCTGACAGCTTGTTGTTCTGTTGTTCGTAAGCGTTCTTTATCTCCTGTATCTGCTTGGCTTGTTGATGTTCCCTTTGTCGGGCTTCCTCTTCAAGTTCAAGTATGCGGTCTTGTAAATCCTCGTTTCTGCGCTCCAATGCTTTCGTCTTTCCACTTCCGAAAAGAGAACCCACACTTTCGGCTATGTTGGTCGTTGCGGTCGTGGCTGCGCCTTTCAGCTTCTCGGTCTGTACCTCTTTCTTGGCTCGTTTGAGTTCTTCCTGTGCCGTTTCTTTCTGCTGCTGCAAGTCCACCACTTCCGCCTTCAGACTGTCGGCAAACCGTTGGGTGTCCCGATAATACTGTGTCGTGGACTTGTGCCGTGCCTTTGAACCCTCTATACCACGCTGCAATCCGTATTTAGCCATCGCAACGGCATAGCTGTCTTGGTAGGATTTCAGTTTCAGCCGTGTCATGATGTCATCGGCACAGAGCCTTACGGTGTCGGCTGGTTTCTTGCGGTAGCGTTTCTTTGCCTGTTCCTCCCGTTTCCTGCGCTTGCGCTCTCCCTTGACTATCGGAACGTGCGTGACGTGTATGTGCGGTGTTTCCTCGTCCCTGTGCAGATGCGCTGCCACTATGTTCTCCATGCCGAACAGGTCGGCAAAGTATCTTATGTTGTCGGCACACCATTCGCCTAACCGCCCCTCGGCTTCAATACGGGCCATGTCTTCGGGTGTCCCCGATACATTGATGCGGATTGCCCTGACTTGGTTGTTACCGATTTTGCGTGTCAGCCCCGCTTCTTCCAATCTTCTTTGGATGGCAGCCGAACGGTTTTTTATCCCATCGGGGTATGTGATAAGTTTTCGGTTAAGGTGTGTGCGTGTCGGGTCTGCGTTCTTCGGAATGATGAAACGCTCGATGTGGGCGGTCGTTCCGCTGTCGGATCCGTGCGCCTTTTCCATCCATGTGCAATACTATAATAGTTCGTTAAATTTGTAACTAATCCGTTGAAAACAAATAAGTTAATTAATATAATTTAGCAAAACAAAATAGGTTAAGTGACTAATTTTCAGCATCTTTAATGATTTACCACAACACATTGAAGTAATGAACAAAACAGCACTTGACCAATATGAGGAAATCGTAACCGATGCTTTGAATAGTTGTTCTGCGAAGTTACGCAAAAGTTTTAAAACAGTATTCATCCAACTCATGATTTTGTATATGGTACTGCCAAGAAAGATTAATTTCACCCAAATGGGGCGTTACTCAGACAGCTCGGAACAACGCTTCTGGCAGTTGTTTGAACTTGGGTTTGACTGGATGCAGTTCAACCTCTTCCTTATGCGGCAGCGGTTTGGTGAAAGTGCTAGAAAAGCCATTGCCATCGACGCAAGCTACATTTCAAAGTCGGGAAAGAAGACTCCTTATATCGGAAAGTTCTGGTCGGGATGCGCTTCTGCCATGAAACGGGGATTGGAAATTCTCGGTATCGGCATTGTCGACATTGACAGCTGGAACTGTATGATGCTACGTGCGGAACAGACACCGGACAAGGCGTATCTGGAAAAGCAAGGCGAAGAGTACAACCTTGTGGACTGGTATCTTGACGTACTCCGTAAATACAGGAACAAGTTGCTTGACATAACACGTTATGTCGTTGCAGATGCTTGGTTCTCAAAGGCAAAGTTTGTCAACGAAGCCTGTCTGCCGGGATTCCATGTCATCAGCCGTCTGCGTGATGATGCCGCCTTATGGTATTCACATGACGGTGTCCGCACAGGCAAACGGGGACGACCACGCATCAAAGGTGAGAAGATTGATTTTAAGGAACTCGACCTTCAGCGTTGCGAGGTTCTCGACATTGAAGGAGGAAGGACCTACTCTGTCAAGGCCTATTCAAAGGCAATGAAACGAAACATCAAAGTCGTGGTTCATTACCCAGAATCAGGAGGACATAAAATTTACTTCTCCATCGATCTTGAAATGTCGGCCAAAGACATCATCGAATACTACCGTACACGATTCCAAATCGAGTTTTGCTTCCGGGATTCCAAGCAGTTTACCGGACTCAATGATTGCCAGGCAAGAGACTTGAAGAAACTGGACTTCGCTTTCAATGCTTCACTAGCATCGGTAAACATTGCAAAGGTCATGCGCCAATGGTACTATCCATCGCTCTCCATCGGAATGCTAAAAGCCTATCTGAGTAATACTTATATGCTCAAAAGAATTTTTAGCAAGTCCGGTATGAAGCCGAACAGAACATTTAATGCTAAACTTATCAAAGAACTCTTTGGCATAGTGGCAGAAGCCGCTTAGACGATATGTTGAATTTTTAACGGACTATTAACGGTATTAAAACGATATTTAAATGCTGTTTAAACGCTGTTTTAATCGTACGGAAATTCATACTGTTATTTTACAACAAATTAAGCAAATGCGGTAGGAGTATGTTATTTTATTGTATCTTTGTCATATATACGTATCTAAATATGATAACCTGATGAAAAGAGCAATTATGATAATGGCTTTACTGAGTCAAACCTTGAGCTTTGCGTATGCCGATAATCAAATCGAGACAAGAGGAATTGGACAATATCCGGGACACCCGTCCCAGTTCACGGCGCCCAAGATGGTGAAGGACGATACTTATAGGAATATTGCCTTGAACCGAATGGTGTATACTTCGTCCAATGCGGATTTCAACTTGACGGGACATCTTGTGACGGATGGAATCATCAGCAGCAAGGCTCCTTCTTTCCTTCGTGTAAAGACTAATGAAGGGGAGTTGTCCAACCGTGACAAGGAGAAGATGATTGATGGCAATACCGTTTCCAGCCAAGTAATCAAAGGCGAGAATGCTTTCGTGGAGTTCAATTGGGAAGCTATGAAGGTAAATCTTAAAGATTTGAAGTTTACAGGGGAATTGGCTTACTATCAAGACAAAGCTTCCGAGGGCTATGCTATTCGTGTGATGGCTTCGCACGACGGTAAGAATTGGGAATTGGTTGGGGAGGAGAAAGGCGCAGGGCTTCCGGGTGAAGCTACCAAGCAGCAGGTAAGCTCCGACCCTAACAAGTTCCAAGATGTGGTGCGCCTTCCGCTCAGGAAGCTGAATGTCTCTATTCCTATGAAGAAGCCGGGCAACTACGGGCATGTACGCATAGAGCTGTCGATGCCGGGTGCGGCGTGGTGGCGTATCAAACTCATAGATAATTCTGCTTCTTGGAGACCCTCCGCTCATTTCTCCAGCGTTTGGAAATCTGCATTGCCGAAGAGCGGGACAGACGCAGGTCCGCAATGGCTTTATGTGGATTTAGGTACGGAGGCGGACTTTGACCAAGTGAACCTCTATTGGGTGAATAAGGCTCGAAGTGGAAAGATTCAGGTGTCGGCTGATGCCAAGAACTGGATTGATGTGGCTGACCTCGGCGATCCAAAGCAGAAAGGACTGACTGAAGAGGTGGCTTGCAAGGGGCATGGGCGTTACGTCCGGTTGCTTTTGACCGAACCGGATGCTTCTGGACATTATGCTTTGTCCGAGATGCAGGTGATGGGAAAAGGTGGACTACATGCAGAGGCTGCTAATACACTTGCCTCTGCCGATGGCAAGCAGATGTTGAACCAGTGGCAGTTGCGTCGAGAGGGAAGTGATGCGTGGATAGAAGCGACTGTGCCTGGTACGGTTCTTACCAGCTACATGAATATCGGTGCTGTTCCAGACAATCGTTTTGATGATAATATGAGACAGATTTCCGAGTCGTTCTTCAACTCCGATTTCTGGTATCGCACCAACATTGAGCATTATCCTTCTGCCAACAAGAAACAACATACATATCTGAACTTCGACGGCATCAACTGGAAAGCGGAAGTGATGTTGAATGGTGAAAAGATAGGCAGGATTGACGGAGCCTTTATCCGTTCTCGTTTCGACGTGACCAACAAGTTGAAAGCGGGAACCAATAAGTTGGAGGTGCACGTTATCAAGAATGCCTACTTTGGTTCAGTGAAGCAGAAGAATCTTCAGAATACGGACTTGAACGGTGGTGAGCTGGGTGCTGATAATCCAACTTTCCATGCATCCATCGGTTGGGATTGGATTACAAGTACTCCCGGCCGTGAGATTGGTATTTGGAATGATGTGTATTTGACTCATGACAATGGTGTGAGAGTCTATGACCCGGTTGTTACATCTACTTTGAACCTGCCTGATACTTTGGCAACCATGACTCCTTCCGTGTTCTTGCAGAATGCAGATGCGGAGGCAAAGACAGTGAAGCTGACAGGTCATATCGGCAAGATCCAGTTTGAAAAGGAGGTAAACCTGAAGCCAATGGAAAAATGCGAAGTCTCTTTCGCTCCGGCAGACTATCCTCAACTAAAAGACCAGCGCATGAACCTTTGGTGGCCAAATGGCTATGGTGTTCCTTATTTATATGATGCGGGATTCAAGGTGACAGACAAGGCGTCTCATGAAGTGTTGTCGGAGGTGGCATTCAAGGCTGGTATCCGGCAGATGAGCTACGCCGACTTGGATACTCAGACCAAGATTTATATCAATGGCAAGCGGTTGAACCCGTTGGGCGGTAATTGGGGATTCTCGGAAACCAATCTTAATTATCGTGGCCGTGAATATGATGTTGCTGTTCGTTACCATAAGGAAATGAACTATAACATGATTCGTGACTGGGTAGGTCAGATAGGCGATGAGGAACTTTACGAGGCTTGTGATAAGTATGGCATCATGATATGGCAAGATTTTTGGTTGGCTAATCCTTGGGACGGACCTGATCCTTACGATGAAACGATGTTCCTTAACAACTCCGAGGATTACATTTCCCGAATCCGCAACCATGCTTGTATCGGTATCTACTGCGGACGCAATGAAGGATTCCCGCCAGCTTCAATTGATAAAGTGTTGAGGGAACAGATAAAGACCATTCATCCCCAGTTGGGTTACATTCCAAGCTCTGCCGACTTAGGTGTAAGTGGGCATGGTCCTTATCAGATGAAATCATCTTCATTCTATTTCGCCAACCAGAGTCATAAGTTGCATTCGGAACGAGGCATGCCTAATGTGCCTTCCTTCGAGTCTTTGAGCAGAATGATGGCTCCTGAGCATTTGTGGCCGCAAAGCGATTCATGGGGACAGCACGATTATACGTTGTTGGGTGCGCAAGGTGGTGCATCTTTCAATGAGATTATGGAGAAGCGTTATGGCAAACCTCAAAATGAGCAACAGTTCACCAAGTGGGCTCAATGGCTCAACTACGACGGCTATCGTGCCATGTACGAATCCGCCGGACAAGAACGTTTAGGTTTGCTTATCTGGATGAGTCATTCTTGCTGGCCAAGCATGGTGTGGTGTACTTACGATTATTACTTCGAGCCGACTGCTGCTTATTTTGGTGTGAAGAAGGCATGCGAACCTTTGCATATCCAATATAATCCAGTGAAGAAGTTGGCGGAGGTAGTCAACTTTGCCGGAGGATCCAAACAGGGCTTGTTGGCTAAGGCACAAGTGCTTGATATGTATGGGAAGTTAATCAAAGAGGAGAGCCAAGAGGTGAATGTGGGAGAAGACCAGACTGTCGGCGCAGTAAGCATAAGCGAACCCGATGAGGAGGTCTATTACCTCAAACTCACTCTTATGGAGAATGGCGAGGTCGTTTCAGATAACTTCTATGTGATGGGCAAAGAGGAGGACAATTTGCAGGCTCTCACCAAACTTCCAATGGCAACCATCGCTATCAAGAGCAAGCGGTTCGAGCAGAAAGGCGAAGAATGGCAAGGTGAAGTGGTGATTCGCAATACAGGCAAAGTCCCTGCACTCTTGATTCGCTTGAACTTGAAGGGTGGTGATGGTGAGCAGATTCTTCCCGTCATTTATAGCGACAACTATTTCAGCCTCATGCCTAATGAGAGCAAGAAGATAAAAGTCTCTTATCGTGATGAAGATGGCAGGGGACAAGCTCCATACGTGGAGGTCTCTGGATTCAACCAGTAAGGAATGTGGAGGCTGTGTCAAAATTATTGTTTTGAAACAGCCTCTTTAAGTGCGTCAGAATTGGTAAAATGCAAGGTGCTGAGGAAGAAACCGGCAGCAGTTTACTGATGTAAATGACTGAGGTCGAATTCCGGAAGTAACGCAGCAGTTTGCAAATTATTTCTAAAGCCCTCTATTTAAACAAGTATTGTTTCCTTAACTCCATGATGTCACCCATATTGTCAATAGCCCAAGACAACAAGCTGTTGATGTGCGGGAGAAGGCTCTTGCCTTTATCGGTCAGTGAGTACTCCACACGAGGAGGAACTTCCGGAAAGGCGTCTCTATGTACCAATCCATCCGCTTCGAGAATCCTGAGAGTGGCAGTCAGCATCTTTTGGGAAATGTCCGGGATATCGCGTTGCAACTCCATGAATCGCTGATTGCATTTCTTCTCCAAAGTGAAGAGCACCAATAACGACCACTTGTCACCGATGCGAGACAAGACATTCCGGATAGGGCAATTAGGAAAAAGGGCATCTCTGATTTCTGTTCTATTCATATAAATACATTCGGTTTATTGTATTACTGCGTAAAAGTAACTATTGTAAATAAACAACTTCAAAATTCCTTGTTAAACTATCTAAAACATCAAACTCCCAATCCCTTTATTATTAGCATTAGTTACTTTGAGGTAACTGGCTTACTTTTCCGTGCCTACTTGTGTACTTTGTTGTAATACAATAGCTTTGCAATCGAAAACAAAAGGATATTCATTATAAAACGATTAAAGAATAAGAATTATGAAATCAGTACAGACAACAAAGACAGGTAAGAATTTCACAGCAGTGAATGTAGGCAAACTCAGCGAAATCAAGGATTATGTTCTTCCATTGGGCGACATCCAGATTCCAGGTAAAGTATTCGTTGGCCAGGCTCTCGGCACAACAGGCAGCGAGCTTTCTTTCCAGACTTTTGCCCCTGGTCAGGATGGCGGATTCCTCCACACTCACAAGAACCACGAGGAACTTTACTTTATCCTCAAAGGTGAAGGTTTGTATCAGGTAGACGGTGGGAACATCCCGGTGTCAGAGGGAAGCATCATCCGTGTGGCTCCAGAGGGAAAGCGTGCCATTAAGAACACAGGTTCTGAAGAGATGCTGATGCTTTGCGTACAATACAAAGGCAACACTTTCACAGCAGAAGATGCTGCTGACGGTGTAATCCTGAAGGATGAATTGAAATGGTAATTGAACCTGCTTTGTTTTGAGTAAATTTAATGTGGTAAATCAGATAAAAATTATTCTGCCAATCCGTTGAAAAATACATACCGTTGTTTTTAAAAAAACATTGGACGTTTTTGAAAAAACATTGGACGTT
>OLYC01001993.1_pt1 | contig 12790 bp, 13 predicted proteins | sample 1674271 | NCBI WGS metagenome assembly OLYC01 (sample SAMEA103958154, study PRJEB25191) | human gut metagenome
AGAACGCCAAGAAGCCCGACGCCATCATCGAGAAGATCGTCATGGGCGGCATCGGTAAGTACTTCAAGGAGATCTGCCTGCTGCAGCAGCCGTTCGTCAAGGACGACAAAGTCTCCGTCGAGGATCACATCGCCGCTGTCGCAAAGCAGATCGGTGCCTCCATCAAGCTCGTGGGCTACACCCGCTTTGAGAAGGGCGAAGGCATTGAGAAGCGTCAGGATGACCTCGCTGAGGAAGTCGCCAAGCTCGTAAAGTAAGCTTTTGAGCTGACAATATCAATTTTCCGGTTCCGCAGTTCTATCCGAGCTGCGGAACTTTTTTGCCTTTGGGGAGCCAGCATCCGATTTTCTTCCTATTTACGTCTGTTTCTGGCGGTAGAGTGACTCTACAAAGCAGTAGAGACACATATTTTTGCGTAGAGACTGTAAAAACGGAACGTAGACAGGGAAAAATGACAGTAGGTTGAATTTGCACACCCACGGGTGTATGGATAAAGAGCGCACAATGTGCAGCACTTTGAGCAAAACAAAGGAGCACCCATATGATTCAGATCTTTACCGATACGTCGGCGAACCTGCCGGCCTCATACATTCAGAAATATGCCCTGCGCGTGATCCCGCTGACCTACCTGATCGATGGTGTCGAGGCGCATCAGGACCCGACTGTGGACTTTGACGGCAAGGCCTACTATAACGCAATGCGCAGCGGCACGTCCGTGACGACCGCCATGATCAACATCGCCGGTTTTCTCGAACCGCTGCGTGAGGCGCTTGCGGCCGGAGACGATGCGATCTACATCGGCATGTCCGGCGGCATCAGCGGCACGGCACACGCTGCCTCCCTCGCTGTGGAGGAGCTGAAGGAAGAATTCCCGGAGCGGAAGGTTGCCTCCATCGACACATATGCTGCCTCTCTCGGCGAAGGGCTGCTCGTGGTCGAGGCTGCGCGTATGCTCGAAAACGGCGCGTCCTTTGACGAGATCGTGGAGAAAATTTCGCAGCGGCGTCATGTGATGTGCCAGTATTTCACGGTCGACGACCTCGCCTATCTCGAGCGCGGCGGCCGCGTGAGCAAGGCTGCCGCTATCGTCGGCACAGTGCTGAAGATCAAGCCTCTGCTGCGCGGCGACGAAGAGGGCAGAATTGTCCTGTGCGGCAAGACGCGCGGGCGCAAGCAGTCCCTCACTTCCCTTGCTGACTTCTATGAAAAGCTGGTCACAGACAAGACGGAAGAGATCGGCATCGCGCACGCGGATGACGCCGAGTGTGCGCAGTTTCTGCTCGACGCGCTGCGCAAGCGCGGCTTCACCGGCGACTGCCTGACCGTATGCTATGAGCCTGTCACGGGCTGCCACGTCGGCCCCGGCACGGTGGCGCTGTTCTTCTACGGCGTGCACAGATGATCGGACATGATAAGATCCCGGAGCGTGATTGTTGACACGCTCCGGGATCATCTTTTTATGTGTCGCTCCGATCGACCTGCCGGACCATTTTTTCAAACTTTGCACGCGGGCCCATGACCTCGCGACCGCAGCCCAGACAGCGGAGCTTAAAGTCCGCGCCGATGCGCAGCACCTCCCAGCGCTTTTCACCGCAGGGGTGCTGCTTTTTCATCGTCAGAATGTCACCGACTCGAATGTCCATCGCTCACTCTCCCTTGATGCGCTGCCAGTAGGCGCGCGCGGCCTGCTCGGTCTTGTTGTCGCCGTACTTGTAATAGTGTTTTCCCTTGAGCTCATCGGGCAGATACTGCTGCTGCACCCAGTGCCCCGGGTAGCTGTGCGGATATTTGTAGCCCTGCTCGCGCTCAAAGCCCGTTCCGTCGGCGTGGACATTTTGCAGCTCACGCGGGATTGGCCCTGCCTTCCCCGCCCGCACGTCCGCAATCGCGGCGTCGATGGACATGACGACGGAGTTGGACTTCGGCGCGGTTGCCAGCAGCAGCACCGCCTCCGCCAGCGGCAGACGCGCCTCCGGCAGGCCGAGCTGCAGCGCCGAGTCCACGCAGGACTTGACGATCGTGGCGGCCTGCGGATAGGCAAGGCCGATGTCCTCGCTCGCCGAGCAGAGGATGCGCCGGCAAGCGCCGATCAGATCCCCGGCCTCGAGCAGGCGCGCGAGATAATGCAGCGCCGCGTCCGGGTCTGAGCCGCGCAGCGACTTCATAAGCGCAGACACAACGTCAAAGTGATCATCACCCGCGCGGTCGTAGTGCATGGCGCTGCGCTGCGTGATATTTTCGGCATCCGCGCGCAGGAGCTGAACAGCCGCACCGTCACGCGGCGCTGCAGAAAAGAGCAGTTCAACTGTGTTGAGCGCCTTGCGCACATCGCCGCCGCAGACAGAGGCGATATACCCCGCTGTGCCCGGTTCGATGTCCGCCGTGACGTTCTCACGCGCGCAGAGAATGGACACTGCGCGCAGCACCGCCTTTTCCACCTCGGCAGCCGGCACTTGCTTGAACTCGAACACCGTGCTGCGGCTGAGCACCGCGTTGTAGACGTAGAAATACGGGTTTTCCGTCGTGGAGGCGATGACCGTGATGCGGCCGTCCTCCATGAATTCGAGCAGCGACTGCTGCTGCTTTTTGTTGAAATACTGGATCTCGTCAAGATACAGCAGCACGCCGCCGGGCGTGAGCATGGTGTCGAGCTCCGCGATGATATTGCGGATATCCGAAATGCTCGCGGTCGTGGCGTTCAGGCGGCGCAGAGTGCGGTTCGTGCTGGCCGCGATGATGCTCGCGACCGTGGTCTTGCCGGTGCCGGACGGGCCGTAAAACACCATGTTCGGGATCTCCCCGGACTCCACGATGCGGCGGAGCATCCCGTTCGGGCCCAGAATATGCTTTTGCCCGACGACCTCGTCGAGCGTTGTCGGCCGGATCTCATCCGCCAATGGTCTGTACATAGCGCGCCTCCTGTAATGCAATGGCGATATTATACCGCATTTTGCACGCCTTGGCAACTCGCCGCACTTGGCAGACGGCGCAAAATGTGCTACACTGCCGGAGAGGTGAACAATATGCGCACACCGGAACAAGTGCAGGAGATCCTCCGCTGTCTGGCACAGGCCTACCCTGCGGACTGCTCCCTGCAATATCAGAAAGATTATGAACTGCTGTTTGCCGTGCGGCTGGCCGCGCAGTGCACCGATGAGCGTGTCAACCAGGTCACGCCGGTGCTGTATGCACGCTTCCCGACGCTCGAGGCGTTTGCCGCCGCCGAACCGGAGGACGTAGAGCCCTATGTCCATTCCTGCGGCTTTTACCGGGCGAAGGCACGGGACATCGTCCTATGCGCTCGCAAGCTCGTCGCGGAATACGGCGGCCGCGTGCCGGACACGATGGAGGCCCTCACTTCCCTGCCCGGCGTCGGGCGCAAAACGGCCAATCTCATCCTCGGCGACGTGTACCACAAGCCCGCCGTGGTCGTGGACACGCATTGCATCCGGCTCTCGAACCGGATGGGCCTCGTAGACGGGCTCAAAGACCCTGTCAAGATCGAGACCGCACTGCGCAAGATCCTGCCGCCGGAGGAATCATCCGACTTCTGCCACCGGCTGGTGCTGCACGGCCGCGCCGTGTGCACGGCGCGCAAGCCGATGTGCGACCAATGCTGCGTGCGCCATGTGTGCCAGACGGCGGAGGAGGCGGACGCATGAAGCCCATCGCCCGCATCCACAGCGACTTTGCCACGAAGTTCGGCATTCCGCGCCAGAGCGGCGTCGTCGAAAGCCTGCAGGCCGAGATCGTCTTTGAGCCGGAATTCCGCAGCCGTGAGGCCGTGCGGGGGCTGGACGGCTACTCGCACATCTGGCTGATCTGGGAGTTTTCCGAAAACGTTGACGCCACCTGGTCGCCGACCGTGCGACCGCCGCGACTGGGCGGCAATGTGCGCATGGGCGTGTTCGCCACGCGCTCACCGTTCCGGCCAAACCCGATCGGTTTGTCATGCGTGCGTCTGGAACGGATCGAGTTTTCGGACGCGCGCGGGCCGGTGCTCCACGTCGCCGGAGCAGACCTGATGGACGGCACGCCGATCTTTGATATCAAGCCCTACATCCCCTACGCCGACTGCCGCCCGGAGGCAACAGAAGGCTTCACTGGGCAGATAGAGATGCATGCGCTGACGGTGAGTATCCCGCCGGAGCTGCTGTCCCGCTTCCCGGCTGAGAAGCGCGACGCGCTCATCGGCGTGCTCGCACAAGATCCGCGCCCGCGGTATCAGACAGACGCCAGCCGCGTCTACGGGCTGGAATTTGGCGGCTATGAGGTGAAATTCAGCGTGAATGGACAGAAAATGACCGTCACGGACATTACAGAAAAAGACTCGTGAAATCACGAGTCTTTTTCATATTTCAACTGATACAGGTCGGTGCGCCGCGCGCGCAGGACCGGGATCTGCGCACGGACGGCGTCCGTCTCGGAAAGGTCAATGTCACAGATCAGCAGCTCGGGCGCTGCCTCCGCCTGCGCCTGCACGCGCCCCCACGGGTCGCACACAAGCGAGTGCGCATAGGAAACATAGCCCGCCGTCTCGTCCCGCGCCGGAGCGCAGCCCGCGACAAAGCACTGGTTATCCAGCGCCCGCGCGCGAAACAGCAGCTCCCAGTGCGCCGGGCCGGTCGTCATATTGAACGCCGCCGGCACCACGATCAGCTGCGCGCCCTCGAGTGCCAAAATGCGAAAGAACTCAGCAAAGCGCACATCAAAACAGATCGCCACGCCGAGTTTGCCAAACGGTGTGTCCACGAGTGTGTATTGCTGTCCGGGCGAGAGCGTGTCAGACTCGAAAAATCGCTGGCCGCCCGTCACGTCGATGTCAAACAGATGCACCTTACGGTGCTTCGCCCGCTGCGCCCCCTGCGGGTCAAACACGTAGCAGGTGTTGTAGATCGCGTCCCCGTCGCGCTCCGGTACGGAGCCCGCGACGAGCCAGATATCATATTCCCGCGCCGTATCACGCAGCAGGCACCATGTCCCGCCGCCCTGCGGTTCAGCGTATTCCGCAAACGCCGCGTTGCTGTACGGACAGCACCACATCTCCGGCAGCGCGACCAGATCACAGCCGGCCGCAGCGGCATCATGCACATAGCGGCGCATCGTCGCATGATTTTCCGTTTTGGACGCCGTGACCGGCATCTGGCACAGGCCAAGTTTCATGGTATCCCCGCTTTCGCATGTTCGATGCATCCAGCATAGCGGAAAATGACGGTGCTGTCAAACGTTTCTGCCCGCGTGCACATCGCTGCCGCAATGCGGGCAGTATGTCTTTTTGCCGGAGAAAAACATCATGCCGAGATAACGGTGACAAAACGGGCAGCGTTGGGTGCGCACGGCGATGAGCGCGCCCAGTATGACGCACCCCAGCGCCGCGTATACCAGCGCCCAGACGCCATACCAGCAGCAGCTGCCATACAGGCCCAACCCAAGCAGAACCAGAATGGTCGAAATACCGTCCCAGAGCTTTGGATGCTTCATGCGACCGCCTCCAAAAATGATTTGGAACTCAGGATAGCATTTTTGTGTCAAGCCCGAAACCGTATATATGTAAAATGCGGGTGAAATGCAGCAGCATTTCACCCGCACGCACACGTTATGAAGCTAAGGCCCCCAGAACCCCGCTCAGGATCGAGAGCGCAACGCCGACGATGAAGCCGATCAGCGCCCATTTGCCGATCGCTTTGGCGCGCACCGGCGTCGTCTTCTGGAAGCACAGGAACAGGATCAGACCGACCAGCGGGAACAAAAACGCCAGAATGTTCAAACCTGTCGACGGTTTATCCTCCTGCGGATTCACCGGTGCCTGCACCGCGCAGCCGCAGTTCGGGCACACGACCGCCTGATCGACCAATTGACTTCCGCATTGCTGACAATACTTCATCTCTTTCCCTCCGTTCACATCTCTGAGTGGAGACTCACTCCACGCTTGTATGGTATCACAGCGTGATGGAAACGGCAATTCGGAATTCACAAAATGTTCATTTTCCCGACAAAATAGCACTTTTATGTATAAATTATGGTAATTCACGTGGTGAACCTTACACTCGCCTCTGAAAACGCAAAAAGGATGGAGAGGCAGATAATCTCTCCATCCTCATTTCTGATCCGCAAAAACGGGTGTTTACTCTTCCCAGTTGTGCCACACGTTCTGGACATCTTCGTTGTCCTCGAACATATCGAGCATCTTCTGGAGGTTTTTGATATCACCCTCGTCGGTAAGCTTGATGGTGTTCTGCGGCACCATCTCCGCCTGCGCGCTCAGCAGCTCATAGCCGTCATTCGTGAGCGCCTCGGCCACCGAAGCCACATCATCGGGATCAGTGTAGACCGTGTAGACGCCCTCGTCGGGCGCAAAGTCGGCTGCACCGGCTTCGAGCGCATCCTCCATGACCTTGTCTTCGTCGAGCTCCTGATCCTCATCATTGATGACGATGACGCCCTTCTTATCAAACGACCACGACACGCAGCCGGTCGCGCCCATGTTTCCGCCGTACTTATCAAAGTAATGGCGCACCTCGGAGGCGGTGCGGTTGCGATTGTCGGTCATCGTTTCGACGATGATGGCGACACCAGACGGGCCGTAGCCTTCGTAGGTAATGGACTCGTAGTTATCCGTGTTGCCGGAGCCGAGCGCCTTGTCGATTGTGCGCTTGATGTTGTCGTTCGGCATGTTGGCGGCCTTCGCCTTTGCAATGACAGCTGCGAGGCGGGAATTGTTATTGGGGTCGCCGCTGCCGCCCTCTTTGACGGCCACGATCATCTCGCGGGCGATCTTCGTGAACGCCTGCGCGCGCTTGGCATCCTGCGCGCCTTTGGTTTTCTGTATGTTATGCCACTTGGAATGTCCGGACATAGTTACAACTCCTCTTGCTAAAATGCTTTGAACATTTTAACACAATCCGCGCCGCGTGGCAAGGAAAATCCGCATTTTTACGCGAAAACTACGCCTCCGTCTTGGGGATGAGGAGATATTGCGGCAGTTCGACCGGTACGTCGTCATCCAAGAGGCCGTTCGTCTCGCGGATGCACCGCTCACTGGAGCAATAACGCTTCGAAAGCTGCCACAGGTCTTCCCCATTCCAACGAATGATCGTCAGAGACGGCACGGCTGCATACGGGCTCGAGCGCTCCTGCGCCGTCACGCCGGTGACCTGCCGGAACGCAGACGGGCAAAACCGCACCAAGCCGACCGTGACCGCTGCGCGCAGCTGAAAACCGTCCGCCGTTGCCGTGACCGCCGGTGCTTCCGGAAGCGCATACAGCAGCTCTCCCCGCGTGCCTCCTGTCTCAAACTGCAGGTGCAGCCGTTTCTCCAAGCAGGACACGTGCTGCTCGGCGTCCGTCACGAGCAAACGCACAAGCACATCGCAGCCATCGGACGCAGCGCCGCAGAGCTCAGCTCGCTGCGCGCGCACCGTCAGCGCGGCGGCATCGCACGCGATCACGCCCTCAGCAGCAAGATGCAGCGGCTCTGCCTGCTGCACCGTTCCGGCCGGGATCGTCTCCCATTCGAGCTGCAGCTGCGCGGTATTGCAATAGGCGTCCGTCACGCACTCAGCTGTAAGCTCACCAAAGCATACCGTCTGCGCGACCAGATGGTATTCCGCCTCCAGCGTCGCGCCGTCGGCCGCAGTGCTCACATTCAGATAGGCAGCTGTCAGGCTGACGCTTGCCTGCACCAGACAGGGCTCGGTATCCGCCGGACAGTCGAGCAGCTGCGAAAACGGTGTCTCAAACGTCTCAGCGACCGGACAGGACTGCCCCTGCTGCAAATAGCTGACCGACGTGCACACGCGCCCCTGCACAACTGCACGCCCGTCGGCGATGTGCACCTCGTCGAGCAGCACGGCCTCCGCATGGCACAACAGGCGGTCCGTTTCCGGCTGCCCGTCGGAAAAGCGGTGCATTTGCGTTGCGGTGAATGTCTGTTCCTCCACGGCCACCGGCACGTGCACGCACAACGGTTCTGAATGTGTGAATACGGCACCGCTGTCACTCTCGATCCGCTCCGTGAGCGCGAGCTCCGTCTCCCGGTAGGCGCGCAGGCACAGACTCAGCCGCGCCGTCACACGTACCTTGCGGGAATTGACCGCGCGCGCATCCAGCGCAGCGAGCGTGCAGCGCAGCCACGGGCGCACGTCCTCTGCGAGTGTCTCACCGCTCATATGTACCTTGACCGGCAGCTCCACGGGGAAGCTGCGCAGCGCGCCGCTTTCCTCGGCATAGACGACATCCGCCGCAATGCAGCCCTCAATCTGTGCGCTCTTGTCCGAAAACGCGAGATTCCAAAGGCAGAATGTCCCCTCCGTGACCACGAGTGCGCTGAGATCACCGAGCGCGTCGGGCACGACGGCATCCACGCTGCACGTCTCCTCCTCGGTGCGGTCAAAGACCCGCGTATACATTCTGTGCTCCTGCTTGCCCAGTTGTAGTTCCATAAAGATGTGCTCCTTATCGTTTTTTGTACATCCTTATGCCGGGCACACGGCGGTTATGCCGTCATCAGCACCGCAGCAGCCACACACCAGCCGCAATGAGCGCACCGCCGAGCGCAAACCACCAGAATCCCGCCGGCAGCACGAGCGCCAGAATGATGAGCACCCCGGTGACCACGCACGCAATGCCGATCCAAAAACAGATCCCCCGCCGTCGAAACATAAAGCACCGCCCTCCGCTTGCAGGTTATCCCTACAGGATATGCGGAGGGCGGTACATTTGTGCGTTATTTTTTCTTTTCCCAATCACAGACCTGTGCAGAGAGCGCATACAGGCGCGCATAGCTCTCGTGGCGCTCGGGCGCGATCTCGCCCGCCTCCACGGCGGCGAGCACTGCACAGCCCGGCTCTTTCAGGTGCGCACAGTCACGAAAGCGGCACTTGCCGATATATGGCCGGAATTCCCGGAATGCATACTGCAGATTCTCGCACGAGATGGGGTCGACCATATCCACCTCAAAGGACGCGAAGCCCGGCGTGTCGGCGACAAACGTATCCTCGCCGAGAGCATAGAGCTCGACATGGCGCGTCGTATGCTTGCCGCGGCCGAGCCGCTCACTGACAGCGCCGGTCGCAATGCCGAACGATGCGTCGAGCGCATTGAGCAGACTCGATTTGCCGACGCCGGAGTTGCCGGTGAAGGCGCTGGTCTTACCGCGCAACGTATCGCGCAGTTCATCCATGCCGAGCCCGGTCGCAGCGCTCGTGCGCAGGACGCGAAAGCCGATGGAGCGGTAAATGTCATAGAGATGCTCCGCCGGGTCAAGATCGCACTTATTGAGGCAGACGACCGGCTCGCAGCCCGCGTTTTCCGCGATAGCGACCACACGGTCGATCAGAAACGGATCCGTGATCGGATTGACGTTTGCGCCGATCATGATAAGCTGGTCGATATTCGCCACAGCCGGGCGGATGAACGCATTGCGCCGCTGCTCCACCGCGTCGATGCGCCCCTTGCCGTGCGCGTCGAAGCTCAGCTGCACCCGGTCACCGACCAGTGGGCTGCACCCGTCGTACCGGAAGCGGCCGCGCGCCTTGCACTCCACGATCTGATCGCCGGCGGCCACATAGTAAAAGCCGCTGAGCGCCTTGATGATGACACCCTGCACCATAAGCAATGTGCTCCTTTGTCTGTTACGGTTTTTCCGGCCCGTCGGAGATCCAGATGTAGACCTTGCTGTACTCCGTGAGCTTTGTGTTGGCCGGTGCGCTCTGTTTGAAGACCGTGCCCTGCTTTGCATCATTCGCCTCTTTGTACGTGCCGCCGTAGCAGAGACCGCTGCTCTCGATGCGTGCGATTGCGGCCGACTCCGTGAGCGTAGACAGGTCGGGCACTGTGACCTCCCGCAGCGTCGGTCCGCCGCTGACGATGAGCTTCACGCTCGTGCCGACTGCCGTCTTTTCGCCCGGCGCGGGCTCTGAGCGGATGACATACTTCGCCGTCACATCCTTGGACGCCTGAAACTCCGTCGTGACGGTAAAGCCGGCTTTTTCGAGCATTTCCGTCGCCACCTCATAGTCCTCATTGACCACATACGGCACCTCCGCCATGACAACGCCGGTGCTGACGGTGAGTTGCACGCTGATGCCCTCCGGCACGCGCATACGGCTCTTTCCGTCTTCCGGGTCCTGGGCAATGATAACGCCGTCCGGCACCTCGGGGTCAACGGTATACACGACAGTAAAGCGATAGTCGGAATACTGCTTGTCGTTGACGACTGCCTCGTAGGATTTTCCGGTAAAGTCCGGCACGTCCACGCGCTCCGCCGTGCGGAACAGATCCTCGAGCCAGAAATTCCAGAGGAACACGAACAGCAAGACGGCAAACACACCAACCGAGAAAATACCCGTGAAATAGCTCACGCGCTTGGCGCGTTTGCGCCGCCGTTGATATTCTTCTTCCGTGAGGTCATGCCCCACGCCGAAGAACGACTCTTTCTTCTCCGCGTTCTCCTTACGCCGCTCGGCAAGCGGACGCTGCTGATTGAGGTGCTTTTTGCAGGCGTTGAGCGCTTTGAGCAGTTCCCCCGCCGACTGATAGCGCTTGCGCAGGTCAGGCTCCATCGCCTTGAGCGTGATGCGCTCAAGCTCCTCGGGGATCGCGCTGTTCCACTCCCGCGGCGGCTTTGCGCTGCCGGCAATGTGCTTGAGTGCGATCTCCTCCGGAGTGTCGGCGTCATACGGCAGGTGGCCGGTCGTCATCTCATAGAGCACGACGCCGAGCGAATACAGGTCGCTGCGCGCGTCTGCATTGAGGCCCTTCGCCTGCTCGGGCGCGATATAGTGCACCGATCCAATGGCCTGACCACTGCGCTCCTCGTGGATGTTTTCCAGTGCGGCAATGCCGAAATCCGCCACCTTGACCATGTCGTCGTTCGTGATCATGATGTTCTGCGGCTTGATGTCGCGGTGGACGATGCCGTGCGCGTGCGCGTGCTGGAGCGCTTTTGCGATCTGCGTGGCATAGCTCAGCGCCTCCTGCGCGCTGAACACGCCGCGCTCCGCGAGGCGCTGCTTGAGCGTCACGCCCTCGATGAGCTCCATGACGATATACTCCGTATCACCGCTGTGCCCCACATCGTACACCGCGACGATGTTCGGCTGCGAGAGCATGGCGACGGCGTGTGCCTCCGCCTGAAAGCGGTTTTTCAGCTCGGCATCCTCCGCCATTTCATCGCGCAGGATCTTAACGGCGACATAGCGGTGCAGCTTATGGCACATGGCCTTATAAACGACCGACATGCCGCCGCTGCCGATGACCTCCAGGATCTCGTAGCGGTCGTCCAGCATCTGGCCGATATAACGATTCATTGATTGTTCCATAGTGTTCCCCCGTTGCCGCGCTTAGCGGAAAAGAATCAGCGCAGTCACATTGTCGCGCGCACCGCGCGAGAGCGCCGCCGCGATCAGGCGGCAGCAGATCTGCTTTGCATCTCTGGAACTGCGGCAGAAATCATGCATCTGCACATCCGTGAGCGTGTTGGACAGTCCGTCCGTGCACAGCAGCAGCCGCGCGCCCAGCGGAAACGGCATGCTGCGGCAGTCAGGCTCGACCTTGGCCCCGACGCCGACAGCGCGCGTGATCACATTGCGGCGCGGGTGGCGATGTGCCTGCTCCGGCAGCACCTGCCCGCTCGCGATCAGCTCCTGCACGAGCGAGTGATCCGTCGTGATCTGCTGCATACGGCGCAGGCCGACCAGATATGCGCGGCTGTCACCGACGTGCAGCACCGTGAGCCGTCCGTGCCGCACGCAGGCGGCGACGATCGTCGTGCCCATGCCGCGCAGCTCTGGATCGGCACAGGCGCGGCCGTAGACCGCCTGATTGGCAGCGTCGCAGGCTGCGCGCATCGCAGGCTCGACCGCGCTGCCCGCCATCATCTCCCGGCGAAACTGCGCCAGAAAGGTCGACGCGGCGAGCTCGCTCGCAAGCTTCCCGCCGGCAGCACCGCCCATACCGTCGCAGACGACGCCGACAACGCAGCCCTTGCGCCGGATGCGCGCACCGGCAGCACGGTCCTGATTCTCCTTGCGGACAGCACCCCTGTCCGACTTTGCAAAGCATTGCATGGGCTCTCCCCCCTTCAGGCGCGGTGATCCGCGACCTTCTTGCGCAGCTGGCCGCAGGACGCGTCCACATCGCTGCCGAGCTTGCGGCGCACGGTCACGTTCACGCCGGCCTGCTCCAAAATGCGTATGAATGCCTTGAGGTGCTCCGGTGTGGACGGCCGGAACGCACGCTCCTCCACATGGTTGAGCGGGATGAGGTTCACATGCGCGCAGACGCGCCGCGCGTGCTTTGCCAGCAGCCGCGCGTGCTCGGGCGTGTCGTTCACGCCGTCGATCATCGCATATTCGAAGGAAATGCGCCGCCCGGTCGCCTGATAATATCTGGCGCAGGCGTCGATGAGCGCCTGAACGCCGCGGCCGCGGTTGGCCGGCATGATCTTCGAGCGGGTCTCGTCATCCGGGGCGTGGAGCGAGACCGAGAGTGTGAGCTGCAGGTCGCGCGCCGCCAGATCATCAAAGCGCTCGATAAGCCCGCACGTGGACAGCGAAATGTGCCGCATACCGATATTCTCTCCATCTGGGTGGTTCACCAATTCGAGAAAGCGCATCACGTTATCGAAGTTATCAAGCGGTTCGCCGATGCCCATAAGGACGATATTCGAGATCTTGCATCCAGATTCTCGCTCGGAGTAAAGCACCTCGTCGAGCATCTCCGAGGGCTCAAGGCTGCGGATCAGGCCGCCGATCGTGGACGCGCAGAACGCGCACCCCTGCCGGCAGCC
>OLYC01002008.1_pt1 | contig 12736 bp, 10 predicted proteins | sample 1674271 | NCBI WGS metagenome assembly OLYC01 (sample SAMEA103958154, study PRJEB25191) | human gut metagenome
TCTCCGTCTCGGCGTTCCGCCGAGCCACCTCCCCTGAAAGGGGAGGCTTTTTTGCGCACCCCATAAATCTTTTTATAAAAATCCCACAAAAATCCCATCCGATCCTTGCAACCAAAGGAGATGTGTAGTATATTTATAGCGTAATTCCCAGAAATGCCAAAAGCGGGATCCCGCTTTTTTTCTTCTGCAGAAACTGCAGAAGAAAGAGTGTTTGATGGTCCTGCTGCGGCGAAAAAAGATGCAAAGGAGAATACAGGATGAAAAAACGGATTTTGGCCAGTGTATTGGTGCTGGTGATGCTGATCTGTCTTCTGCCTGTGACGGCGATAGCAGACGAGAATGAAGGATGGACGGTCAACGATGCTGCGAAGACGGTCACGATCTATAACGCCGCAGGTCTGCGTGCGTGGGCGGCTTCCATTACGAAAACAAATGGATGCACTCGCTATAATGACTTTACAGTATCTATTGAAAATGATATAGATCTGTCCGGTGCTGCGTGGACTCCCATCATTGGGCTTGGTGGAGAGATCACGATCGACGGAAAATATCACACCATTTCAAATATGCAGATTAACGAGCAGGGAAATGGAGAAAGTGGCAACACCTATCTTGGCTTTATCGGTGATATCGCATATGGGACTCGTTTGACGATCAAGAATATTACATTTGAGAATGCACATGTGCAGGACCCGGGCGGCGATTCACAATACAGTTGGGCGGCTGTCGTTGTCGGACATGGCCCAATGGATTGTCTTTATAATTTTGATATAGTTAACGGATGGACAACACCATGCAACAATGCGACCTGCACGTTTAAAAATATTACTGTGAAGAACAGCGTTGTGACCGGCGGACATAATAGTGCTGCAATTCTTGGCTATGCCAGTTCTACAGAGGAGGGACATCTGTTTGAGAATTGCCAGGTGCTGAATACGTTTGTAGGTGGCTATCATTCCACATCTGCAGTTTTGTTCAGCATGGGTTTTGCAAATGTGAGGGTCAAAAACTGCTCGGCCAGCGGCGTCTTGCTCTACTCTGATGGTCTTACTTCCCTGGGCGATCCGAACTTATTAACCAACCATAACTCGAATCTTTGGCTCGGCGCTCTCTACAACGACTATTATATCGATTACGACAAAGGCTTTTGCTACCTCCGTAGAAAAGCAAACGGAGAAATAGCAAAAGCAGAATTAGTTTTCTCTGGCACAAACACCGCGACAAACTGCGCCATTGTTTACCCGGTCGTGCTCCACTATACCAACAAAAATATCCAGAAATACGTTCGGGTTAACACCCCGCTGGAGGGCACATGGTATGCAGAGGAAGCCTGCACAACGCCGGTCACGCAGATCATAGGCAGCAGTATGTATCCGGAGGAACCTTTTGTGAACAAGGAGGCCTATGAGACACAGGATGAGGAGAAAGTTGCAAATCCGCTGACGCATGCGGTCATCCATCTCTATACCAAGGAAAAATATGTCCCAGAGCAGCCGACGACTGATTATCTCATTCCTGGTCTCTGGCTCAACACCAATGATCATTATTCTTATCTGATCGGCTATTCCGACGGCACGGTGCGTCCGAACGGGAAGATCACGCGCGCAGAGGTCGCGACGATCTTCTTCCGGCTGCTGGATGACGACACGCGCGCGAAGTACTGGTCTTCGGAGAACGCATTCTCCGATGTTTCGGCTGACAAGTGGTACAACAACGCGGTTTCGACCCTGAGCCGCATGGGCGTGATCGGCGGCTATGCCGACGGCACGTTCCGCCCCGACGCGCCGATCTCCCGCGCGGAGTTTGCGAAGATCGCCGTGAGCTTCACGCAGAATAACGGCTCTGCCGTGTACAACTACTTCACCGACGTGAAGACGACCGACTGGTTTGCACCCTATGTCACGGCGGCGAAGGACGCCGGCCTGATCGAGGGCTATTCCGACGGTTCGTTCAAGCCCGAAAGCAAGATCACCCGCGCCGAGGCCTGCGCCATCGTCAACCGGACGCTCGGCCGCAAGCCGTCGAAGGCGCACATGAAGATCTCCGACCGCATCGACTGGCCGGATGTGCAGACCACGGACTGGTTCTATGAGGCCATCATGGAGGCCACCAACAGCCACACCTGCACCATGGGCGACCGTGTCGAGACCTGGACCGGCAAACTCCCCCAGCGCGACTGGGCGACCCTCGAGACCGGCTGGGCCAACGCTTATACCGGAAGATAACAGAGACAGACGCCCGGCTCCCCATAGGAGCCGGGCGTTTTATGGCTTCCCCTATGAGGGGAAGGTGGATGCGGAGCGAAGCGGAGCAGACGGATGAGGGTAGGGGAGCAGCGGCGATTTTGCTGAAACCGCAAAGCGATCTGCCAGTGCTCCCCGGCCCTCATCAGTCTCGGCTTCGCCGAGCCAGCTTCCCCCAGGGGAAGCCATTGGCCCGCTGCGGCGGGGCTTAACCCCTCAGGCCCTGCGGGCCAGCTCCCCTTGACAAGGGGAGCCTTGGGTTTGCGTAAGTCCAAAGCCTCCCCTTGTCAAGGGGAGGTGCCGAGCGTAGCGAGGCGGAGAGGTTCTGGCCCGTCACAGCTTCAGCTGCCTTGCGGCGTATTCGTAGGCGGTCTTGTAGTCCTGCAGCTCGCGGCTGGCGAGCTCCATGGCCTGGCAGAGCTCGCGCTCGAGGAGCTTGGGCAGGGGGCCGAGGGCGTCGGCCTGGCGGAGGTATTCCGCGGCGGTCTCATACTGCTCCTTTTTGCAGGCTAACCGGCCGCGCAGGATGAGGTATTCCGCGCGGCTCGCCTCCGGCAGGTCGGCGATCGACCAGATCTCGTGCTCGGCGGCGGGCAGATGCTCCTGTATGAGCTGATAGCGGGCCATGCACAGGTGATACGGCACGGCGGGCTGCAGCTCGGTATAGGCGGCGCGGTAGGCGGCGAAGGCCGCCTCGGCGTCCCCGCCGGTCTGCTCCGCGCAGCGCGCGAGGACGCGGAGCATCTCCAGCCGGACCTGCGCATGCCCGTACAGGCTCGCTTCGTTCCAGCTCAGCGCCTGCCGCGCCAGCTGCTGCGCGGCGGCAAAGCGCTCGGCCTCCAGCGCGTGCAGGGCGCACTGCGCCGCGGCCAGCGCGAGCAGCAGCGCCTGCTCGTCGTCCGGCTGCAGCTCCTGCGCAAGCTCCAGGCAGCCGGCCCAGTCGCCGCCGCGGTAGCACGCGCGCAGCCGCTCGGTGCGTCCGGCGGCTTCCTCTTCCTTTTCATCCGCGAGCAGCCACGCGGCCTGGACGCCGAGGACCGACGCCAGATATTCCAGCGTCCCGACCGACGGCGAGGCCAGGTCGTTTTCCAGCTGCGAGAGCATATTGCGCGTGATGCGGTCGCCCACGACCTGCGACTGAGTCAGCCCGCGGTCGAGCCGGGCCTTTTTGAGCTTCTGTCCGAGCGTCATAGCACGCCTCCGTAAATGTCATTTACCTTGCATCGATTCTATCATATCCGCCCGCGGCCCGCAAGCGCTATCGCATAAAAGGTTGATTTTTCGCGGCCGCGTGGTAAAATAGATCCTATCTAAGGAAAAAGGATGGGATTTGCCATGCAGCGTCTTTTGATCCGCAACATCTCGAAGCTCGTCTCCTGCGACGAGGGCGATACGGTCTACGAAAACGTCGACCTCTACGCCGAGGACGGCGTGATCCGCGCCATCGGCCCGAAGCTGGAAAAGCCCGCGGAGGAGGTACTGGACGCGAGCCATATGCTCTGCTATCCGGGGCTGATCAACACGCACCATCATCTCTACCAGCAGTTCTCCCGCAATCTGCCGCAGGTGCAGAATATGGAGCTGTTCGACTGGCTGAAGACGCTCTATGAAATCTGGAAAAACCTCGATACCGACGTCGTGCGCCTGTCGAGCCTGACGGGCATGGGCGAACTCATGAAGCACGGCTGCACGACCTGCTTTGACCATCACTACGTCTTCCCCGCGGGCGCAGGCGATCTGATCGGCACGCAGTTCGAGGCTGCCTCGGAGCTTGGCATCCGGATGCACTGCTCGCGCGGGTCGATGGACCTGTCGGTCAAGGACGGCGGTCTGCCGCCCGATTCCGTGGTGCAGACGGTGGATGAAATTATGAAGGATTCCGCCCGCCTCATCGAGACCTATCACGATCCCTCCTTCGGCTCCATGCGGCAGCTCGCGCTCGCGCCCTGCTCGCCGTTCTCGGTCTCCGCGGAGCTGCTGCGGCAGAGCGCGATCCTCGCCCGGCAGTACCACGTCCGCCTGCACACCCACCTGTGCGAGACGAAGGACGAGGAAAACTACATGCTCGCGCGCGAGGGCATGCGCCCGCTGGCGTTCATGCAGACGCTCGGCTGGGTCGGACCCGACGTGTGGTACGCGCACGGCATCCACTTTAACGACGAAGAGCTGAAGCTTCTGGCCGAGACCGGCACCGGCGTGTGCCACTGCCCGGCGTCGAACATGAAGCTCGCCTCCGGCATCGCGCGCATCCCGGACATGCTGAAGCTCGGCGTGCCCGTCGGCCTCGGCGTCGACGGCTCGGCCTCGAACGACGGCTCGAGCCTCATGGAGGAGCTGCGCACGGCCTTTTTGCTCCACCGGCTGAACTCCAGCCGCGAAGCGCCGTCCGGCTATGACTTCCTCAAGATCGCCACGCGCGGCAGCGCGCGGCTGCTTGGCCGCGACGACATCGGCAGTCTCAGCGTGGGCAGGTGCTGCGATCTGTTTCTGATCGACAGCCGCCGGCTCGAGCTCGTCGGCGCGTGCTATGACCCGAAGGCCGTGCTGGCCACGGTCGGCGTCCGCGGCCCGGTCGACTACACCGTCGTGAACGGCCGGATCACCGTCCGCGAAGGCCGCCTCGCCCGCATCGACGAGGAAGCGACCGCACGGGAAGCGAGAATGGTCTGCGAAAAGTATCTCGAGCAATAAAACGAACAAAACGGAAGACGGTATATCCTCCCTGCCTTGCGGGAATGCTGGGCAGGGAGGGTTTCTTTATGCTGATTTCACTCATTCGCGCCGTGATCTTGTATCTGGCGCTGATTTTGGTCGTGCGGCTCATGGGCAAGCGGCAGCTGGGCGAGATGGAGCCGATGGAATTCGTCGTGACGATGCTGATCGCCAACCTCGCCGCCGTGCCGATGCAGGAGACGGGCACGCCGCTGCTGGCAGGGCTGCTGCCGATTTTGGTCGTTCTGAGCGTGGAGCTGGTCTTGTCCGTGCTGACATACCGGAGCGTGGGCGTGCGGCGGTTTTTGTGCGGCAAGCCGGTCATTCTGATCGAAAACGGGCGGCTGCTGCAGCAGAATCTCAAAAAAACGCGCGTCAATACCGACGAGCTTTCGGAGTACCTGCGCATCCAGGGCGTGACGGACCTCGCGCAGGTGCAGTACGCCATTCTGGAGACGAGCGGCGCGATCTCGACGTTTCTGTATCCGAAATACGAGCCCGCGTCCGCCAAGGACGCGGGCGTGCAGGCCAGCGCGCGGAAGCTGCCGGTGACGGTGATCGCCTCCGGGCGCCTGCAGAAGCAGAACCTGCCCCTGCTCGGCAAGGACGAGGCATGGGTGCAGGGGATCCTGCAGAGCTACAACTGCCGCATGCAGGACGTGTACCTGCTCACGAGCGAGCCGGGCGGCAAGCTCTATTTCGCGGCCATGCAGGAGGATCCGGCATGAAGCATGTTCTGATCGCCTGTGTGGTGTTTGCGCTCTGCCTTGCGGTGGGGCTGTTTTCCCTTTTTTACGTGCGCGCGTCCGGCGCGCAGACGAACGAGCTGCTCGAGCGCTCCATCCGCCAGGCGGAGACGGAGGACTATACCGGCGCGGCCGCGTCCTTGCGGCAGGCGAAGCAGGTCTGGGAGGGACGCGAGCGGATCCTCGGGATCTTTCTGCACCATGAGGAGGTCGATGAGGTCATCGCGCTGTTCGCGCAGCTCGAGCAGTTCATCCGCCTCGAAGACCTCGACGACTACCTCGCCGCCTGCCACGAACTCACCGCCCGCCTCGAACACATCCGCCGCATGGAACTGCCGACGGTGGAGAATGTGATGTGAAAAAACCTTCCTCTCATAGGGGAAGCCCATGGGAATGTGCAGTTCCCAAGCCTCCCCTCTCAGGGGAGGTGGCTCGGCGGAACGCCGAGACGGAGAGGTCGTATCAAATTTGCAGCAACCTCTCAGTCTGCTTCGCAGACAGCATCCCTACCCCTTTTGTCCCTTCGGGACATTTCCCCCTGATAGGGGGAATCGGCCCCTGGAAGGGGAGCCTTTGGGGCAGAACGCCCCGCGATTCAGTATTGAAATCCCTCAACGAGGTACCTATGAACGCAAGAACGACTGCGCTTTCGGCGCTTATCGCCATCCGGCGGCAGAATGCCTGGGCCGACGGCGCACTCAAAGAGTATATCGCCCGCGACCGCCTCAGCCGCCGCGACGCGGCGCTGGCCGCGCGGCTCGTGTACGGCGTGGTGCAGAACCGGCTGCTGCTGGACTTTGATCTGGCGCAGGTGGTCTCCTCGCCGCTTGCAAAGCTGCAGCCGGTTGTGCTCGATATTCTGCGCCTCGGCGCGTATCAGATCCTGTTTCTGGACAAGATCCCCGTTTCCGCCGCCGTCAATGAGGCCGTCGAGCAGACGAAGACCTACGCCAACAAGCGCGCCGCCGGGCTGGTCAACGGCTCGCTGCGCGCGCTCGCGCGGCAGAAGGACACGCTCGCCGCGCCGCAGGACCTCGCGACAAAATATTCCCACCCCCAGCCGCTCGTCGACTGCCTGCGCGCGTCCATGGACGAAGAAACGCTCGAGGCCTTCCTTGCCGCTGACAACGACATCCCGAAGACCGCCCTGCAGTGTAACCCCCTGATCGCCGCGCCGGAGCAGGTAGCCTCCGCGCTGGATGAGGCGCAGATCCCGTATGAACCGCACCCGTGGCTGCCCGGCTGCTTCCTCGTCTCCGGGACGGGCAATCTCGAGACGCTGCCGCTGTTCCAGTCCGGTGCGGTCTACGTGCAGGACCCGGCGGCAAAGCTCGCGGCGCTCGCCTCCGGCGCGGCGCCCGGGATGCGCGTGCTCGACTGCTGCGCGGCCCCCGGCGGCAAAAGCTTCGCCGCCGCCATGCAGATGGAGAACACGGGCAGCATCCTTTCGTGCGACCTACACCCGCATAAGATCGCGCTCATTGAAAAAAACGCCGCCCGGCTCGGGATCTCCATCCTGAAAGCCGAGACGCGCAGCGCCGCGGAATTTGACCCGGCGCTGGAAAACGGCTTCGATCTTGTCATCGCCGACGTGCCGTGCTCCGGCCTCGGCGTCATCCGCAAAAAGCCGGATATCCGCTATAAGCCGCTGGACGCCATTGAGCGCCTGCCCGCCATTCAGACCGCGATTTTAGAAAACGTCTGCCGCTACGTCCGTCCCGGCGGCACGCTGCTCTACAGTACCTGCACCGTCCGGAAGGAAGAAAATGAGGACGTCGCGCGGACCTTCCTGCTGGCGCACCCGGAATTTTCGCCGGAACCGTTCGCGGTCCCGGCGGGGCTGGACCTAAAGAACGAGGGCTATGCCACCTTATTGCCGCAGAAGCACGCGGCGGACGGATTTTTCATCTGTAAGCTGAGGAGACACGCATGAAACAGGACCTCAAATCCATGACGCTGGCCGAGATGCAGGACGCGTTCGCCGCCATCGGCGAGCCGAAATTCCGCGCAAAGCAGGTCTTTACCTGGCTGCACCGCGGCGCGGTCAGCTTCGACGCCATGACGAACCTCTCCAAGCCTCTGCGCGAGAAGCTGGACGGGCTGTACGACATCACGGCCCCCTCCGTCGCGCGCAAGCAGGTCTCGAAGCTCGACGGCACGATCAAATACCTCTGGAAGCTCCGCGACGGCAACTGCGTCGAGTCCGTCGTCATGCAGTATCACCACGGCAATACCGTCTGCATCTCCTCCGAGGTCGGCTGCCCGATGGGCTGCAAATTCTGCGCGTCGACGATCGGCGGGCTCGTCCGGCGGCTCGAACCGTCGGAGCTGGTCGATCAGGTGCTCTTTTCCCAGCTCGATTCCGGCCTGCCGATCTCCAACATCGTGCTCATGGGCATCGGTGAGCCGCTGGATAACTTCGACAACGTCATGCGCTTCCTCGAGCTCATCAACAGCCCGGACGGCATGAACATCGGCATGCGCCACATCAGCCTGTCCACCTGCGGTCTGGTCGACAAGATCGAAAAGCTTGCCGAACGGGACCTGCAGCTGACGCTCTCGGTCTCGCTCCATTCGCCGGACGACGAATCGCGCAGCAAGATCATGCCCGTCAACCGCCGCTGGCCGGTCGACACGCTGCTCGCTGCCTGCCGCGACTATTTTGCGAAGACGGGGCGCCGCATCTCCTTCGAATACACCATGATCGATGGTGTCAGCGACTCGCCGGAGCAGGCGGAGCTGCTTTCGAAAAAGCTCGCCGGTATGGGCGCGCACGTCAACATGATCCCTCTCAACAACGTCACGGAAAGCGGCCTGCATACCTCGTCCCGGCAGGCCATCCATCAATTCCAGTCCATTCTGGAAGCCAACGGCATCACTGCCACGCTCCGCCGGACGCTCGGCAGCGACATCGATGCGTCCTGCGGCCAGCTGCGCAGAAAGTACGAAAAAACCTGAAGGAGGAACCGCCATGCAGACATGGGGACTGACAGACCCGGGCAATATCCGCCAGCAGAATCAGGATTCTTACGCCATCGTCCCGTTTGCGCGCGACCGCGTGCTCATGATCGTCTGCGACGGCATGGGCGGCGCGAAGTCCGGCAATGTGGCGAGCTCTCTGGCCGTGGAGGTCTTCACGGGCGAGGTACGCCGCACGCAGAAGGCGGGCATGACGCCGGAAAAGGCGGCGGCCATGCTCCGCAGCGCGCTGGAGCTGGCCAACCGCGCGGTCTATGAGCAGTCGCAGCTGAGCGAGGATTTTACCGGCATGGGCACGACGCTCGTCGCCGCGTTCCTCAGCCGGGACCTGGCGGTCATCATCAACGTCGGCGACAGCCGCGCCTACCATTTTACCCGGGAAGACGTCTCGCTCGTCACGCGCGACCATTCCATGGTCGCCTACATGGTCGAGCGCGGCGAGCTGACGCAGGAGCAGGCCAAGCTCCACCCCGGCAAAAACGTCATCACCCGCGCCGTCGGCACCGAGCCGGAGGTCGAGGGCGACGTCTTCATCTGCAAGCTGCGGAAGGAGGAATGCATCCTCCTGTGCTCTGACGGCCTGTCCAACGAGATGGCCGATCAGGAGATGCTCTTCGAGGTCGTCCACGGCATGAGCAAGAGCGACTGCTGCCAGCGGCTGCTGCACATCGCCAAAAAGCGCGGCGCACCGGACAACGTGACCGTTGCGCTCGCGGCAGTCTGACGGAGGTGCGCAGATGAACCAGATCACACGAAAGGAGCGGGACTGATGGACCGATACATAGGAAAACTGCTGGATAACCGATATGAGATCCTGGAGAAGATCGGCTCCGGCGGCATGGCGGACGTCTACAAGGCCCGCTGCCACCGCCTCAACCGCCTGGTGGCCATCAAGATCCTCAAGGAGGACCTGTCGCAGGACGCCGAGTTCCGCCGGCGCTTCCACGCCGAGTCGCAGGCCGTCGCCATGCTCTCGCACCCCAATATCGTGAGCGTCTACGACGTGTCGCACTCGGACAACATCGACTATATCGTCATGGAGCTCATCGAGGGCATCACCCTCAAGCAGTATATGGAGCAGAAGGGCACGCTCAACTGGCGCGAGGCGCTGCATTTCGCCACGCAGATCTGCAAGGCGCTCGAGCATGCCCACAGCCGCGGCATCATCCACCGCGACATCAAGCCCCACAACATCATGATCCTGAAGGACGGCAGCGTCAAGGTCGCCGATTTCGGCATCGCCCGCGTCTCGTCGGCGCAGAATACGCTCACGCGCGAAGCCCTCGGCTCCGTCCACTATATCTCGCCCGAGCAGGCCAAGGGCGCGCAGGTCGACTGCCGCGCGGACCTGTATTCCCTCGGCGTCGTCATGTACGAGATGCTGACGGGCCGCCCGCCGTATGACGGCGACACGCCGGTCTCCGTCGCCATCCAGCACATCGGCGGCCATCCCACCATGCCGCGCGAGATCAATCCCTCCATCCCCCTCGGCCTCGAGCAGATCACCATGCACGCCATGACCGCGGAGCTGCCGCACCGCTATCCGTCCGCCACGCGCATGCTCCACGACCTTGAGGAGTTCCGCAAGGAGCCGAACATCGTCTTCGACTTTACCGCCGAGGCCGACAGCATCGATGTCCAGCGCCTCATCAACGACCCCAACTACATGCCGAAGACGCTCGGCCGCACGAACGCGGTCAAGGGCGCGCTGGCCGACGCCGTGGCGAAGAAGAAGCAGCTCGAGCAGGACAAGAAGGCCCAGCAGGACGCCTCCCGCCGCGGCAGCCGCATCGCGGTGATCGCGGGCATCGTCTGTATCGCGCTGGCGGTGATCGTCATCTGCTACTTCCTGTACAACTATTTCTTCTCCGATCTGTTCAGCCGGACGGAGGAGGTCCCGGTCCCGAAGCTCATCGGCCTCTACGCCGAGAATATCCGGCAGGAGGATTATCCCGACTTCGTCATCCAGGTCGACAGCTACGTCGAAAGCGAGCAGTATGAGGCCGGCGTCGTCATCGACCAGTCGCCCGCGCCGGACCGGCAGGCCAAGACCGGCAGCACCATCAAGCTGACCGTCTCCGCCGGAGCCACCGAGGTCCGCATGCCCATGCTCGTGAACCTCACGCGGCAGAAGGCTGAGCAGACGCTCGGCGCGCTGGGCCTGAACCTCAACATCCAGATCGACGAGCGCAAGGACGATATCTACACCGAGGGCTACGTCATCGAGACGAGCCCTGCAAACGGCGAGCCGCTCACCAGCGGCCAGACCGTGACGCTCGTCGTCTCGCTCGGGCCGGATATCGAGCTGGTCGAGGTCCCGACGCTCGTCGGCGAAGACGTGGACGAAGCGCTCGCGCTCATCGCGAAGGCCGGTCTGCAGAACGGCAGCATCCGCAACGACGACAGTGACCTCCCCAAAGGCACGGTCACGTTCCAGTCGATCGACGGCGGCCAGATGGTCAAGAAGGACACCGTCATCAATCTGCGCGTGTCGAGCGGCCCGCAGGAGGCCGCGACCCCCGTTGTGACCAACCTCTCGCAGGATCAGGCGGTTTTGCAGGATGAGTCGCTCACGCTCTCCATCTCCGCCTACGCCTCCGACGACGGCACGCTCCGCTACGCGTGGTACATGTCCCGCGACGGCAGCTATGACAACGCCGCCCTCGTCTCGCGCAGCAAGGAGGGCAACACCACCTGCGAGGCGGACACCTCCGTGCCCGGCACGTATTACTATTTCTGCATCGTGGAAAATTCCCTCGACGACAACACGAAGACGACGAAATCCAACATGATCGAGGTCGTCGTGCAGGAAAAGGCCGTGGAAAAGACCATCGACGTCACGCTGCCGAGCAAAAACGGCCTGTATGAGGTCACCGTCTATGTTGACGGCACCCTGCAGTACGGCCCGACCTCCGTCTCCATCACCGATGGCACGGCCGTCATGCTCCAGATCCCGGTCCGGGGCAAGGGTACGCTCCCGGTCGACGTGTATCTTGACGGCGCGATCTACGATTCGCAGCTCATTTCGTTCGGGTGAGGCATACATGGAGCAATACAGGATCATCAAAGCCCTGAGCGGCTTCTATTATGTGCAGACCGAGGACGGCGTCGTCGAGTGCCGCGCCCGCGGCCGCTTCCGGCGGCAGGACCAGTCGCCGCTGGTGGGCGATTTCGTCCGCATCACGCGGCAGGGCGCGGGCAAGGGCGTGCTCGAGGAGCTTCTGCCCCGCAAAAACGCCTTCATCCGCCCCGCCGTTGCCAATATCGACCAGCTGGTCGTGCTGGCCTCCTGCGCCGTGCCGGTGACGGAGCCGTTCCTCATCGACCGCGTGCTCGCCATCGCCCAGCTGCAGAGCGTCCCGGCCCTCGTCGTCGTCAATAAGGACGATCTGGCCTCCGCGCAGCCGCTGGCGGAGATCTACCGCAGAGCGGGCGTCCCCGTGCTCGTCACGAGCGCCGAGACGGGGGAGGGAATCGACGCGCTGCGCGCCGCGCTCGCCGGAAAGCTCTCGTGCCTGACCGGCAACTCCGGCGTCGGCAAGTCGAGCCTTCTCAACTGCGTGTGCCCGGGGCTGCAGCTGCCGGTCGGCGAGGTGTCGGAAAAGCTCGGCCGTGGCCGCCATACCACGCGCCACATCGAGCTCTACGCCCTCGCGCCCGATACCTTTGTCGCCGATACGCCGGGCTTCTCCGCATTCGATACCGAGCGGATGGAGCTGGTCCACAAGGAGCAGCTGCAGTACGCCTTCCCGGAGTTCGCCCCCTACCTCGGCTACTGCCAGTTCCCCGACTGTGCCCACCGCAAGGAACCCGGCTGCGCCGTCCGAAAGGCCCTCGCCGACGGCCGCATCGGCCAGACCCGCTACGACAGCTACGAGCGCCTCTACGAAATGGCCAGCCAGATCAAAGAGTGGGAACTCAAATAAAAGAAAAAGCTCCCCTTTCAGGGGAGCTGTCAGCGAAGCTGACTGAGAGGTTGTCGCAGATTTGCAGCTGCCTGCTGTCTCCGACGGCCCCTTCTTTTCCGTCTTGCCGGAAAAGAAGGGGGAGAAAAGG
>OLYC01002016.1_pt1 | contig 12692 bp, 11 predicted proteins | sample 1674271 | NCBI WGS metagenome assembly OLYC01 (sample SAMEA103958154, study PRJEB25191) | human gut metagenome
AAAATGTAGATTCTGTAACTCTTACTTTTTTATTGTTTTGCGCATTTGTAATGTCGCTTTCCAATACATAAACACGAGTATCCGGCTGTTGTCCTGTTACATACATTGCATCAAGTTCATTTAAGTCTTGGGCTTCGTTTAATAATGGTGTTGCTGCGCCTGTAATGATTGTAGGCTGAGCTGCACCACCACCAGCACCACCACCGAATGTTGTGTTACGTATTTTCTGTACCTGTGCATAACCAGTTGCTAAAGTTTGAATACCAAGAGCAGCAGACATCGCAATCTTTGCCCATACAGAATGAATACCAGAACCTGGTGCCCATACAGATAATTGAGCTTGAAGTGCACCGGTCAATGTGTTAATGATTGCCTCTGCGATTTGCAGCTTCTTAACATTTTCAAATTCTTTCTCTGCCTCTTCTTCCGATATCTCTCCTCGCCTTACCTTCTCTTCTATATTCTCTTGCATTATATCCGACACCGTACCCATAACATTTGCAACACTACGCGATAATTGCTGTGCAATCTTCATGTTTTGCTTCAAATTATCTATGCGCGCATTTGCTTCGCGTTTATTTTCTGTTATGCGTGCATCTGTCTGTCTTTTTGTTTCAGATGTTAATGCTTGTTCATATGCTGCGTGGGCTTCCAATGCCTCAGTACTGTCTGCTCCATATTGTGTTACGACTTCGTCCCAATACTTTTTAAGTGCTTCTATTCGTTCTTGATTACCTTGTGCAGTAATTTCACTAAGTCTTTGCTCATTGTTTTGCTTTGCAATTTCAAGTCCAGTTAAATAATCATCATATGAGATTTTACCTTGTTCGTACAGGTCATTTAATCGTTTGAGCTCTTCATAATACGCTTGATTAGTCTCAGATGTTTCGACTGATTGTTCGTTCGTTGCTTTCTTTGTTGCTTCATCTCTGCGTGTTTTTATTGCGTTTATTTGTATTGTCAACAATTCATTTTCATGTTGCTTGTCGAGTTTATATTGTTCATTCTTGAGCTTGTTGTATTCAATAGTTAATTTTTCACGCTCATCGTCCAATAATCTTTCGTCCTTAAATGCGTCTTCGTACAGTTTCATCTGCGCATCCAGATCACCTTTACGTATTTTATATCGTTGTTCAGCAAATGTCTTTTGTGCATCCTCATTGAGTTGACCAAGAAGCTTGAATCGTTTTTCTTCCTCGTCTATATTGAATAATAGTACATCTGTTGTTCCAGCGGCAGATTCAATATTTCTTTTCAATTCGTCAACAACCTCCTTAGAAGCAGCAATGGCTGCGCGCTCTTCTTCTGCTATTCTTTTAAGTGCTGCGTCTTGAGCTTTCTTATTTCCTGCGGCCATAGCTTTGTTGATCCTTTCCTGCATTCTTGTTGCACGTCTGTCTGTTCTGGCCAGTGCTTTTGCTCGTTCAGCATCAGCCTTCGTAATATTTGCTTTCAGTCTGGATAGGTTGTCGTTTGTTGCTCTATCATTTGGAGCCAGTTTAGACCATTCATATGCGAGGTCGTATTCTTTTTTGGCTATCTCTACGCGTTTATCATATGCTTTGTTTTGTTCTTCACGGAGCTGCTTATATAATTCTACTTGTTTTTTCGGGTCTGTCTCTTTTGCAATCTGGTCTCTTAACTGTCCTTCTTTTAATTCAGATTGTGCTAGGGCTTCTACTGCGTCTCGTTTGTCCTGTATGAGTTCATTTTCTCTTTGCTGTAATTTTTGTGTATGTTCCATAGCACTTGCTGCGCCATTCAATGCATTATCAATCTTCGTACCTAACCCAGCAACAAAGGTTCCTGCATTTTTAATAAGCCCTGCCATCGTATTTGAAGCATTAACAGCGAAATCAGAAACAGAACTGATTGCTGAATTAACTTTTGCTGCCCAATCATCTGCTCCTAATGTCGATAGAACTTTTGAAAGTGCACGCATAGGTCCGGTTAGTACTTTCATAATCATAGGCATTGCCTCGCTTAATGCTTCTGAGATCACCTTTGGAATAAATAGGAAGGCATCAACTATACCGCCAACAAATTTCAATACTGTTTTTGCTCCTTTACCGAAGTTCCTTAGAAATTTAGGCAGGTTGTCTGTGATTGTAGATACTACATCAACGAACACACTAGCCAGCCAATCGAATGCATTTGCGATCGCATGAACAATTGGCTTGAATGTTGCCATTGCCTTGCTCCATTTGTTACTTAATTGTTCATTGCCTTTAATCGCCTGACTAACCTTTTTAACTATCGCCATCAGAGCTGTAAGTGCAATAGTTAAAGCTGCGACCCACGGATTAGCCATAAACACTTTGGTTAGGTTGCTCCAGGCCACTTGGAATCCAGTTATGCCGGCAGTAGCACTTCCTAATGCGCCTGACATAGGTCCAATAGATCCGGTAATTTGTGACACAATGTTGGAAAAATTGTCTTTTAACGACAGTGTTGCAACCTTCGCAGACTCTGTCTTGTCTGTCATCTCCTTTGTTGTGTTGTTTAACTCCAATAAAGTAGCATTGTATTGTTGGCTACCTATGGTTAATGTTTCAAGCTCAGCACGGAGGTCACGTATTTTTATTTTATAATCCTCAAGTGAGGCATAAATCATGCTTTCATCAGCCATTGTTGTTTATGTAGTTATATTTATTTTTTACTCTTATCAATGTTACTTTTGTAGGTTCTTTACTTTTATAGTTATAATCTGTAATTTCTAAGATAGACCATAATGAATTGTTAATCAAATAGAATTTTCTTAACGCATCAGCAGGCATTTCATCTAGAAATACATAACATTCAATCACCTTAGTATTCTTATCAAATACATCACTAATATAATCACTCCAATACCTATCAAATATACATGCATTACTGTCAAAGTCGTTATGTTCAAATTTTGGATTTGGCTCTTTGAAGTAATATGATTGTGTATATTTATTCATTTCCGATAAATTATTATTCATTATCGGCAGTATGAAAGTCCATATACCTATCTTGCCTTGTGTTCCATATTCATCTGTACTACCGTTTTGTGTTCTCAGCTGCCAGTAATTATCTACATTATAATGTTTTGCATCATCATAATACGCATTTAAGTAGCAGTTGTTGTCATTGTTTAATGTTAATAAAATCGGCAAGTCATCTGTCAACATATATGGCTTATAATCACCGTTTTGAAGTGGCATTGTATATAATTTATCGAACATTACTAATGAGTTCATGCTTTCTAATGCCTTGTTCTCTTTGTCAAATAAACATTGCTTATAAAATGCATCGTCTTTTGGCAATATATTATAATAGCTTTGCAGTCCGAACATCGTTTGTGAATATTCTTCGTCGTTGTTCCAAAGTGTGTATTCATATTTTGGCATCAACAACATGTTTGGATATTGTATGTTATCTTTTACTAATGTTGTGTTAAAATATGGAGAAGACATTAAATAATCAATATTCGTTTTATATGTGTTATCTTCGAATACTTCTTTGGTTTCATTGTCGAATTCATACTTTGTGTTGAACATCTTTGATGAGTAGTTACTACCGTATTTCTTTTTATAAATATATCCAGCGTAGTTTTCATTATCAGCTTCTGAACCAAATTTGTAAATTCTTTTGTCTACATATATTGGATTGATGTTGAAATCTTTTGAATAATCTATCTTTTCCGTTAAATTTACTATCTTATCAATGAAATAATTGTTTCGTTGCTCGATGTAAATCGTCTTTGTGACGATGTCAGTTCTAAATCGCATGTTAAATAGTTTACACCAGTCTACTAAATATTTGAATGGAGACGATGTGTTCGCAAAAAGATCTGCCTTAGAAATATATTGCGATTTGAATTCGTTGTTTCCATAATAAACGCTACTGTTTGGAGAAATAATAGATTGCGATGTGAAGTTTGTTAAGCTTTTACGCCAATCTAATAAGTCTGAATAATTTTGTACAGAATCACCAGTAAATTTATAAATCATCTTTTTTATATGATCGCCGTTTTCTAATACATTGCTCCATGAAACATATCCTCGTCCATTTGCAAGTAATATATAATTTCTAAGAAGCTTAACTTTGACGCCTGTGCTGCTTGGCAACGAAAAATTAAAATTAAGATCATTTTCAAATGTTATGAAATGATTATCTGGGTCAACAGGTGTTACAGCATTAATCATAGTTTTATTCATAACCTTATAATCAACTTCATGACCAATGTTATCAACTATCCACCTTTTTATTGATTCGTTAAACAATGTTTGTTGCTCTTCTGTAAACTTAGGCTTACGCTTGCAGCATTCAACGAAAAATACTTTTTCATTAACTAAATTGTCTCCATCATATATCTTGAAGTAATAAACAAATGCTCCGAACAATTTTATCCACCCACCAACGTATTCACCATCAAATGTATAGGCAGAAGTTGTTAAAAAATTTGAATTTTTGTTAATCATTGATTGTGCATCATCATTGTTTAATGGCTTGAAACGCTCATTCAATAGCAGATTAAAATATGTTACATTATACTTACTCGTGTCTGCTGATAAGTTGTCATTAAATGTTACGTCTTGCTCCGTCCAATCAGTAAATGAAGTCGTTTGCTCTTCTGGAGAAGCCACAGAATATATATTTGTTTGCTCTGAAGTTGTGTCCAGTGCATCTAATAAAATGTAGCTCTTATGGAAATAATTGTTCAGAGGATTGTTCTGTTCTCCAGTAAAATCTATGTCTTTATCGAATACTATTTCATAGCCGTTTTGCTTTGAATAATCAACGATCTTTTTAAATAATTTATCGAGCTTTATGGCTGGACGTTGAACAGAGCTGCGCAAATCACGTATTTCCCATTGGTCCATCTCTCTATCTGCCTTTATCTTTGCATAATTTTGCTTTGTTGAATATGTGTCTGCACCATTCTTTATTGTTTTAGGCATTATATTGTCATATTTAAGAGGATAGTTCATGTTCGTGACAACTACATCATTGTCGAAGTCTTCATTGTAGCCCGAATAAACAGGTGCTGCAGTTACTAAGTCTTCCCAGCATTCATTTTGATGAGGATATTTATCTGTGAATTGCATCAACCAGCTGTTCCATATAAAGTCGGCGTTCCAATAAAACAACGTTTTTGTTTCATCAACATGTTCAGATATATTATCTACATTTTGTGTAGGTGCAGCATCGCCTTCACCTAACAACACAGGCAATCTTTTATAATTATATTGTAAGTCTTTAAGTGACAACTCTACATCATTGCTGTCATCTTTATATGCCAACTTATAAAAGAAGTCTCCTAACATTCCATATAATGTTATCTCATATGAAGGATTGTTCTTTTCATACTTTATTGAGTTTAACTTGACATAGCCAGATTCTATGAGGCTGCCATTATCATACAATTCAAATTCCTCACGTTTCGAGCTGTCAAATCTATTGATGACGCTGTCTAATAAATAGAGCTCATCGAATAGTTTATTGTTGTTTGGTGTGCCTTTGACCGTGATTGTTTTTGAATAGTTGTTCTTTATGGCCTCAGGCGATTCCACAGAATTATTTGAATATGTAAATAGAAATAATTGATCGTCATCAACGTCAACATATTTACCTTTTATATAAAGACCATTTCTATACATGTTACTTTATAAATTTATTTTGTGACTCTTGGACTTCAATGGTATAGGTGAATAGCTTGCGTCCTTGGTTACGGTACGTTTTTATGTCTACAGAATTGTTGTTAATCAATACTGGAATATATGTGTTTGTGTCTAGCTCGCATAAATACGCTTTTGTCGTCTCTATTAAGTTCGGCATTAACTTCGCTTGTGCATCGGTTAAGTAACCTGTAGTTAATTTATATGATGTTGTTAGATTTTTCAAGTAATGTTTATTCTCAAATTCGTTCGTGTTGTTGTCAAAATTTCGCTTGTATGATTTGTTTTCGAGCTTTATCGTTTTAACAACCTTTCCTTCTATAAGAAGTTGATCCCATCCTCCAAGTGGATTTAAATAATATATTGCATATTTTGCGCAAGTATTCTTTGAAGTTAATGTAGTGCTCTTGTCTGGAGTATTTACTATTATATTACCATCGTAATGTGCAAGTTTGTGATGGAATATTCCTGGAGTGTCGAATCTTAGACGTAATAGACGACCACCAGCGGATATTCTTATTATGTTTGTTTCTCCTGATAAATTTAAGAATGACAGAAATATGTTTTGTCTAGCATCAAAGTAATTTAAAATCGGCATGTTTCGTGTTAATTTGAAATCTTTGTCAAATGAGTAGTCATAATAGTAATACAATGATGCAACTAAATTATCACCTTCCTCTCCTGTATTTAACATTACTTTTGTTAAATCTATTTTTTGAGTGTATCCTGCTTCTCCTGAAATGTCAATGTTGTCTTCGACATAATCGCGTACTATCTCTGTGATGTTAATCTCTGGATCTTTATCTGTGAAAACTGCATTACCACGATATACAACTTCGTATTCACTTGTTTTGTTGTTCATTACTGACACTGAATAAGTAATGCTGCTCTCATCATCGCTTGTCCTTGGAATAGGAACGAATACGTCTTGCCATGTAGGATATTGACCAATAAATATTGACCGTGATTGAAATACGTTACTTGAAAAATCATAGTAAACACCGTCAGGATCCATTGCTGAATAAATGATTTTACCCTCGCGATCTTTGTATGTTGGATTTGACAACACTTTAACAGTTATTGCTGTTGCAGTTGAATTTTGTATTTCTACCCAACTTGGATGTTCTGTGATTTCATAGTTTAATATGTATTTCATTTCAACATTCAAAGTATAAACTTGTTCGAGGTTACTTGCTCGTAAGTCATCAACTTTGAAAGAAATTGGTAGTTTATAATGTTCTGCTTGACTGACATTTAATGACACATTTAATGTATTGCCTAAGGTGTCTGTGGCTGTAAATGTGATTGATGCTCCTCTAGCTACATCTTTATTTTCACTAATATTGAATATATATTCATTTTCTCCTTGTGAATATAGGCTTATCCAGTTTGAATTGTTTGTGACACCGACTGAGCGTATAAGTGATGTTTCGAGTATTACTTTTAATTTGTGTTTATTCTCATCAACATCAACTGTTGTTACTTTTATACCATCAACCTCTATGGATTTAATCTTTATACTACCTACAGTTTGTTGGGCTGGTAGTTGACTAATTTCAATCTCTGCTGAAACTGTTCTTTTGTCTATCTGGTCATACGCAGTAAATTTTAATGTTGCTGATCTCTGATTGGTGTCGTTGCGCGCTACAGTTATTAAAATATTACCTTCTTGTGCACCGTTTTTTGTTATTACTGCATCTATCCAAGCTGGTGCTGGGGCAATGTCTTCATTCGAAAGTGGGTTATCACTTGTGTAATTTATCTGGATGTTTCCACCAGATGCTTCGAATGTCAATCTGTAATTATCTAAACTTAACATCTATAATGTTTAATATAAATTTGTAAGTAATCCAGCATCTTGCATATACCTCAACGCTTCTGCATTATAATCTACTTTAAGTGCTTCTCGTATTTCGTTTTCAAATTCGCTCTTTGCTGTGTCTTTTGCATTTGCTAAATCGTGTGTGCCAGCAATGCCGTCTTGTGCAATCTTTCTGCCTATTAAATATGCGAGCTGCTGTTCTGTAGGTAATTTGCCATTTATTTCACGTGGCATTATGTTCTTTGCTTCTATCCAACTTAATATTGCATCTACAGGTGGAAATTTGCCTGGACGTCTTCCTTCTTCAACGTATCTATAATAATCTTCAAGGTGTATAGTTACACTAATGTCTCCTGAAGATGTCTCAACAGTGAAAGATGCGGTGCTTGCAAGCTGTCCTGTTGCATTGTGACCGTTGTTTTTTAAATTGGACCTGTACAAATCTATCACACGTTGACCGTATCTGTTAAGTACTTCTAACGTATTCTCGTACATTGAATATATATTGTATATTTATTAATGCAATCATAGATTACATAATCTATTAATAAATATATAAAAAATTATTTCATTTTTGTATTCTGCCATCTTGCTATTGCTTCTTGTTGCTTCTTTGATTTCCAGCGTGAATAAGCAGCATACGTGAAGAATGCATATATATTCATCTCCCATGTCTCGTTGAATGACTGTCTCATTACTTCTGAGACTTCGTCTATCAATGATAAGTACCTGTTAAATTGCTCTCCAGCATCGACAGCTGATTCTCTGTCATCCTCAACATCTCCTTTGTCTGCTTGTCCTTTGTTGTCCACCTCATAATCTTCAACATCGATTTGTAATACAGCAGTTTGAGTTTTATTAAACTGATTGATTTCATTTTCGAAAAAAAAATTATAGATAGTGCTTCATCTAATGTAATGTTGTTCTCTAAGATGCTGCGTAACTCGATGATGTCATAATCATCATTATACTTGTGTCCTTTTGGAATTATAAAGATTGAAAGTAATGCTGGAAGGTTCTCTAAGTAGTTCTTCTTAACTATAATTTGCTGGAAGTCTATATATTGTGCCATGTTCAGTTTGCCAATATTATAATTGATAGTATAAACTTGATCGTTTATCTTTATCTTCTTTGGGCGCTTTGAATTTGATGGCTTATATGATGAAATTGAATTGCTCATCGCTGTAAAATATTCTTCAACTACATCTGGTCTTAACTTTAATATGTTGTCCACTGTTGTGTCTGCATATATTGCTAAAATCTCTATGTTTTTGTCTAAATCTGATAAACTTGCATCATTGAAAATTTCTAATGTCTTTAAATATTTTGCAAGTGGCAAATCTCCTGGTGAATTATATTTTAACTTCATACTATATATAAAATATGTTTTTATCAAAATTTTAAGGCATATGTGCCTTTGTTAGAATGAATTGCATAATAGCTTAACATTGTTGCGATGACCATATCGTCATGTACTCCGACACGACCATTGAAGCTTATCGCTCCTGACTTTGTTATCTGCATTTCATATGCACCTAACTCTGTAATCAACTCTTCGTTGTTTTGGATCTTTACTGTCCTGTTTTCGAATGCTAACTGTAGTTGTGTCACCAAATCTTTCTTTGACTTGTTTGTTGTTACCCATTTAGTTATCTTGTGCTTTATCTTTGACTGTAATGCATCTATGTAGACATTACCTATTGAATTTACTTCAGCAAATATTCTGTTAACTTTTGAATATTGATTTATGAGCTCCGCAAGCCATTCTACTTGCTTCATAGGTGAAAGCTTGTTAGTTGAATAAATATTAACTTGCTCTGAATTTTTATTCATTACTGACATAACTGTGTAGTCGCCTCCGTTGCCTGTGCCAAAGTCGATGCCTATATAAACTTCGTCAATAGTTGGTTTATAATCTAATACTGCTTCTTGAATATTTTGAAATAATATACCATCATCTGCCAAGAATTGTCCTAATATTTCTGTATTATATAGGTGTTTTGCCATGGTCTTTTTATAGAATTCTTTGCGTTCTGGCGTGAGAAAGCGTGATGTCTCAGGATGATTTGCCCAGTCGAATGCTTTTACTTTATCTGTTGGTGTATTGACACCTTGTGTGTATAAGTTGAAGAAGTAGCCTTGACGCGCAAATGGTGTTGAAATTGCCAAAATAGGTGCATTGTTTGCATTTACAAATGGTAATATGACGTTGATGTCTTCGTCTTTTAAGAATGCACACTCGTCTAACACTAATATTCCTGATGCTGTGAGACCACGTAATGATGTGCCTTGCCCTGTGCTTCTGAATAATATATCTGAGCCGTTAATGAACTCTATCGCAAATGTTGCTCCGTTTGTGTTCTTTATAATGTTTGTATCTTGAAATGCATTTACTATTGCTTTGAATGTCATTGTTGACTGCTGTAGTGTAGGTGCAACATATATTGACCGACATTTCTTTCCAAGTGCATACATTATTAAAATCAACATACTCATGAACGATTTACCTGATTGTCTAACTGATTTCACGCATGCTGTCTTGCCTGAATTATAGCCATCTTTTAAAAAATCTATCACTTCTTTCTGATAAGCAGTTGGCTTTGGCAAAATTATTTCCATCAATCAAAAGATATTTTTATAGGCTCTGCATTCGTATTTATGTTGTGCTCTTCTGGTGCATAAAGACCTCCCATGCGATTTAGCGTGTCGATTGCTCTTAATGAATCTCCATATCTCTTTTCTGCAAATGCTGCATCTATTATGGAAATTAATCTTTGGACGTTTATCTTTGCAGCCTCATTAATATAATCTGAGATTGCTTTATTTGCATTGCGGAGTGCCTCGTAATATATATTATGTGCTGTTGATTCTGCATATTCATAATCTTCACGAAGTTTCTCTATTATGTCTTCTTTTGACCAGCCTTGATTTATAAGTGTTGCACTTTCCAATTTCGCTTTCCATTTTTTATGGTTGCTTCTTCTTTTTGGCTCGTTTTTCATCGTTCTCTTTTAAACTAAAATATAAATTTGAGGCTTTTAACCACAATGAATAAACACATGAATTGCATGATAAATTCCATTGTCTCTTTTCATCTGAATATTTATTCACTATCTCTGAAATGATCTTGGAATCTTTTCTTGTGGCGCCTCTTAGAGATTTTGTTGTTTGGATTCTGTTGAATACTTCTGAATAATTATACAAAATCTCTTTATCTTGCTTGCTAATAGTTGTCATGTTTATTATAAATATATTTTTGCTAAATTGTTTTATATATTAAATAATTTGCTTATAATTTCGTTGACTTTTTGGATAAATGCATATATGTTATCTGTATTGCATGATAGAAACAAAATGTATAAATATACAAAAATGCTGAAGTTACCAAAAAGCAATACATACGCCAAACATACCCAATGTGTCATACATAATGAGCAATCTAATGGCTTAAGTGAAATGTTGCTCTTTGTGTTAAGCCATCTCTTTATAAGTACCTTGAATGAATCAACTATACCAGTTTCATCTACAATATAAACAACTATAAATGCAAGTGCTAATAACTCTAAATAAATCATAAGTGCTCTATATTGTAATTTTCAATAATGTAATTTTGAAATTTACATATTTTCAATAATATATTTCTTAATCTGCTTTATCTTACGAAATGCTAATGATGTGCATATTCCGAGCTCTTTAGCGGTCTCAGCATATGTTCCTTTTAATGAATACAAATACAGTATATTCTTGTCATATATTGGCATCTTTTCTATAATACTTAAGACTTTATATATATCCGTAGTATCGTCTGTGAATATTCCTGCATCTTTGTAACTATCTAAATCTTTTGTAAATTCAGAAAGTGTCTGCTCTTCCATAATCTATATATTCAATTTGTTGATGTCTAGTGTGTTTTTGTGCTTCTTATATTTGCAATAATATGGTGATGAAGTACTAAACAAATTGTTCATTATGACTCTGGCTATATAATACTTCAACTGGTTCTTATCATACAACTCAGAAATGAACTCTGGTGGCTTTTCTAACACCACTAATGCGACGTCTTGTATTAAATCATCTTTATCTGGATCGACAGGCGCGATGTTCTTTACGATCTCTTCTATGTATTCGTATGCTGTTTCGTAAATCTTTTTCATTTTATTTTTTATATCTTTAATTTGTCTATGACAAATACATTATTGAAAATCTTTATGTTTACGTATTAGATGATGTATATGATTTAAATATATCTCTTGTGTAATCTCGTAAGCCTTCATCAACTTTCGATTTATGTGGCTTTCCTATATGTGACTCTTTTGCTTTTAATCTACGTTCATCTGAATACTTTGTACCTCTTTGTGTATTAATAGACGGCTTTGTCATGTTAAACATCTGATGCTCTTTTGAAAGTTTTTCATAATGACGTATCTCTGCATCACATAACTTTAAGTTGAGGTCTATAAAGTCGTTTGCATATACTACTTCAAGAATACCCCATGTGTAATTCTCTGGATGATCGTGTAAATCTGTTCTCCAATCATTATAGCGCGACTTACATAAGTGTTGTCTCATCCTGCGTTCGAAATTTACTGTCGCTCCAACATAATACTTATTTGTAACATCGTTTTTAATGAAATAAATGTATCCTGCGAAATTGTTTGTTTGTTCTTGCATAACTTAATACTTATATTTTTCTTCTTATATATTAAAAATAAACAAATTTAAATTTAATGTATTTTCTGCTTATATATTAAAAAATAATCAAATTTAAATTTAATGTATTTGCTTCAGCAAATTAAACATTTTTTGACATTATTATAACAAAAAACAGCCATCATTTGTGGTGATGGCTGTTGGAAGTTACACCACTCAAGCAATAGTGGTGTTTGTGTATGTTTATTTGAAATCCCGTTTCAATTTAACATTACAAACTATAAAGATTGGTTTTAAATATATAATTTGTAAGACAGTCTAAATAAAGTTAACATAAATTTACTTTACTTAGTGATGCTTTTTACAGCTGCATCTTGCTGAAATAGAAGAACTCATAGCAAATATTTAGTCGACATCAAATTTGTTTAGAGTGGGTACGAATTCATTAAATTCAAATAAGGAAATGTTGAAAATCTATAATTTATATATAATAATAAATTGTTGAAAATTCAAATGTTTTATATAAAAAAATTTTATGTTTTTATGTATGTTGTAATAGTATCTTTGTAGTCCAA
>OLYC01002020.1_pt1 | contig 12665 bp, 10 predicted proteins | sample 1674271 | NCBI WGS metagenome assembly OLYC01 (sample SAMEA103958154, study PRJEB25191) | human gut metagenome
CTTCCCGGCGACTGGGAGCTGCATACCTTCTCCGGCGGCTGGATCACCGAGATGCAGCACACCCGCACGCCCGTCACCATGGCAAGGACTTGCCTCGAGAGCACGACCGGCGCCTCCTCCAGCCGCGCCAACCCCGGCTTCCTGCTCGCCGCGCCGGACGCGGGGGAGCAGGCGGGCGCGGTCTACGGCTTCAACCTGCTCTACTCCGGCAGCCACTACCTCAGCGTGCAGAAGAGCCTGCAGGGCCTCACCCGCGTGCTGCAGGGCATCTCGCCCGCGAATTTCGACTGGGAACTTGCGCCCGGCGCGCGCTTTGAGACGCCGGAGGCCGTCATGGCGTATTCCGGCGCGGGCTTCGGCGGCCTGTCCGCCTGCTTCCACCGGTATGTGAACGAACACCTCATCCCGCCTGACTGGCAGGGCCGGCCCCGCCCCATCGTCTACAACAGCTGGGAGGGCTGCATGTTCGATTTTACGGAATCGAAGCTCCTGCGCCTCGGCCGGGCGGCAAAGCAGCTCGGCTGCGAGCTGTTCGTCCTCGACGACGGCTGGTTCGGCAAGCGCAACAGCGATACTTCCAGCCTCGGCGACTATACCGTGAACGAAAAGAAACTGCCGGGCGGCCTGCGCGGCCTCGGCGAAAAGCTGAACGCCATCGGATTGCAGTTCGGCCTCTGGTTCGAGCCGGAATCCGTCAGCCCTGACTCTGAGCTCTACCGGCAGCACCCCGACTGGGCCCTGCACGACGTCCTCGGCCGGGAGGATCTGCTCGGCCGCCACCAGCTGCTGCTCGACCTCACAAAGCCGGAGGTGCGGGACTATCTCGTCGAGAGCGTCGGCGGCATCCTCGATTCCGCGCCCATCTCCTATGTCAAGTGGGACATGAACCGCCATTCCTGCGCGCTCGGCGCGCAGCAGCACGCCTTCGTCCTCGGCCTCTACGACGTGCTGCGCCGTATCTTCCTGCCCCGGCCGCAGATCCTGCTTGAGAGCTGCTCGTCCGGCGGCAACCGCTTTGACTGCGGCATGCTCTGGTTCTCTCCGCAGATCTGGTGCTCCGACGATACCGACCCCGTTGAGCGCCTGCGCATCCAGCAGAGCCTCAGCTTCCTCTATCCGCCCTCGTGCTTCGGCACGCACGTCTCGGCCAGCCCGCACGCGCAGACGCTGCGGCACACACCGCTCTCTACGCGCGGCAACGTGAGCCTGTTCGGCTGCCTCGGCTACGAGCTCGACCTCACGGAGCTCCTGCCGGTCGAGCAGGCGGAGATCCGGGCGCAGACGGAGTTCTACCGCGCCCACCGCCGCACGCTCCAGTACGGCCGCTTCGCAAGAGGCCGCACCGACGGCGGCGGGACCGTCTGGCAGATGCAGACGAAGCAGGAGACCGTCGCGGCCGTCTTCCACGGCCTGCAGCCCGCCGCTCCCGGCTACGAGCACCTGTGCGTGACGGGGCTGGACGGGGAGAAGCAGTATCGCCTGACCTCCCGCCCCCAGCTTCTGCGCGTGGGCGATTTCGGGACGCTCCTGCGCCATGTGCTGCCCGTGAAGCTCAATCCCAACGGCCTTGCCGTCCAGACTGCGGACAGCCTGTACCGGATGTCCGACGGCAGCCAGAGCCTGACGGCCTCCGGCGCGGCCTTCGCCGCCGGGATCTGCCTGGCGCCGCGCTTTGCCGGCACGGGCTACGACCCAGACGGCCGGATGCAGGGCGATTTCGGCTCCAATGTCTATTTCATTCAGGAGGTGTGCAGTCATGAAAAACCTTGACCGCCGCAACAAATACTTCTTCGGCCTCGGCACCATCGGCCGCGACATGTTCTATGCGTTTGAGGCAAACGCGCTTCTGTATTTCCTGTCCAACATCCTCTCGCTGCCGCTGCATGTGTTCGCGGCGGTCAGTCTTGTGCTCTCCGTCCTGCGTATTGCCGACGCGCTGAACGACCCCATCACCGGCCTCGTCATCGACAACATCCACACGAAGTGGGGCAAGTTCAAACCCGCGATCCTTGTCGGCGGCGTCGTGTCCGTGATCTTCTACCTGATCCTCTTCGGCAATGTCGGCACCGGCACGGCCTACGTCATTTTCTTCGCCGTCGCCTACGTCCTCTGGGATATCAGCTACGGCATCAATGACATCGCCTACTGGACGCTTCTGCCCGCCCTCACGCAGGACCAGAAGCAGCGCGAGAATTACGGCGCTTTCGCCCGCATCTGCGCGAACATCGGCATGTACATCATCATGGTCGGCTGGCAGCCCATCACCGCCGCCCTCGGCAACACGCCGAAGGCGTGGATGACGGTCGCCGTGGCCGTGAGCGTCATCTACCTCGCCGGTCTGTGCTTCCCGCTGTTCGGCGTGAAGGAGAACCGCGAGATCAAGGAGGACGAGGAGAAGTTCACCATCCGCGACATGTGGAACGCGCTGACGAAAAACGACCAGCTCATGTGGACCACGCTCTCCATGGCCCTGTTCATGGTCGGCTACTGCACCACGACGGGCTTCGCCACCTATTACATGCAGTACCTCTACGGCGATATCAACATGTACGCCGTGCTGGCGGCTGTCTGCGGCGTGGCGCAGCTGGCCGCGCTCATGATCTTCCCACTGTTCTCGAAAAAGCATGACCGCCGCCAGCTCTATACCGGCGCGACCATCCTCGTCGCCGCGGGCTACGCCGTGTTCTTCTTTGCCGAGCATTCCATCGTCCTCATCGCGCTGGCCGCCATCCTCATGTTCGTCGGTCAGGCCTTCATCCAGCTGCTGATGCTCATGTTCCTCGCTGATACGATCGAATACGGCCAGTGGAAGCTGGGCCGCCGCTCCGAGTCCATCACCTTCTCCATCCAGCCGCTCGTCAACAAGATCGGCGGCGCGCTCTCGACCGGTCTCATCAGCATCAGCATCATGCTCGCCGGCATCAAGACCAGGGGCAGCGACGCGGCCGCGGCCGCCATCGACGCCTCCGGCAAGCTCACCATCAAGCTCGCCATGCTGGCCATCCCCCTCATCCTCATCGCCGCCGGCTACATCATCTACCTGCGCAAATATAAGATCAGCAAGGAATTCTACGACCAGATTCTGCAGGACCTGAAAGACCGCGAGAAATAAACAGAAAAATGCCCCGCCACAGGCGGGGCATTTTTTCTGCTTTTTACTTGGTCAGATACCGGTGGAGCATGACCGCGACCTCGGCGCGGGTGGCGTTGTTCTTGGGGCTGAGCTTGGCGCCGCTGCCCTTGACATAGCCGCTGCCGACCGCCCAGCTCATCGCGTCATAGGCGTAATCGCTGACGGAGGCATAGTCCGTGTAGCTGCGCAGGCTGGCCGAGTAGACCGGCTTGCCCGCGAGCCGCCAGAGGATGGAGGCGATCTGCTCGCGCGTGATCTTGCCCTTCGGGCCGAACGTCGTGGTGCTGGTGCCGTTGACGACGTTGTTGCGGTACGCCCAGAGGACGGCCTCGTAGTAGTAATCCGTGCTCTTCACATCCGTGAACGGGTTCGACACGCCGTAGACCGACGGGGAACCGGCGTTGCGGTAGAGGATGAGGACGAAGTCGCCGCGGGTCATGCTGCCCTTCCAGCCGAAGGTGGAGGTGCCTGTGCCCTTGACGAGGCCGTATTCATTCATGAAGTCGACCGCGTTCGCCGCCCACGAGCAGGTCCGCGCGTTCACATCCGAGAAGACGGAGGAGGCCGTCTTCGAGGCCACGCGCACGGTCAGCTCGCCGCTGCCCAGCTGCGTGCCGGACGTGCCGTAGACCGTGAAGGCGAGCCGGATCTGCGTGCTGCAGTCCGCTGCGGGGAGGAAGAAGACGCTGTCGAGATACAGGTTCTTCGCGCTCGTGCCGCTGAGATAGAACTGGTCCTTGCTGTAGTCGACCGCCGTGTAATTCTGCGCGGCGACGGAGCGGAAGTTGTAGAGCAGACGGCCTTCACTCACCGCGGGCTGCTTGAACATCACATAAGCGGCGTTCGGGTAGGCCCGCAGGACCGCATCCGCCGCGCCCAGCGTCTTCATCGACGCGCCGGAGGCCGTGATGGAGTCGTCGCCGGAGACGGTGATGGCGGTGTAGCCCTCATACCGCGAGCCGGAGGTGCCGACGGCGGTGTAGGGGAGGTAGACCGTGTACTTGGTCCGGTAGCTGCCGGTCACGTAGGTGACCTCGTCGAGGTCGAGCTGCGTGTAGCTCGCCTGATAGTAGCACTTGTCGGTGGAGCTCAGCTTCGTCGTGGCCTTGGAGGTCGTGTAGGCCCAGCCGAAGATGGCGGCGTTGCTGCCGTCGTTCAGACTGTAAGTCTTGTTGTTCATGACGACCGTCGCGCGGTTCATCGCGAACGTGACATAGTCGAGCTTTTCACCCGCCTTGCCGGAGAAGGCCTTGCTGAAATCGGATTCCAGGAAGGTCACGCTGCCGCCGAAGCTGGCGGAGTATTCCATGTCGACGCTCTCATCGCCGAGCGTCACCTTGCCCGCGGCGATCACATCGCCGTCGGCGTCATAGCCGATGTAGGTGAAGTAGGCGTTCGTCGTGCTGGTGGAGGAGGTCCGGAAATACAGGCTGGAGATCAGCTTGTTGCGCGCACCGGAGACATAGTATTTCGTCGACGAACTCACGCGGCTGCCGTTTTCATAGACCGAACCGCCGTTCGAGCCCTCGATGGTGATGGCGGAGAGCTTGCCCGCGTAGCGGCCCGTCGCGCCGTCGACGGCCTCGGAGAAGTCGTCGGGATCGAAATAATCCTCCTCATGCACCGCAAACGAGGGCGCGGAGGCCGGACTCACGCTCACGGAGAGCGGAGAAGCCTGATAGGTCGTGCCGCTGATCGTGACGGAGACCGTCACCGGTACCTGCACGGCAGTTTTGGACGTGCCGGTCGCGTAGGTATAGAGCGTGACGCTCGAAGAGCCGCTGCTCGTCGTGGTCTTCACGGCCTTGCTCGGATCGCTGCCGCCAAGATCGGCAACGTTCTCCTTGTAGGCGTTCCACGTCAGCTCCACGGACTGCTGATAGGGCACGTAGCCCTGTTCCGTTTTGTACTGATAGACCGTCGCGGAGACAGTGGAGGCGCTGCCGGCCGTCAGGCTCGACGGCGCGGCGCTCAGCTCGATCTTATACGCGTCCGCGACCTCGACGGTGTAGCTCGCCGTCTCGACGATAACGTCGGAGGCGTTCTTGACCGTCGCGGTGATCGTGGCCGTCCCGGCGGCAACGCCGGTCACGGTGCCGCGCGAAGCGTCGACCGTGGCGACTGCCGTGCTGCTGCTGGCATAGGTGAGCTTATCGCCAGCCGCCGGGGCCTTTGTGACAGGATTCACGGCAGTTTCACCCTTTTTGACCGTCAGCTTCTGCTTTTCAAAGGTCACGGTATGGTCTTTCGTCGCCTTGACAGTCACAGCGACCTGCGCCGTGGCTGTGCCGCAGCTGAGCGTGACCGCAGCCGTGCCGGTCTTCACCGCCGTCAGCGTAACGGTGCAGCTGCCATCCGAAAGCGTGATAGCGCCAGCCTGTGCCGTCACGACGCTCTCGTCGGACGACTGGACCGCCAGCACGTCGCCGCTCGCCGCGCCCGTGAGCTTCACGGACAGGGAAGCGGTCGCCAAACTGTCGACATCGATCTCAACGGAAGTGTCGGCCGCGATCGCGCTCACGCCCGACTGCACGGTGATTGTGACGCTGCCGAGCGTCTGCGTTTCTCCGCCCTCTGTCACCGTCGCCGTAATGGTGGCGGAGCCGACCTTCTGCGCCGTGATCGTCATGCCACTGATGCTGACGATATCCGCAGGGCTGCTGGTGAGCATCACGTTCGACACGTCAGCTCCGTTTGCGTCTTTGACGCTGACTGTCGTCGATTTGTTGACCTTCAGCGTGGTATTTTCCGCTGTGACTGAGACTATTCCATCCACGGCGAAAACCGCCGGGACCATGGCGATGACGAGCGTCAGCACCACGAACAGGCTCAGAAGCTTTGCAAATGTACGTTTCATCCCTGTACACCTCTTTCTGCGGCGAGCTTCGCCGCTTCTTTTGTGACTCCAGTTTACCGTAAGATTTAAAAATTGCAATACTTTTGTAAATAATTCAGAAATTCTTCACAACTTTCCGCCCCATCCGCAGGAAGCCCCCGGAAACACAGGAAGACCCTTCCCGAAACAGGAAGGGTCTTCAATTATTTTTCCTTATAATAGAGCATACAGTGGCAGTAGCCCTCAAAGTCGGGGTCGGCGATCTGCTCGCGGAATTCCTTGCACATGCACTTGTTTTCCTCTGTCCGCGCGAGCCTGCACGGGCAGTAGCCGCCGGTGCGCTTGAGCCCCTCCTTGACGCGGGCGACGACCTCCTTGTCCTCGTTCAGCCGGACCTTCACAGCGCTTCCAGCTCCTTCTTGAGCGCGTCCTTCTCCCGGTAGCCGACCAGACGCTTCACGACCTTGCCGCCCTTGATGCACAGCAGCGTCGGGATGGACTCGATGCCGAATTCCATCGCCAGATCGCGCTCGTCGTCGACGTTGACCTTGCAGAACTTCACGCCGTCCATCTCGCCGTCCAGCGCTTCCATCACAGGCGCGAGCATCATGCACGGGCCGCACCAGCTGGCCCAGAAATCGACCACGACAGGCGTCTGTGCCTGCATGACCTCCGCGTCAAAGTTATCCAGATTCACATTCGTCATGTTGGGTGCCCTCCTTGTATCATTAGATTTCCGCAGTCTGCGCGCTTTATCCCTCCAGCCTGTCGCAGATGGCCTGCGCGGCGGGGATCTGCTTCATGGCCAGCAGCGACTGGCGCATGATGAGGCGTTCTTCGTCGTTTTCCAGCAGCTCCTTGCAGAGCGCGGCGATGTCCTCCGGCGTGCCGGCCGTGGCCGCGCCGCCGTGGGAGACGAAGAAATTCAGGTTCGGCGTCTCGCATCCGCCCACCACGTTGACCAGCACCATCGGCAGTCCCTTGACCATGGCCTCGGTCGTGCTGATGCCGCCGGGCTTGGTGAGAAAGAGATCCGCGCTGTCCATCAGGACGGAGACGTTGCTGATAAAGCCGCGGATGTGGATGTTGGGCTTGTCCGCGAACCTGCGCTCCATGCGCCGCAGAAGCTGCCGGTTGCTGCTGCAGGCTACAGTCACATCATACTCCGGCGGGAGCGAATTTGCAAGCAGCTCCGTGATTCTTTCCATCGGCCCGCAGCCCATGCTGCCGGTCATCATCACCAGATGCCGGTGCGAGGGCTCGAGCCCCACGGCGAGCTTCGCCTCCCGGTTCGGCAGGCAGGTATAGAGCTCCTCGCGCACGGGGATGCCGCAGGGGAGGATGGTCTCCGGCCGGACGCCGTTTTTTTCGAATTCCGCGCGCAGCGACGCGTCGGGGATGACGCAGGTGTCCAGCTGCATCCGGTCGCAGGAGGGGCTTGCGGTGTAGTCCGTGGCGATGAACATGGTCCTGACCGGCAGCGGCTGCTGCCGCTGGATGAACGTGAGCATCAGCGCGGGGAACAGATGCACGCACACCACCGCGTCATATCCGCCCTGCACGATGGCCGCGCGCAGCCGCTTGCACCCGCGCCGCAGGATGCGGCAGGCCGCAGACGACTCGTCAAACGACGCCGGGTGCTCCTCCGCGTACTGATAGCCCTTGTTGTAGAGCTTCGGGAAATAGCGGTAGAAGCGCACATGCCAGTTGCTCACAAAGCGGCTCGTGCCCTTCGACACGTACAAGAGCGCGTCGTCGGTCTCATAGGTGTGGCCGCGGCGCTGCAGCTCCGTGCCGATGGCCCGGGCGCAGGAATTGTGCCCGCCGCCGGTATTGCAGCTGAGGATCAGGACTTTCATGCTTCTTTGCTCCTTTTTGCGCACATCCGCTCATACAGCCGCACAAGGCGGGGGCGGTTATAGCGCTGAATGATGAGAAAAACCAGATTGCCGAAAATGGCGTAGATCAGATATAAAACGATGCCGCCCGCGCCCGGCCAGATGGCGAGCAGTCCGAGCCCCGCCAGAATGAGCAGCGCGTGCGTGGCCTCCGCCGCGCAGGTCTCGCGGATCATGACGAGCAGCGTCTGCTCGTCCGGCCGGGCCGGGATCTTCTTGGCGGGCATGAGCTTCGGGAAGATCCGGCTCATATCCGGTACGCGGCTCTGCCACTTTGCAATGCCGATGGCCTCGTAGATCTTCCCGCCCTTTTCAAACGCAAAGCTCCGGTAAGGGAAGCGCGTATAGTCGAACCACTCCTTCGGCACGAGCCTGCCCAGCACAAAGCTCACCACACCCAGCCCCGCCGCATAGCACAAACAATAAATAAACCGCATCGGTGCTCCTTTCTGTCTTCGGAAAGGCTCCCCTCCCAGGGGAGCTGTCAGCCGCAGGCTGACTGAGCGGTCGCCGCAGATTTGATGCGACCTCTCCGTCTCGGCTTCGCCGAGCCACCTCCCCTGGAAGGGGAGGCTTGGGATTTGCGCACTCCAAAGGCTTCCCCTATGAGGGGAAGGCATGTACAGTCCGCAGATATTCTATATGATCATACCAAACCCCGCCTTTCTTTCCTATGGTCAGTTTTTTGTTTCTGCCCAGCCGCGCGGAGCGGCGAAAATTCGTGATTTTTCATGAAATTGGAACATTCCCGTTGCCGGATGCGTCAAACTATGGTATCCTGAAAGCAAGCACAGATGCAGATACCATTTATTATTCTGTCAGTAAAGGAGCGTAAACAAATGGGACTTATCAAAGCAGCTCTGGGCGCCGCGGGCGGCGTGATGGCCGATCAGTGGCTTGAGTATTTCTATTGTGATTCTCTTCCGGAAAGCGTCATGGCCGTTCGCGGCCAGAAGCGGACCTCCGGCCGCAGCAGCAACACGAAGGGCTCGGACAACATCATCTCCAACGGCTCCGTCATCGCGGTCGCCGACGGCCAGTGCATGATCATCGTCGATCAGGGCAAGGTCACCGAGTTCTGCGCGGAGCCCGGCGAATTCAAATACGATTCCTCGTCGGAGCCGTCGCTGTTCTGCGGCAAGCTGGGCGAGAACATCCTCGCCACCTTCAAGAACATCGGCAAGCGCTTCACCTTCGGCGGTGAGCCGCCCAAGGACCAGCGCGTCTACTACTTCAATACCAAAGAGCTCATCGGCAACAAATACGGTACGCCGTCTCCGGTGCCGTTCCGCGTCGTCGACCAGCGCGCGGGCATCGACATCGACATCGCCATCCGCTGCTTCGGCGAATACAGCTACCGCATCTGCGACCCGATCCTCTTCTACACCAACGTCTGCGGCAACGTCACCGACGGCTTCACCCGTGACCGGCTCGACAGCCAGCTCAAAACCGAGCTGCTGACCGCCCTGCAGCCCGCCTTTGCCAAGATCTCCGAGCAGGGCATCCGCTATTCTTCTCTCCCCGGCCACACCATGGAGATGGCCGACGCCCTCAATGACGTCCTGTCCTCCAAGTGGCGCAACCTCCGCGGTCTCGAGATCGTCTCGTTCGGCGTCTCGTCTGTCAAGGCGAGCGAGGAAGACGAGAAGATGCTCAAGGAGATGCAGCGCAACGCCGCCTTCATGGACCCGACAAGAGCCGCCGCGCACCTCGTCGGCGCGCAGGCGTCCGCCATGCAGGCCGCCGCGAACAACCAGAACGCAGGCCCCGCTATGGCCTTCATGGGCATGAACATGGCCGGTCAGGCCGGCGGCGTGAACGCGCAGAATCTCTACCAGATGGGCGCGCAGCAGGCCGCGCAGCAGCCTGCCCCCGCCGCGGCCGCCCCGGCTGCTCCGGCCGGCGCCTGGACCTGCCCGCAGTGCGGCAAGACGGCGACGGGCAAGTTCTGCCCCGAGTGCGGCGCGAAGAAGCCCGAGGCCGACGGCTGGACCTGCCCGACCTGCGGTAAGCTGAACAAGGGCAAGTTCTGCGCCGAATGCGGCACGAAGAAGCCCGCCGGCACGCCGAAGTACAAGTGCGACAAGTGCGGCTGGGAGCCCGAGGATCCGACTCATCCGCCGAAGTTCTGCCCTGAGTGCGGCGACCCGTTCAACGACGGCGATATCATTGTGTAATTCTGACTGAAATTTGAGTCCCTGCCCGCGCTCTGCGCGGGCAGACGCATATCAGGAGGTTTTCTCTTCTATGGCAGATCAGATCACCAACTATCAGTGTCCCGCCTGTACCGGCCCCCTGCATTTCGTGGGCGCGTCCGGACGACTGGAGTGTGACTACTGCGGATCGAGCTACTCCGTCGACGAGATCGAAGCCCTCTATCAAAGCAAAGACGCGCAGGCCGCGGCCGAGACCGCCGCGGCGGATGAAGCCGCCGCAGCACCGGACGGCGACGAGGGCGCCTGGACCGCGCCCGAGGGCGGCGACTGGGCCGAAGACGGGATGCAGAGCTATACCTGCCCGTCCTGCGGCGCGGAGCTCGTCTGCGACGCGTCGACCGCCGCGACCAGCTGCCCCTACTGCGGCAACCCCTCGATCGTCCCCGGCCGCCTGTCCGGCGCGCAGAAACCGGACTATATCATCCCCTTCCGCCTCAGCAAGGCCGACGCCGTCGCCGCCCTCAAAAAGCATTACCAGAAAAAGCCCCTTCTGCCCAAGGCCTTTTCCGCGCAGAACCATATCGAGCAGATCCAGGGCGTCTACGTCCCGTTCTGGCTCTTCAGCGGCAGCGCCGAGGGCGACGTCACCTACAAATGCACCCGGTCGATGACCCGCCGCGAGGGCGATTACGACGTGACCGACACGCAGCACTACCTTGTCCGCCGCGCAGGCTCCGTCACGTTCGAAAAGATCCCCGTCGACGCCTCGAGCAAAATGCCGGACGAAAATATGGACTCCATCGAGCCGTTCGACTATCAGGCCCTCAAGCCCTTCTCCAACGCGTATCTGCCGGGCTTCCTGGCCGATCAATACGACGTGAGTGTCGAACAGAGCGCTTCCCGCGCCGATACCCGCTGCAAAGCCAGCTGCGAAAGCGCCCTGCGCAGCACCGTCACCGGCTATACCACCTGCACCCCGGAGACGCAGACCGTCCGCATCCGCCGCGGTCAGGTGCAGTACGCGCTGCTGCCGGTCTGGATGCTGCACACGAAGTGGAAGGGCAAGGACTACCTGTTCTCCATGAACGGGCAGACCGGCAAGCTGACGGGAGACCTGCCCGTCTCGTGGGGCCGGTTCTGGGCATACTTCGCCGGGATCACGGGCGGCCTCGCCGCTGTGCTGTCCGTGCTGCTGTTCGCGCTGTAAGGAGGGAACCGGGATGAAAAAACGCATCATTTGCCTGCTTGCCGCCCTGCTGCTCCTGCTCGGGCTGAGCGTCTCAGCCTCCGCGGCCGTCTATGCCAACGTGATCGACACGGCAGAATTGCTGAGCGAGAGCGAAGCGGAAGCCCTCGACGCGCGCTGCAGCGAGCTCGAGCAGACCTACGGCTGCGGCGTCTACCTCATGACGGTGGACGACTATACGGCCTACTACTCCGCCGATTCCATCGAATCGTTCGCCGAGTCCGTCTTTCTGGACCTCGGCCTTGGCGCAGGGGAGGAGCAGGACGGCGTCCTGCTCGTGCTCAGCATGGCCGAGCGGGATTACGATATCTGCGCCCACGGCACGATCGGCAACCGCGCCTTTACAGACTACGGCAAGGGCGTGCTCGCCGAGCGCTGGTTCCTCGAGCCCTTCAGCCGGGACGACTGGTCCGGCGGCTTTGCCGCCTTCCTCGACGGCTGCGAAGAATACCTGCGCATGGACGCCGAGGGCGCGCCCTTCGACCAGGGCACCGACCCGGAGCGGCTGGGGGATCTGGCCGTGGTCAAGTGGCTGGTCGTGATCTTCGTGCCGCTGCTGACGGCGCTCGTCGTCTGCCTCGTCATGAAGGGGAAGATGAAGTCCGCCCGCCTGCAGACCCAGGCCGACGCCTATATCACCCAGGACAGCCTGCGCCTGACCCGTCAGGACGACCGCTACATCACCACCACCCAGACCCGCGTCAAGATCGAGACCGCCAAGTCCGGTGGCACCTCCGTCAACTCCGGCGGCTTCTCCCACAGCAGCGGAAAGTTCTGAAAAGCAAAAAAGAGCCTGTTTCCATCCGGAAACAGGCTCTTTTCATATTTATTTCTGCGCGGCCTTCTTTTTTGCCGCCTCGTTGGTGTCCATGCTGCCGCGGAAGACGACGAAGGTGTCGAACAGATATTCCGTGACGAAATTGAGCAGCATGTTCATGACCGTGACCAGATATTCGTTCCACCCGCAGCTCTCCACCAGCCAGTTGCCGAGGATCGTCGACAGCGGCGTGAACACGGCGTAGTAGCCCAGCACCATCGCCATGGCCTTCGGCACGTTGTTGGCGCTCTGGAAGGTGAACTTCCGGTTCAGCGTGAAATTCCACACGACCGACGCCACCAGCGCGATCAGATAGCACGGCCAGTAGCTCCACCGGCAAAGCTCGTTGAGCGCCGTAAACAGCCCGATCTGGATCACCCCCGCCGAAGCCGAAAACAACACAAACTTCACCACCCGCCAGAGCTCTGTTCTCTTATCCTTCCTCATGGTGTTGTCCTTTCTGAATTTCAGATTTTTCCGCAGTGAAAAGCCTTCCCCCGGATGCGAATCAATAGTAGAAACCGAAAAAAAGATGACAAAAGGCGCAAGAAGAGAGATAGTAAGGTGTGAACAAACTGA
>OLYC01002021.1_pt1 | contig 12664 bp, 8 predicted proteins | sample 1674271 | NCBI WGS metagenome assembly OLYC01 (sample SAMEA103958154, study PRJEB25191) | human gut metagenome
GTGCTCTTGTGAAGGAGAGGATTATCGCCCGTTCTTTGAAACGTGATACATGTCGAAGGCTATGGGAACTGGCATGCAAGTAGTGATTCGTTGGATCCCTTCGTTGGTGTTCATGTTGAAGAGAAGAGGGGATTGGATGGAATGGAATTGCTGTTTGGAGTTGTCATTTGCTTGTCATTTGTATGGGCGTATGGAATAGTGGTATGAGAAGGGGGAAGGCATTGACTCTAACGGTTTGTTCTTTTACGTCGGAAAGCGTTATGTCGCACAACCAGTACCGCCTGGAGAGCATTGACATGGGTGACGCGTCTGCATGTGCGTGGAGGCTTGGCAGGGCTGATCTGCAGGCGGACCTGACGGCGGTGGAGGTTTTCGAGCTGGTATACCAAAACAGCATCAAGGACATTGAGATGGGCGAGATGTACTCCAATTCCGTGTTCACCCTCACGCCCGCACTGCCTGCTGGTATTGTGATCTATTCCAACACGATATGATCTCGGTTCCTGTCTTCCCTCTCACGGCGAAGCAGTTCACGAGCGATGAGGTGACCCTGTCGGTGGAGTTGTGCACGGGCAGCCCCACCAGCGCCGTGAGGTGGACATTCCTTCCCTGGAGGACTCGCTGCTGAGCATGTGCGTGAAGTACGCGGGCGGTGTGGTTGTGTCCTTCAACGGTCGTTTGGTGACGCGCTTCAACCTGGCGGAGAGCTTCGACGCGAGTTTGGAGGCGATCCCGCTGCACGACGACAGCCTCTTCCACATCGTCCTCTCTTCCGTGTGCGTGTGACTGGCAAGAACATAATGGCCTTGCGGGCCAGTCCGCCATCGTGTTCGACGCGACGGGCGTGTTGGATGTGAAGGTGTTGCATGTGTGGCGACACTCAATGTATATGTGAAGGTGTTGCATGTGTGGAGACACTCAACGCATATGTGAAGGTGCTGCATGTGCGGAGACACTCAATGCATACGTGAAGGAACGCACGGTGAAGGACGTGAAGCTGTGAGACCCTACAAGAACCTTCAACTGTTCCACAAATGCTGAAGTAGCTGGGAGGAAGAGGGTGTGTACTAATGAGGATCGTCACGCAGTCACTGCTGCTTTGTGATGGAAGTGTATGTGAAGAGCGAAGCGATCAATGCCCATGATGGGAGTAATGCAAGCAGCACTAGCGATACACGCTCCCTGCTTTGAATACAGTGAGGGATGCACACTCCTCCTTCTGCCGAGTACATGGATAATGGTGATCTCTGTAGTTGCATCTGTTTGTTTTACAAAGTGAAGAGGTTGCGAGTGTGATTACTTGGAAGGGTATAAGGACACATGTGAGAAGGAACGCTCTTCTACAGATTCACAAAGAGACACTCATCCGTTTGTATCTGAAAACGAAAGGAGCAGATAGGAAGAACTACGGAGCCGCAATTGCGATACATGCCTTAATGACGTAAGCAACCATCTAGTTGATGCTAGTTGATAGCAACACTCGCTTTCACAAATTGCATCAGAGCAAAACGAAGCAGGTAGGAGAGGAGACAGGGTCTGATCCAGTAAGGACATCTAAAACCCGTACTTGTGGGGGGTTCATATGAAATACACTTGATCATAATACAGACAAGAGGCATTTGTCAAGGGATGAAATAGAGGGACTGTCGTCGCGACGCTGATGTGTGAAAGACAGCATGTCGGACGTGCATAACAGACCTGTGATTTCGCCACGAGTGTCCGCCATTCATATCCAAGCCAGCAAACCAGAATAACGCTAAGAAATGCACTCTTTCGTGTTGATTATTGTCATGTTGATGGTGAAGCTCCGTGCCATAAGGATGTGCTCGGAAGAAGAGTACGACGACTATTTGCAGAAGTACAGCTTGAAATGCGGTGGTACTTGCGACGAATACAAGCGGTTTATCATTCCTCCTTGTACTCATGTCATAGTCTTCACTACAATGACTTTGTGGCCAACTGCCGCGATATGATGAGCCTGGAGTCTTTTTCACCCTATTCTATGGAGTTTACGATTCTTACAGACTTTAGCAAACGAGATCTACAGGGATTACATGATGTGCAGCAGAAGCACTCTGGACGGGGATCCTACTACGAAGAGATTGTACCGGACGTCGATCACATCGAACCTGTGTACTCTACTATGGAACGTGAGTATTGCAGCAATCATCCCTCTCTAAGTCAGTATGCTGTGTCATCGAATTGCTCTCTCTCCTGGGTGACAATGATTGTGAATGCTGGCGAGAGGGTTCTTGCCCAAATGGGTATCAACGAGAGATTATCGGTTGACTTTGTGCTACAATGCTACAATCGGAGCGACATCTGCGAAGGAATGACCATGAATGAGATTGCGACTCGCCTGAGGCAGATCGGTCTTGTGCGCGAGGAGGATGCAAAGCACGCTATGGATGAAGGAGAGAGCGTCTGCTCGATCCCTCTTTCTCAGCACTATCGCTTTGATGTCCAAAAGCCCGAGGGCTATAATCGAGGTGGTCTGATGAATCTCGTGAGTGCGGGAAATCCCGTTCTGGTGGCAATTTCGATGGATTTGCTTCAGCTTCGCTTTGTGAAGGACATGCGAGAGGAGGAGGAGGTGCTGCGTCGAAGCGTGTACCAGCCTTCGATTTATGGTTTGGTGACGGGTTATGTGAAGACGACGGAAGAGGTGGATGGCTACTGGGTGTTTGAAGGAACGCCCTCTCCGTGTGAGAGCGTGAACGTGAAACTACCGATGCGTGCGAATGAGACGAATACGGATTTCGCGGGTATTGCTGGATATGCATTTGCCATTGCCTTGAAGGGCGGCATACCAACGACAGTTGCTCCTACGACAGTTGCTCCGACGACTGTTGCTCCGACCACTATGGCTCCCACTACCATTCCTCCTACAACTGTTGCTCCCACTCCCACCTTGCATCCAATTACTGCTAATGAGTGTTGGAGTGATACTCCTGTTCCTCTGAATGTGGAAGTAATTACAGTTGGCGATGGCATGTGTAATGAAGAAAATGATCGAATTGATTTGAGCAAGTATGTCAACTTGAAGAATGTGTCGATTGGTAATGAGTGCTTCAAGAATCAAGATGTGTTGAATTTGACTGGCTTGCATTCATTGGAGCGAGTGATGATTGGAGAGAATAGTTTCACAAAGAAGAAGAACGATTATGGGAATGATGCAAATCGTAAATTGTATGTGAAGAATTGTGATGCATTGAAGGAGTTGAAGATTGGTCGCTATTCATTCTCTGATTATTCAGTGATTGAGATTGAGAATGTGAACAGTTTGGAATTGATTGAAATAGGTGACATGGATAATTGGAGTTGCAATTTCTTCTATGCATCATTGGAATTGAAGAGTGAGTTATGATTATTACTATTGATGAATAGATTTACCGAAATTGAAATCACTTCTATTTGGTAATCGTGCATTCCTTCTTTCTTCTCGTCTTGTGTTAGAGAGTGAATTGCTTGAAGTGAGAGTAACGAATAGATTTGCCTGAATTGACTTCCATTCGACTTGGTCATAATGCATTCTATTTTGATAGGGATGTTGAATCATCTACCCTTGTAATGCGAAGTGATGTTTGGTAATGATGATTGATGAATAGACTTGCCAAAACTCACTTCACTCACCACTACATCTAATAGTTGGTCCTTCCGTAATCCTCGTCACATTACTCTTTATGGTATTTGTAGTATAGAGAAATGAGTAATAGACATACCAGCACTCACTACTGTTACTCTTCCTACAGCATTCTATTACAAGAATGATGTTTCAACGAACTGTGAGAAAGATGGAATGAGTTGATGATTAGGCATCATTGGTAAACTGAAGACCTTCTTTACAGATCAGTGTCCGGCTTAATTCCATTCTCCTTGTTGCAAACAATTGATTGTGTACTGCCTGCCCTCTATGCTCCGAATCTATCACTTTGGGGTTATCAACCCACACAACCACAGTAGTCACTCATCCTTAGCTTAGTTTCCCCATTTGGTGTGTCTAGCAACAGCAAAACACTCTTTTTGTTTCGGCAAACACTGTTTTGGTCATATGGTGAAATACGTTGGTTTTCTTTCTCCTTTTACTGTCTTTGAGTTGTGCGTACTAACTACTGCTAGTTATCCGGGTCCTATCGTCGCCACGGAATGATCGCGCGCATCTACCACACACGCGCTGTTGTATATGCGGCGGTTAACCACCGGCACGTTGCGAAGTATACCATGGAAACTAGGTCGCTTGAACACCTGATTAACGAGAACTGCAATCCGATGGTCTTCAAGATGACTATCAAGATGCACTATGAGACCTTCGACCTCCTCGTCCAGTATCTCAGCGAGAGTAACACCACATCGTCTGATTTCCGCGCTCGTCCTTTTGAGTGATCATCTATCATATGTTACTCGGCTACCCTAGTACTATTCATACACCTTCATGTTGAAACTCGGACCGGGACATTTTGACACAAATCAACACTGCTCAGATCCATCATGAGCCATCAGCCATGATCAATCATGATCAGTCATAACTCATTAGGTGCAATAGCAACCCGCTGGGCTCCATTCCAGCACAGTGCTTAGTTCAACCAACAGTGATTGCTTTGTTGCAAGAAACACATGATGTACACAATCGAAACACCACCATTGTGCAGATTGCGGATGTCGAAGTCAATCACAGAGAGCGACCGTCAAGAGAGGCAAGACTCACCACGGTATCATTCAACGAGAAACAGCGGTCCTTGCCATGCACCACACGCGCGCCGACTCCAGCACGTCCGCGTAGCTGAACCTGCCCACCAACAGTGCAGCGGAAGCCCTCCAGCGTGATGCGCCCACTCAGTAAGTCGCGCACGTGCACGTCCCACGGCTCCAAGCCCGCCGCATACATCGCCACCACCACGCGGTTCGCCGCGCCCACCAGCGGCACCAGCTCCGTCACCTCGCCCACGCGCATGTTGAACTCCACGCCCGCGCCCACGAAGCCACTCGCGCCGATCGCGTAGCACAGCTTCCACTGCTCCGTCGCGGAGCCCTCCGTGAACAGCCAGCGCACCGTGCGGTCCTCGCCCACCGGCATCACCGCCGACGCCACGGGCTCCTCGCTGCACGCCTCGCGCACGTACTTCAGGGACTCAGCGCCCTCCACCGCGAACACCAGCGTCGAGTAGGTTCTCTGGAAGTTGAAGATGGAGATCGACGACGACGACACCTTGATCGTGTACGACACGGGCGCCGAGAACGTCAGCGCGCTCCAGCCCGCCACGCTCGCGTCGAACACCACGCGGTTCACGCCGTCCACCAGCTCCGTCACCGTCTTCATCACGCTGCTCGCGCCCGTCTTCAGCGTCACCTCCAGCGTCACCGCGCTCAGCTGGTGGTTCTCGATCGTCACCACGAACTGCTCCACGCGGCTCAGCACGTCCGCGGCGTGCGCCGTCGAGAACGTGAACACCGCGTTGGCCGCGCTCGTCGCGTACAGGATCAGCTCGCCCTCCGGCTTCATCAGGCTGTCCAGCACGCCCGTCACGTGGTAGCCGCTGTTCGCCATCGTCGCGAAGTACGGCACGCGCTCCTGCTCGAAGGCCTCCGACTTGGGCGTCGTGTACGTGATCGCGTGCGCCTGGTTCGCCACTGAGAACCACGCGTTGTACTCCGAGGTCTGGCCCGTCACCGACGCGCCCACCACGTCCACCACCGCCGCCATGTTCTGGATGCCAATCTCGCCGAACTTGTAGCACAGGCGGTACGAGCCCTCCAGACTCGCGTCCACCACCGCCGACGCCACGCCGTCCTCCACCGTCATCGTCACCTCCGCCGCGGGCACCGCCGAGCAGCGCTCCGTCGGCTGCACCAGGAGCAGCTTGTCGCCGCTCTCCAGGTTCAGACCCGCCAGCGCCACCACGTTCTTCATCGCCTTCAGCAGCGTGTGGCCCGGCGTGCCGCTCACCGACAGCGTGCTCGGACTCACCTGGCGCACGCGGAACTGGTACTCGTCGTACGCGAAGAAGGCGTCGCCCGCGAAGGCGTAGCACAGCTTCAGCAGGCCCTCGCTCGTCGTCGTCAGCGGCAGCGTCACGTTCGCGCGGTACGCGTTCAGCGAGGCCACCACTTCCATCTCCGTCGCGTGCACCAGCTTCAGCGTCGCTCCCGCCTCCACCGCGATCTTCTCCGTCAGGTGCAGGAAGCGCGCGCTCGGCTCGTACTTCTGGATGTAGGCGTACACGCCGTCCACCAGGATCGCGTTCAGACCCGTCCACTTGCCGTTCACCATCGACGCCTGCATCGAGGGGAAGTACGCGGTCAGGTCACCGCTGCCGCCCAGACGCAGGATCGTGTAGCTGCCGTCCTCCGAGTCCATGGCGCCCTCCACCGCGATGTCGGGCAGCACGGCGCCGAAGGAGTCGCTGTAGTCGTGCAGCGTCGCCGCGCAGTCCGCGTCCGCCGCCACCAGCTTGAACTCGTCCTCCGTGCTGGAGCTGCCCTCGAACGAGAACACGTAGCGCTCGCCCGACACCACGTCCTTCGTGAACGCGCTCTGGCCGTTCAGGCTGCTCAGCTCGTACGCCGTCATCGCCCAGCTGTAGAACACCTCCGGCTCCTCGCGGAACTTGTAGCACACGCCCACCGCGCAGGTAGGCTTCGTCGCCAGCACCAGCGTCGCCGTCGCCGACGCGTTCAGCTCCTCCATCGGCGTCAGCAGGCTCTCGCAGCTGCAGCCCAGCGCCACGCGGTCGCCCGCGCGCGCGCCCTGCGCCGTCGCGAAGGCGTACTGCTTCTCCTTCTTCACCACCGCCTTCAGCTTGTCGCCCACGCTCACCGTCAGCGCCTCCGCGCTCGTGAAGCCGTCCACCTCCATCAGGATCGAAGTCATCGCCGGCTTCTCGTGCACGAAGCGGTAGCACAGGAACCACGCGCGCGGCGTCGACGGCTCGATGCCCTCCACGCCCACCGTCACCGTCGTCTGCAGGCTCTCGCCGCTCGCCACCACGGGGAACACCAGGCGGTTCGCCGCGCTCTCGTCCTCGCACGACGTCGACGCGATGATCACGCTGTCGCCCACGCTCGCGCCGCCCTCCGCGCTCACCACGAAGGTCTTCGGCTGCGTCAGCACCAGCACCGCGCTGTCGCCCGCCGTCGCCGTCAGGCCCGCGAAGCTCTTCACGCGGATCGCCACCTGCGGCAGGAACAGCGCCGGCTCGCCGTTGAACTTGATGCAGCCGAACAGCTCCGTGTTCACCTCCTCCGCCGCCGAGCGCAGCACGCTGAAGTACAGCTGCGCGCCCTCCGAGTTGATCGGCTGGAACGCCGTCGCCGCCGCGCACTCGCTCTGCGACTTCACCAGCAGGAAGCGGTCGTTGTCGCTGATGGCCTTGTTCGCCGGGAACACCAGCTTCTTCTCCTTGGTCAGCACCACCGCGTTCACGCTCTGCTCCGCGTCCACCGCCGTGCCCTCCAGCACGCCCACGAAGCCCGGCATGGACTTCACCACCACCGTGCTGCTCGTCTGCACCGGCGTCTCCGCGCCGAAGGCGTAGCACACTCGGTACACCGAGCCCGCCAGTGCCTCGGGCAGGTTAAGGGTGAACTGGAAGTGGCCCGCCTCCACGTCCGCCGTGTACACGTACGCGCTCGCGTCGGCGCAGTCCTGGCCGCTCAGCACCAGATGCACCTTGTCCTGCGTCGAGTAGCCGCTCACGGCGTTCTCGTCGTCCAGGTAGAAGGCCTTCGGCTGGCTCACCACGAACGCGTTCGCGTTGCCCTGGCTCACGCCGTTCACGCCCGCGAAGTGCTTCACTCTCAGCGCCAGCGCCGGGTACTCGTTCCAGGCCTCGTTCGTGAACTTGTAGCACAGGTGGAACTCCTTGCCCGCGCTCAGCGTGTTCATGCTCACCACCGCGTAGAACGCCTCCGCGTCCACCAGCTTGTGCATCGCGCCCTCCTGGCTCCGCTCCGCGCACGACGCGCCGCTCTCCGCCCACGCCACCATGTCGCTCTCCGCAAAGCCCGCGCCCAGCAGGAACAGCTCCTTCGTCTTGCCGGCCACCACCGAGTCGATGCTGCCCACCGTGCGCTCCGCGTCGAAGCCGCTCACCGCGTACACGTGGAAGACGCCCTCCACCTTGTCGCCGGACGCCGTCAGCGTCGAGAACTGGTAGCACATCTTCAGGTCCTCCGCCGCCGTCGCGTAGGTCATGTTCACCACGATCGCGAAGCCCGTCGCGCCGTCCAGCACCGTCGTCTGGAACACGCGGCCGTCCAGCGCGTTCTCCTCCAGGCACGCGCTCGCGCTCTGCACCAGGTACACCTTGTCCTGCGTCGAGTAGCCGCTGATGTGGAACACCTTCGCCTGGTTCGCCACGAGCCCGCGGTTCGAGAAGCCCTCCAGCGACTCCACCGTCAGCTCGCCGGGCTGCATCACCTTCAGGCGCAGGTTCTCGTAGCTCTTCCAGTAGCCGGGGTCGCGGCTGAACCAGTAGCACGCGTGCACGTTCTCGCGCGACTCCTTCGTGAAGCGCAGCGTCGACTCGCACTTGTTGCTGTTCGCCGGGCACGTCACCACCGACGCGCTGCTGTCCGCCTCGGGGGAGATCACCGCGTCGGGCAGGCGACGGCCGAAGCCGATGTGGTAGAACGATGTGGTAGAACGATGTGGTATGGCGATGTGGTAGAGCGATGTGGTATAGCGATGTGGTAGAGCGATGCGGTAGGCAGGACCGCCCACCTTCACCACCACCATGTCCTTCTCCGGCTGCCCCTTGTGCAGGTGCCGGTCGTCCAGCTGGCCCACGCCGCCCGAGAACATGATCGGCTTCAGGTACTCGCGGCGCTCGCCGTTCGGGATGCGCTGCGCGAAGGAGCGCGTGAAGCCCGTGATCACCGGCTCGCCGAACTTGATCTGATGCGCCCTTCGAGGCGTCAATCTCGAGGGTCAGCGGCTTCGCTTCGAGCGGAGCAGTGAAGAATAGACAGACATGATGATGATCTTCGGAAACTGTTGGAATCGCATTGGAATACGGAAAACTCCATTCATCTTGAATTGCAACCAAACCGAGTAGCGGTTAGAAGAGACAGTCTGCGTTTAACTCATTGGTCCTGCTAAACGGCTCATGGGTTACGAATAACCGAAAAACACAGCAGGTAGCACATCTTCAGAATTGCCTCTTCAGTATACACTCCGATAAGTGAGCAACATTGAATCTATCATGAAAAACAACAGAATCGTGCAGAGACTGGAACAGGCTGCATGATGATGTTAGTATTCCGCATATCCATTTAGGATTGTGACTACCACTCAATAATGAAATAGTGATTTCAAAAGAAGATGAATGGTAGAGACATCGATTATTGAGGCATTCATACTTCTAGATGTGAGCAACTTAACAATTTCATAATGCTACATAGAAAAAACGAGAACAACTCACGGCAATAAGTGAGAGAGGATTGAAAACAGGAAATGGTCAAAATCGTCCCTATTTTTCTTCCATTCCACCCTTCATTCTTCATTTGTTGCTGTTGTCATGTCTATGCATCATTCCTTAGTAATGGAATGCAATGCTATTAAATAGAATGGCTGCGACAGATGTCCTTTTATGATGGAGTTTTTCGGCCTTGCTGCTGACTAACGTATTGAAAATGTGCTTATTATATCCATCCTATGCGCCACATTTTTGGTCGCGCCGTATTCCTGAGATCACTTCTGTTCTGTTATGCTTCTACGATTATGAGATGATCTCCCACTGTGGTGTGCTATACTCATAATCAAATCGGGGCATCCTTGACCATGAAGCTGATTTGTTTCTTTCTCTTAACAATCACATTATAATGTTATCTATCGCATGCTCGTTGTGATACCCATTGAAGGCTATCCGATTCGTTGCTGATTCCTCTTTGATGGCCTTCGCTTCCCTATTGTCGTGTATGAGGCAGTCACTGCACTCTCTGGTGCGGATCCATCATCTCCTCCATCCTTCTTTGGCTCTCCTCCTCTGTTTCCGTAGTTTGCCATCTGAACCACAGGTGGGAGTCTGCAATCCAGTACTTCTTATGGCAACTGTACTGCAGTCTCGTCATGGGCTTGTGCGGGTATGGATTGTTCCAGGCGCTAACCATTGCTCGCATCTGCTTCACGGACTGTATCTTCTTCTCCTGCCACTCTCCACCCTCTGGAGTGTGGTTTGCACCTCCTTTCTTGCTTCCTTCTCCTCGATCATCCTTTCCATTTCCTTATTCCTCGCTCCTGACGTTCTCACACCGGATGCTCCACCGTATGCAGTCAGTCCCATATCTTCATCGCGGGACAACCGCAACTGGCATGCTCAGTACTTGTGCACTGTTGCTGGACGCCTTGGCCTTCTTGCCGTCTCCCTTATCGAGGGCGATTCGATTCGCTGATGATTCCTCTCCTTTCCTTGACAAGCAATGATGGCGGCGGATCCCTCCAGAGAACGAGAAAGAGCAAGTCGGTTGGAGGCGTGAAGGGGAAGGCTGCGATTCAGACACAGACGAAGAAGACTAACAGGGCTGTGAAGGTTTGACTTGTGATTGTTTGTTTTACATGTCACTTGGCGTTCAGCAGGGTGTGTGAAGAATGACAGAAGAAGAAAGAGAATGACTTCAATGTTATGTATACTGCATCTGGAATTGGAGGGTGCTTCTGCGATGATGGGCATACATCCTGGTTGACTCAGGGTGGTGATTTACTGTTGCTGGGTTTCTATACGAGTGGATTGGGTGCCTTGGAAGTGGGCATGTATTATCTGCGAGTGAAGGAAGGGTTCTCTTTCTCTGTAGTGCTCTTGTGAAGGAGTGGATTATCGCCTGTTCTGTGTAACGTGATACATGTCGAAGGCTATGGGAACTGGTATGCAAGTAGTGAATCATTAGATCCCTTCGTTTGTGTTCATGTTGAAGAGAAGAGTGGATTGGATGGAATGGAATTGTTGTATGCGGTTGCTACTCGTTTGGGATTTGCGTGGGTATATGGAATGGTGGTATGAGAAGGAGGAAGACAATCATTCTAACGGTGTGTTCTTTTACGTTGGAAAGCGTTATGCCGTATAGTCGATACTCTCTGGAGAGCATTATCACGGGCTACCCATCTGCATGTGCGTGGAGGCTTGATACGGTGACTCTACAGACGGATTCGAGGGCGCCGTGGCCGGCAAGAACGTGATGGCGTTTGAGGTGCACCGCAATGCCAGAGAGCGAGATTGTGTTCGACGTGAACGAGTGCTCGCCGGTGCTGGACAGCTACTCTGCCGTGGACGCCATGAGCAACAAGGAGGACCTGCTGAGCCTGAACCCGACGCTGTTCGGCTCCATCCCGAACGAGGTGGGCTCGTACCTGGCGTGGACGGTGGAGAACCTGGAGGGCTCGAAGTTCAACAGCTTCGCGCTGCACACGGGCGAGTCTGCGCAGTGCTACGGCTTCTCGGTGTACGGGCGCTACGAGAGCGTGGACGAGTCCACGAGCATGCTGTTCATGACCGACCCGACGCTGCTGGAGCGTCAGCGCACGCCGTGACCCGTGCCTGTGGGCGTGGCGGGCTTCAAGCAGTTGACGTTCGAGGTGGACGCCGTGGCGACTAATTGGTGACGAACGCGTACATGCTGCAGTTCTGCAAGTCGTCGAGCACGGGCTCGTGCCCCGCGATGGGCGAGTACCCGTCCGTGGGCGAGGGTGAGATTTCTCCTGCCGGCTGTCCCGAGGGCTTCCGCGGTTATGCGTACAGAGAGTGCCATGAAGGTGTGCTGGGCGAGGTGAAGATGGCCAAGTGCGAGTACAAGGTGCCGGACCGCCTGCAGTACGAGAACAACAACAGGGTGTTCGCGATGGGCATTCCGTCGTACCGGACCATCATCACGGAGTTCTCGATGCAGGAGGACACGCCACTGCCGGAGGGCTTCACGCTGAATGCGCAGACGGGAGAGATCACGGGCAAGGCGACGGCGGAGATGGAGGTGACGAACCTGGTGGTGGTGGGCAAGAACCCGAAGGGTGTTAAGGTGGTGGTGATCTCGATCCGCGTGAGGAAGGGTCCGTGCCCGTCGGAGGGTGTGCTCGAGAGCGTGGCTGTGTACCAGTGCTCTGAGCAGGGAAGCTACGTGGGCACGCAGAAGAGAGGATGCGTGCTGGGCGAGAAGGACGGCGTGTGGGAGAAGGCTTCCAGTAACTGTGTTTCTGTGATCGGCATTGTCATTCTGATTCTGGTGGTGATTGTGGTGGTGAGAAGAACCCGCAAGGCGAAGGTGGTGAAGAAGGCGGTGAAAGTGTTGCAGTGATGATTGGATGCAATGTGGCGATGAAGGTAGCTGGCTACTAGAAGCGACTCAGTAGAAGAATTGAACGGTATTGCATGCTCAAAGGCGCAGTTGGAAAGTGTCGCGATTGGAGTCTTTCGCGATTCAACAGTCTATCATGTGTTATTTGAAGCATCTCCTCCGTTGTGTATGAAACCGCTGAGAGTCCTGATGATTGGCTCAATCGCGCTCCTTTCCTTCTGCTTCTCAGGCTGGAGGTGCTCGAGTGTCATGGATAGGACGGAAAGGTGCTGCTCTTCTCACCACAGCATCCGCCTCCATGATCGTGCTCATGTACATCACAACACTCACGACCTGCGGAATAGTCGCCGACTTCCATCCCAGATCACCATGACAAAACGCATTC
>OLYC01002029.1_pt1 | contig 12635 bp, 10 predicted proteins | sample 1674271 | NCBI WGS metagenome assembly OLYC01 (sample SAMEA103958154, study PRJEB25191) | human gut metagenome
GCAATTTTACCCGTTGATGCGATTCTTTGTGTTTCGTTCTCTGTATCCAGAAACAGGAAAAATGGTTTTACCATTAGACAAAACTGCGAAAAAGCTCCCAAGTCTGAAAACAACTGTGCATACTGATTCTGAAGCTGAAATGTTGCAGAAACTGCTACCATGAACGCTGGATAATCAATTTTTCTCTGGAAAAACAAATAGCCGGCCAGTACATAGACACCTGCTGTTGCAGCAACATTTAAAAACATCAAAAAAGTACGAATCTTTAACACCTGCATTTCCACTTCATATTCTTTTTCACGCAGTTTTCTGGAAGAAGTTTTCCATTTCTGAATAAGAAAATCACTGCTTTCATATACAATCCGCTCTTTTGTGTAGCGGATATCAGTTGTACATTCTTTTCGGTCCTTTTCTTCTTTTGCAAGAGCCGCTAATTGTGTACGCCTGCGACTTTTTAAAATTGCTTCACTGACATTTCCAAAAAGTGCTGGAATGGCAGCCAGTACAATAAGAAGAGAAAAAGACGAATGGATAATAGATGCATATCCAGAAAGAAGAACAATTGACAGCACCGCACCAGATAAAGTAATCACGCATTCGACTACCCGATATACATTGATACTTGCAACTTTCGCTTCCCATAGTCTGTTATAGAAGGACGGCATCTCATAATAACGCATCGCAATTTTTCCACATTTTTCATGAAGTATCAATTTTGTTTTCTTCTCAAATTCCAGCAATCCTCCGAACTGAACAATCACACGCTCATAGTAAATGGTGTAGCTTTTCATCAGAAACAAATACGCTCCATAGAGCAAAACCGGAAGAAGCAATGTTAATACCTGATAGTCTGACAATACAGACTTTTCGGCAAGCTGATAGATTCGGCGACTGATCTGAATGCCAAATACTGGAAGTACAGCCAGAAATAGGTGGACGAATATCATCCCTGCAAAATGTTTTGGCATCATTTCTGCACCCAGTTTGAGACATTTCGCCACAACCGTATGCTTACAGTTAAATTTCATCCACATACATCTCCTTCTGTGTTTGATAAAGTTTTCGATAAACTCCATTTTTGCGCATCAGTTCTTCATGACACCCATGCTCTACCAACTGACCATGATCCAATACAAGAATTTCATCCATCTGACTGACAGCGCCGAGACGGTGCGTGATAAATAACGTTGTCTTTTCTTGAAATATATGTTCACTCAATCTATATACTTCCCGTTCAGAAATAGGATCAAGACTGGCTGTCGGTTCATCCATAAAATTGGGTAGCCTTCTCTTATCCCTTGTAAACACTGGCTCTAACGGGAAACACATCAGTGTATTGTGTTCATTTTTGTGAGAAGTCTGTTCCTTTCTCATGGATTAGTGTTTTATTCTAACCACAACAACCGGGAGTGTTTTCCCGGCTGTTGCAGATTATTTTCTTATTTTAATTACAGATTTTTTAGTAGATTCAAATCTTTTTTATTCAACGCTTTTTGCAATCTAATGTTCTCTTTTTCCAATTGTTCTTTTTCTCGTTTTAATTCCCGGACCTGTTGCTCCAGTAGTTCGATTCGGTTTTTCATCACAATGTCCCCGATGTATCTTTTGGGATCAATCATTCCGGCCTGCTGTTCTAATACCCGGTCCATTTCTTTTCTGACGGTTTCGTTCTTGTAAAAGAATCCTCTGGATAACCCTGTCCGCTTTACTAATTTTGGTACAGTTACCTTTTCTCTGTCCGTGAGCATTTGTCGGATTTCTGTAACTGCTCTGTTTATCTTTTCTTCACTTGTTTTCCGGTTACAAGCTATCATCATATCGTATTTGTTCATACTCTTCCTCCCATCCGTCCAGACATTCCAGAACCATCTGCGATAACCTGTTTCTTGCTTTTCTTGTGTCATTTGCCAGTATCTGGTTACTCATTTTTCTATAATATTTTACGTTTTTCAGACTTTTGTGTCCGAGCAGCCTTGCTATCGTCCAGTCATCCAGATGCATTTCTACAAGCTTTACTCCGTAGACATGCCGGTACATGTGCGTTCCGAATGTAAAATAATTTCCATTATCGTCCCTGAGATTTTCCCGATAAATTGCTGTTGTAATTCTCCCTTGGATCAGTGAGTAGGTCATCGGTTTTGTATGGTCATTTTCATTTGTAAAAATATATTTGCATTTTCCATACCTTTCTTCCGTATAACGGATGGCTTCTCTGATCAAAGCTGCCAGTTCCTGACTGATCGGTTTTTCATAGTAATGTGTTTTCATCTGGTAGATTCTGATTAATATCTCACCGTTTTGTTCCATCAGGCAGTCAGTCCGCAATGTCAGTGTATCTGAGATTCTTGTTCCCAGCATCTGATGAATCGTCATGACTCTGGCTGTCTGTATATCTACTTTTGCAAGGAATTCATTAAAACGCTTTAATTCTGCATCTGAGTAGACTTTAAATTCTGATCTGATATTGGGTGGGATGTCCCTGTTCAATATCAGATCTTTTGCCTGTGGATATTGGTAGATATCTGCTACTATATTGAGGATTGATCGAAGCCTTGTTATCTCTGATCGATACCTTTTTGTTCCTGTATCCTCTGTTTTCATATATACCAGATATTCTTCGATAATCGTTCTGTCAAAATCCGCGCAGGATTTTACATTTTTCTTATGCTCATTCAGATATCTGGAAAATCTCCGGATGGCTGTCAGTTCCTTTTTTACAGTCTCCAGGCTTTCTATTCTCAGTTGAAAATATACTGCTTTTTTAATTTCTTCCTTCAACTCTGGCTGACTGATTCCTGTAAAAGATATCGTTTTCCTTGGACGTATCAAATCCTGCTTCACCTGTATGTCAAGTTTTTCAATTTTCCAGACATCTTTTGTTATTTCGTTTACATCCGCATCTCTTAAGTCGGTTAAATAATCAATCAGGCATTCTATATACCCCAGTGTTCTGGCACGTTGCGTTCCTCTTCCGCCACACTTATTTTTAAATGGTGCTGTCAGGGACAATCCTTGCTGCAGGAGCCAGATTTTCATCTGCTGCATCCATTTTTCTTTATCCCAGTCCAGAAAACTCTCCGGCCGGTTGTTTTTTTCTTTCAACATCCTGCATAAATGATGGTAAAATCTTCGTTCTGTATAAAATTTTTCTGCTACGAGGTTTTTACCTCTGTATTGCAGGAACTCCCACATTTCTTCCTGCATCTGCTTTGTCGGCAGAAGTTCCAGATCATAATTGGGGTTTGTTCCCATACGTTCTTTGCTGAGATCACTTGCTTTCTGATAAGAATCCAGTTCCTTGATATAAAATCTATTTTCCACGCTTGCACCTCTTTATTCTGGAAGCAAGACTGCTTCCTTCTTTTGCGAAAAGTTCCTGATTTGCTCTGGAAATTCTCTTCGGCATATAGTCCACATATTGCTGTGTCATTTCTTCATAATCATGTCCCAGATAATCTCTGACACTTTGAAGTGGCACTCCATCTTCATAAAACATGGTTGCTATCGTATGCCTGAAATCATGGGATTTGAAATTATATTCCTGAAACAGCTCATGATTTTCATTAAATATTTTCTTCATACTCCATCGAAAACTGGAGTAATGATATGCTTTTCCCTTTTGATTCTGGAAAATATAATCCTCAGCACCAATCCTGTATTTTTTTATATATACTTTCATGATTTTATATAGAATTTCCGGGATGGGGATTCGCTTATATGTCCGCATTTTTATTTGATATACCTGTATCCAGGCGTCTCTCCCCTGCCAGTAATAAGCATTCCCTTTCAGGCAGCATACTTCACTGATTCTCAGTCCTAACAGCATAGAGTGCAGTAAAATCAATCTCGGCTTTTCCGGAAAATCTTTTAAATGTTTTAAAATACTTTCATAGGTTTCCTGTTCTACACTCCGGTCATTATGATGCAGGATTTCCTTTTTCAGATAATACTGGTAATTAAAAGGAACTTCTTTTATGATATTTTTCGTCTGCAGATATTCATAAAACTGATAGATTGCTATGATAATATCATTGAAATAGCTTGCTACCTTGTAGTCAATTATTTGAAAATATTTCTTTATTTCATTTTCTGACACTTGTTTCAAGTTGATTTCCGTTGTTTCTTCCAGCCAGACAACAAATTTTTGAATTCGATAAAATTCAGTATGTATTACACTTAATGCTAAGTGTGTGACTCCCAAACAGTATTTTATATATTCTTGAACAAGTTCTCTGTTATCTGTCCTTTCTATGCTCATAAAAGAAATCGTTTTTACAGGATTAGACGGATTCACCCGGTATTCTTCCAGATACAGTCTTTCCATAAACCAGACCGTGGAATCCCATGCAATATTTTTTGCATGGCAGAAAATATATTCCTGACACGCTCTAAGCTCCTGTTTTGCGCATTTCTTTTTATAATCCGTGTCCCCATAGTTTTCAATTTTGTCGAACTGCTTCTGTGTAAGATATCTGAGATCTTCAATCTGTTCCTGCATGCAAAATTCATATACACTTTTCAATCCGTTTAGATGTCTGGTGCATTCTTTCATAGTTATTTTCTGTTGCACGATATCTTCCAGAACCGTTAAAATCTGCTGTTTGCATATATCTGAACCTTTTACCCTGAAATCCCAGACCAGCTTACTAATATCTGTCGTATATTCATATCGTTTTGCAATCGCCGGATTGGGATGATACCGCAGGAACAGAATGTCATGTAGCAGCTCCGGATGATTCTGGGCATTCCACTTTCCTTTTAAGGTCTGCGCATTTTCTATGATCAGCCGCAACTTTACACGATCTATTCCGAGCAGATAATTACGCACCGTCGAATCCACATAATATTCTCTCAGATATTTTTGATATCCGGCTCTCACCTGATAATTGATCTCTGACAAGTGCCAGATCTCATTCTGAATCAAATATGTTTCCAGACTGCCTTTTCCACATTTTTGTTCATAATATTCATCTAATTCCCGTTCCAGTCCTTCAATCAGTTGTTCCCGCTCTGCATTGGATAGGTTCTGCTCTTCCGGCACAAAGGCATACAATCTTGCCGGCATTTATTTTCACCTCCTGCTTTCCAAAAATTGATTGACATTATAAAGATTGGAATATCGACGGTAAAATTCCTGACTTGCTGTCCTTAGCTTGTCATCTAAAACATTCAGATACCGTATGGTTGTGTCCAGATGTTTATGGCCTAATGCCTGACTGATCATTTCCAGTGGCCAGTCCGATTCCCATCTGGTATTTGCATAATATCTCCGAAGCATGTGTGGGGTGATCTTGATTCCGGTCTTTTTCTCCATCCTCTCAAACATATCGTAAACACTGTCTACCTTCATTGGTTTTCCTGTCGTATCCCCTTTGATGTTGATAAACAGATATTCCTGTTTTTGCAGGATGTCCCAGTATTCTCCGATGTAATAAAGCAGGAATTCAAAGGTGTCATTGCTGAGACGTCCTCTTCTTTCTTCTGCATTTTTTGCCCTTGCATCATTCTCGTTGTCCTCTCGGAAATTCACCCTGATTTCATGGGTTTCGTAGTCGATATCTTTTGTATAATCGATTCCTAAAATTTCACCGATACGAAATCCGAGTTCTGATGTCAGCAGAATCAATACCTGATCCCGGCAGTTTGTGCAGGCTTCCAGAATCGTAATGATTTCATTCTTTTCGGCTGCCCTCACATCCCGTTCCTCTTCTTTCAGATACCCTTTAAAAGAGCGGGAACGCAGCGTTCTTCTGACTCCGATAGCATTTGCTCTTGTAATAGGCTGGTTATAAGAAAGAACGGATAAATAAGAACCGTTATTTCTGACCGCTTCTAAAAAACAATAAAACCTGAACACTTCTTTTAAGTAAGCGTTACAGGTTTTATTCTGTGGTCCATTTTCTAAATTGTCAGTATGTTTTCCGGCTTTCAGCCATTTTAGATATTCTGCGAAATAATCATATTGTGTTTCGTAATCCATCTCATAGATATCTTCTGCTTTCTTTTCGTTTTCCAGCAGATATTCCCAATAATAGGCAAGGGCAAATGCATTTCTCCGTATTGTGTTCGGAGAACGATTCGCCCTGACCTGATGCATTAGATATTTGCTTGGGAGCAACACGATTTCCAACGATTCCATATCCCGGATAAAGAAATATTTTACCGAGCCTTCCCTCTGTGTTTCCACTTTGTATCGTTTCATGCTGCTCACCGCCTTTCCTCTAACGCTATACACAGTATACCCACTTCATGCCGAAATAGCTATTCATCAATACCAACAATCCCACCGAAAACGCCCTTGAAATACGACCAAACTTTTCGTGCTAAATCTGCTATTTCTGTAGCAGAACCACGAACGGTTACAGGTAGTATTCCACGCCTTTCCGGTTTCGGATAAAGTGCTGGATATCCTTGATGTCTTTTGCCATCTTGCAGCTTGGAAGCGCACACATCACTTCCTCATGATACCTGCCGCCTTCTCCTGCACGCTCGTCTAAAATGGACACGACACAAGTATCTGTCTCGGTGCGGAGCGCCCGTCCGAATCCCTGTCTTAGTTTTTTCTGCATGTCTGGAACAATCACTGCCTGAATATAATCTTTCAGGCTGGCATATTCCTTCTTCTGTGCTTCGCTGATGGGATCAGGAACAGCAAAGGGCAGTTTTACTATAATCAGCGAAGATACCATATCTCCAGGGAAGTCTACTCCTTCCCAACAGGATCCGGCTGCAAAAAGGACAGCATTGTCCATCTGTTTAAATCTTGTGATCTCTTCCGGTGAATGTCTCCACACCTCTATCATCGGGAACGGAATTTCATCCCTTAACATCTGGTAAACGTTTCCCATCAAATGATAAGATGTGAACAGCACCAGCGTATGCCCGTAAGTCGAACAGATCAGTGAATGGATATGGCCTGCTATCATCTCCGCCTCTTCCTGACTTCCTCTTCTGGATTTTTTCAAATTCTTAGGCAGATATAAAAGACAGTTCTTCTGATATTCAAACGGGGAGTCTGCCACATATTCCCGGACTCTCCGCACTCTCTGTAATCCTGTCATTTTCCGAATGTGGGAAAATCCCTGTCCGGTTTTTAAAGTTCCGCTTGTAAGAATCGCTCCCATTCCTCTGCTCCATAACATCTGGTCCAGATACTGTGGAATCCGTCTGCTGGATGCACACAATATAATCCTGTGATCATGGTCCTGCTTCAGATGCAGTACATACTTCTTATCCTGATGGAAAAAGTATTCCAACACACTTCTGGTTTCTTCCAGCTTGTTTCTGATCCACTTCGGAATCTTCTTTTCTAATTTTTCTATGATCTTATTCATGGTCTGTATCCCCTCACATAAATACATTGCACACTCTTCTGTCATGTGGAATTCTTCTTTTATCCCATATCTGGTTCTGTGGTTTTCTCCTATGATGTCCAGCACCATACGGATCGTCCCAGACAGTTTTCTTATCTCCGGGCCTTGGTACTCTTTCCCAAGATAAAAGCAGATTTCCCGGATATCGTCATAACAGAGGCTCTTCCCGAACATCTGCTTTGCCGCATCCGGCAGCTTATGTGCTTCATCGACAATCAATGCCCGGTAGTCTTTTAATAACGGGCGGTAATCCTGCAGCCTGTGATAACCATCAGCCAGCAGATAATTGTGATTACAGATCTGAATGAACATTTCATGATCTCTGGAACGCTCCAGATACTGCTGATACCTGCATGAGCCTCTTTTCGGGCAATCTCCCGAACAGAACTTCGGTACACTCACCATCCTTCTGTCAAACCCACTTAAGTTGGACACTTCGTCCATATCATAATGTTCTTTCAACGACAGCAGAGCTTCTTTCTGCAACGCATTTTTGTTTTTTTCTTCGATTGCAACGATTCGTTGCTCCAACCTCTCATCGCAGACAAAATGCTCTTTCCCTTTTCGTATCACAGCTTTAATAGGGGCCTGAATCGTCCCGTTCTCCTGAAGAATCCGGGAGAGAAAAGGGATATATTCTGTAAGAATTGCTTTCTGGAGTGTAATGCTGGAAGTGGATATCACGATCGGACGCTGCTCATAAGGGGAACATCCTTCTGCAAGGAGAGAATATTTTCTCATCAGAACACAGGCCACCAGATAGGCATACGTCTTGCCGATACCGACACCCGCATCACACAGTGCTATGTTTCTTCCCAGCAGGTTATCCAGCATTTCGTGGCATAACATAATCTGTTCTTCCCTTACTGCCATTCCATGTTCTGGAAACAGCACACGAAAGATTGTATCAATTTCACGATGCGCTCTTTTTAAATATTCTTTTGTGTAATACATAATTTGTTACCTAATATGCGTGCTGATACCACATCAATACGGCTGTAAAGGATTTCTCCCTACAGCCGCATGTATCTGATATCAACGACACATTCTTCCTTGATTTCTTATACTTTTGTTTTTTGGCGTTGTATTTGTCCTCGACTCCCCCATTGCCTTACGGGAACATTACAGGCGGATGCTTGGCATTGCACCACTCATGGATTTTCTAAAGGTCTTGCTGATTACAACCCAAAGTCCATCCTCTGCTCACTGGCAGTTCCTATGTATCATTATCCCCTCGTAAGTGATCCTTGCAAAAGACCGCCACGGTCCTGTTTCAGTTAAAGTGGATTCGCTCGAAACAAAAACACCAGCAAAGAATTTTTTATATTCTTTCCTGTCATTTTCATTTGTCCTCGCGCCTTCCTAACACGCTTCTACTTACGGGAACGTACCTGTAATGCTGGTATAGGATTGTCAAAGTACACTGGCAAAATTTACCTGCCTATTAAATAGCCGATGAAAAATGCTGTTATTATTCAATTTTCGACAAATTATTTAATTTTTTTCTTAAACGGTTTCTTTTGGTATAAACGGTCTGTTCTGCCATTCCCATAATTTTGGCAATCTCTCTTCCTGAATATCCCCATGTACTAAGCAAAAGTATCTCTAATGTCTGATGTTCTGTGCCCTTTAATAATTCATAGATCCGTCGGTCTCCAATGTTGTCTAAAAGTTCTCGGATATCCTGTGCAAACCGTCCTCTGTCCCTTTGTTTTATGGAATCCATATCCTGCATCATTTCATCCAGATGTTCCCGGTATCTGCGCTCTTCCAGAAAATCTTCCCTGTCCATCTGGCGCAACTTTTGGATCTTCTCTTCTTCCATTCCCAGTTCACGCAGTTTCTTTTCTTCCTGTTCTTTCCAATAATTCCACTTTCGTTCTTCACTTGTCTTGTTATAAGCCATTTATCTTTCCTCCGATCTGATTTTTGGTATAGAAATCAAATCGGAGCATGGCGGTGACCGGATATGTACGTTATAATGTTCGAAAAATGTCGAATAAAAAAATGCTGCAACCTCTTCGATTACAGCACTTCTTTTTCCCTTACTCTTTTGTTTTTTTAAGGACTTCCATTGATGCAAATATAACTCTTCTCCTTGTCATGCCTTACTAAAACACCACAAAAAGAAGTATATAGAAAAAGACTGTCAGAACTGTGTAATGTAACAGTCATCTGCCAGTCACTTTTCGCATAATTCGACATTTTTCTACATTTTGCTCAATGTCTGTCTATATCTAAATAATATCCCACCTTTCGTATACTCTGAATTATCTTTGCAGCCTCCGGTTCTGTCTTTTCCATTTTTTTGCGGAGTCTGCGTACAAAACACCAGATCATGTTGGCAGAGTCATCTCCATATGGTTCTTTCCATAACTGTTCAAAGATAATCTCATGGGTAACTACCTGTCTGGAGGCATCTGCCAACAGATACAGGAATGCCTTTTCTCGCTCATTTAGGGTTGCAAGCTCATGCTTCCCCCAGTAAACAGTATGATAACGGCAGTCAATTAGAAGTTTTCCTTTCCTTATGATCTCCTGCTTTTCTCTTTTTCTTCCAGTGTTCCATGTGATATCGGAACGTCTGAGTAATGCATACAGGTACGTGTTGATCAAGCTGACCGAAGGATGTGGAAATACCAGGTCTGCACCCCATTCGATATACTTTTTTACCGCCTGAATCCCCGGTATCACTACAATAATCGGAGCCCTGCTGTACTGCCGGACTTCCCAAATCAGCCTGCCCAGCTTTCCGTTATCATTTCTCACAAGCATCAATACTGCGTCATAGACCGCTATGGTATGGAATTTTTCAAACACATCCAGATTAACGGTCGTACATTCCCACTCATTTTTTAACCCTTCACAAAGTTGACTCCACTTATCTACCTCATCCGCAGCAATCAATACTTTTTTCATTTGTATCCCTTTTCTTATGTTACTTCATTTTTAAAGCAGAAAAGGCAGTGAAATCTCTCCACCGCCTTTCCTGTTTTTGATTTAATTCGTTAATTTCATTTCTTCGTTTAACGTATTCTCTTCCTTCATCTTCCGTACCAATTCTTGAATCTTTTTATAAGATTCTTCGCTGATTGTATGTTCCATCCGGCATGCATCGTGATTTGCAGTTTCCGGAGATACTCCTATCAGTTCTAAGAATTCTTCCAAAAGCAAATGCCTTGCATAAACCTTTTTAGCAATCTTTTTCCCTTCCGCCGTCAGTTCAACATAGCCATGTTCATCTTTTATTACGTATCCTTCTGCCACCAATCCACGTATCGCAACTGAAACACTTGCTTTGGAATAGTTCAGATAATTACAAAGCAGAAAATTACGGACATATCCTTTCTGACGTTTCAAGATGTACATCGCTTCCAGATAATCTTCTCTGGATTTTCCAAGTTTCATCTACTACCTTCTCCCCTTTCGGAAAGTATTTCTTCTCCATTCCTGCTGTTAAGAAATTCTGCCGTTCTCCATTTCATATACCACATCTGCCACATTCATTGTGGATACTCTGTGGGATACCAGGACAACTGTTTTCTTCTCAGCCGATTCTTTCAATGATTTTAAGATAATTCCCTCATTTAAAGAGTCGAGGTTCGATGTAGGCTCATCGAGTAGAATGAGGGGGCATTCATGGAGAAATGCTCTTGCAATTCCGATTCTCTGTTTTTCACCACCGGACAGCGTATCACCCAGTTCTCCGACTTCTGTATCATATCCTTTCGGAAGTGTCATTATGAAATCGTGGATAGACGCTTTCTTTGCAGCTTCCATAATCTCTTCTCTGGATGCTCCCGGCTTTGCGATTGCGATATTGTTTGCAATCGAATCATGGAACAGGTGCGTTTCCTGTGTGACATAACTTTCCATATCTCTCAAATGCTTGGTCGGAATCTTGCGGACATCTGTACCGTCTACCGATACACTTCCATCCTGCACATCCCAGAACCGCATCAGCAGTTTTAAGAGCGTAGATTTTCCGGAGCCGCTCGCACCATGAATCCCTGTGATTTTACCCGGCTGTAATTTCAGTGAATAGTTATCTAAAATAACTTCTTCACCGTAAGCAAATGTTACGTTCTCTGCCTCTGCTCCTGTAAATCCATGTTCTTTGCTCTCTGCACCGGAAGTTTCCACGTCACCCGGAATTTCTTCCACAAGCGGTGTCTCTTCCAGAAGTGAAAGAACACGCTCACCACTTGCCAGTGTCTGGTTCAGGTTATTGGAAAGGCTTGATAATGCTACTACCGGTCCGAAAGAACCCATCATTGCGATGGTACAGGTTAAGATTCCCTCGAATCCCATCTCACCCTTTGCATACAGCCAGATGGTCAGTGCCAGCATTCCAAAAGATGCAAGCAGGATAACCATGTTCGTAAATGAACGCTGTGAGCCTTCCATTTTGCTCAAATCTTCCTGCATTCCTGCAAGGTTTCTGGAACGCTCGCTCATCTGCTCTTTTCTCTTTTCGCCCTGTCCGTACTGGATAGTCTCGTCCAGTCCACGTAAAGAGTCCAGAACAAAACTGTTCAGTTCTCCGAAGTTTGTCCGAAATTCCATTCCCTTCTGGCTTCCACGTTTTCCATTCCACATCGGGATGACAACACCGACAATCAGATAAGCTACCAGAGCAATCACTCCTGCCAGCCAGTGATATCTTCCGATAAAAATCACCATAATAATTGAGGTCAGCGTTGCAATCGCAATCGGAGAAATGGTATGTGCATAGAACACTTCCAGTAATTCGATATCGGTTGTAATAATCGAGATCAGATTTCCCTTATCCCGTCCTTCCAATTTTGCAGGGCAGAGCTTTCTCAGTGCCGCAAACACTTTGTGACGGATGATTGCCAACAACTTAAATGCGATAAAATGATTACAATACTGTTCCACATAATGCAGGATTCCACGAAGCACTGCAATTACGATCATGACTGTAATAATCGTTTTTACTGGAGTAAATACCCGCCACATATTGTCCACCGGAACAATCATTCCGGCTACTCCTGTCAGAAGACCATGCATGATAACCTGTCCTGCCAGTATCGTCAGGAAGATTGCACATAAATAACCCAATGTTCCAAGGATGATTGCTGCCAGCATGATATGGAGCAAGGGTTTTACCAGACCAATCAGACTTCCCATGATCTGGATGGCACTTCTGCGTTTTGTTGTATTCGTATTTTCACTCATTATGCCATTCCTCCTTTTCCATAGTTTTCCAGTGCCATCTGGCTTTCATACAGATGTCTGTAC
>OLYC01002037.1_pt1 | contig 12608 bp, 8 predicted proteins | sample 1674271 | NCBI WGS metagenome assembly OLYC01 (sample SAMEA103958154, study PRJEB25191) | human gut metagenome
TTGCAAGCATCATGATGACTGCCCTGTTCTTGTCGGGCTGCGCGACAAGCCGAAAAGCGAGCGTGGCCACGGAGGAAAGCGTGAAACAAGTATTCGCGGACACCCTCCAGAGCGAGGTTCGTCAGACATGGACGGAGACAGTACCGCAGGAGGAAGCCAAACTGGAGATACCTCTGGCGGAACTGACTAACCTACCCGAAAAGGCAGAGTACCGAGCCAAGAACGGACGAGCCAGCGCAACCGTGCAGAACAAAGGTGGCACCATCGTTGTGTATGCCACTTGCGACAGTCTGCAACGCCAGTGCGAGTACTATGAACGCCAGATGGCGAGCTACAAGAAAGCATTGGAGCAACAGAAGAATGAAGCCAGAACGGAAAAAGAACGCAGTTCAAATCCGTGGAAGATGCTTCTCATCGCCTTTATTGTCGGAGTGGCGACCGGCACAGTATTAACAATCATAACAAGAAAGATATGGCAAAAAGTGTTTTAGACGGAACTGACCTTATCCTTTCCATGGGTACCAATGCCCTCGGCTTTTCCACCGGTTGTAAGGTGTCCACATCAGCGGAGACCGGTGAGCGTGTGACTAAAGAGGCATCTGGTGGCAAGTGGAAGGAGTCTTACATCAAGAGTTTCTCCGAACAGATTACCGCCGATGGTGTTGTACTTACTGACGGCACGGATGAGGTGCCATCGTATGACCAGATGAAGGACGCAATGCTTAAGGGTGAGCCAGTGGAGGCAGCGTACAATCTGCGTGAAGGAGACAAACGCACAGGTAAAGCCACTGGCGGATATAAAGGCAAGTATCTGATTACCTCTCTTGACCTTGACGCACAGGCTGGTGACGATGCCAAGTATTCAATCACGCTTCAGAACTGCGGCAAGGTGGATAAAGTGGGTACGGGTATCACAGACACCACTCAGCAGACTGAATAACAACATCGCGTATGAAAAAGACAAAAATCAAGGTTGGCGACAAGGAGTTCCCTTGCCGTGTGACCATGGGCGCAATGGTGCGCTTCAAGAATGAGAGCGGTAAGGACGTGAGCAAGTTGGAGAAAACCAATATCTCCGAGCTGGTACTGTTTGTTTACTGCTGCGTGAAAAGTGCGTGCAATGCTGACAAGGTGGAGTTTGACTACGACTTCCAGAGCTTTGCTGACCTTATGGAGCCCGACGCAGCGAACTCCTTCTACGAGGATATGGGCGGTGAAGAAAAAAAAACGACCAACCAGGCGGAAAAGAAGTAAGCGTCGAGGAACTGTTGGGTATGGCATTGGGGTGCATCGGGATGAGCAGAGAAGACTTTGAACGATGTACCCCTTTTGAGTTTTACAAGGCATGGGAGCGATGGGCGGAAGCCAAGCGCGATGCGGAGCGCAACGAGTGGGAACGCACAAGAGTGTTGGCGCTCTTTGCCATCCAACCCTATGCAAAAAGCAATCTCCAAGCGCATGACGTTCTACCGTTCCCTTGGGATGAAAAGCAGGAAGAAAAGCGTGAGGAGGTGAGCAAGGACGAGTTCAATGCACGCTTTGAGGCAGCCAAGAAACGTTACGGACTGAAATAAGAAAAGACAATGGCAAAAGCAGTAGAATTTAGAATAAACATCAAGAGCGAGGACGGCGGTGTTCTGAAACGTCTGACAGTGGAAGCCGACGGTCTTGACGACATACTCTCCGAGGTGGGGAATACCGCTGTGGCCACTGGCAACAGACTGCGCGAGATGGCAGACAAGAGCCTCGTGTTCGATACAGCCGTCCGCTCGATCCGCGACCTCAGCGACATGGTGGGCGGACTTGCCGAGCCTTTCGACAGTTTTGAGACCGCCATGCGCAGTGCCAACACCATGGCAGGAAAGAGTGGGGACGAGTTTGAAGCACTGACTGGTCAGATAACGGAACTGAGCAAGAACATACCGCTTGCGCGTGAGGAACTTGCCAACGGCTTATACCAGGTTATATCCAATGGCGTGCCCGAGGATAACTGGGTAGAGTTCCTCAACAAATCAAGCCGTAGTGCGGTTGGTGGTATTGCGGACTTGGGAGAGACGGTGACCGTTACTTCCACGCTCATCAAGAACTATGGTCTGGAATGGGATCAAGCAGGAAACATCCAAGACAAGATACAGATGACGGCCAAGAATGGTGTGACCAGCTTTGAGCAGTTGGCGCAGGCATTGCCCCGTGTGAGTGGTAGTGCATCTCAGCTTGGTGTCTCCATGGACGAACTGATGGCAGTGTTCGCCACTACAACGGGTGTGACTGGTGACACGGCGGAAGTATCCACTCAGTTGGCTGCCGTGCTCAACTCACTCATCAAGCCATCTGCGGAAGCTACGAAAGCGGCCAACGAGATGGGCATCGGTTTTAATGCAGCCAGTATTCAGGCTGCTGGTGGTTTAGAGAACTTTCTGCTCGGTTTGGATGCAAGCATACAGGAGTATTCGGCAAAGACAGGACAGTTGAGTCAAACCATTTATGGACAGTTGTTCGGCAGTGCTGAAGCAATGCGACTACTCGGTTCGCTGACTGGCGAACAAAAGGAAAAGTTTTCGCAGAACATTGGAGCGATGGCAAACTCCGCAGGAGAGATAGACGCAGCCTTCGACAATATGGCATCGACTGGAGAGAGCCTACGTCAGACGCTCGCTAACCAGATGCACGCCATGATGGATTGGGCAGGCTCAATAGCCAGTACTTCCGCACCTTATGTGGAATGGATAGCTAATAGCGGCATCGCTCTCATGAGTATGGTGCAGCTCAGCGGTGGCATCAAAACTGTGGTGGCAGGACTGAAAGCTGTGAAGGTGGCTACGCTTGCGCAAGCAGCTGCAGCAAAGGTAGTGGCTGTCGCATCCAACATTTGGAAGGTGGCACAGATTGCCCTGAACTTTGTGCTCAGTGCCAACCCCATCGGTATTGTCGTTATGGCTATAGCGGCACTTGTGGGTGCATTGATAGCGGCGTACAATAACTGTGAGACCTTTCGCAATATCTGTGATGCTGTATGGGCAGCGGTGAAGAAAATTGCATCAGCCGTATGGGACTTTCTTGTCAAGGCATTCGAAAAAGCGAGTGCCGTGATAAAGAAGGCATGGGAATGGGTGAAGAAGTTCTTCGGCATAAAGGACGAGACCACAGCAAGGCAGACGGCAGATTTGGAGAAAAACACAAAGGCCACGCAAGCGAACACCAAGGCAAAGGCTGCGAACGCCCAGACCGCCTTGAAGAACAATAAGAAACAGAACGCCCCCTCAACAGACAGCGGAAACGGCAGTGGTAAATCGGGGAACCAGGACAAATACAGCGGAAAGAAGCTTATCGCCAATGCCACGAGTTACAAGGAACTTGGCAACAACATCCAGTACTACCAGAACAAACTGGAAACTGCCAACGGAACGGACACCAAGACCATTGCGCTTTATGCAAAGAAAATCGCAGCCTTGCAAAAGCAGCAGGATGCGATAACGCAGTTGCAGGATGCGGCAAGCCGTCCCACCGAACTGAAAACCCTGAAGGACATCGATGCAGAAATCACTTATCAACAGGGATTGAGGGAGAAAGCCTCTGCCGATGAACTTGCAGTAATCGATGCTGAAATACAGCGTTTGAATGACCTTAAAACGGCGTTTGAACGCAGTTCGCATGTTGATGTCGGTTTAGACAAGATACAGACATACCGCCAGCTTGAAAAAGAGCTGCAGTATTATACAGACTTGTTGAAAACCGCTACAGAGACAGAGCGCATCGAGATACAGAAGCAGATAAATGCCCTTAACGACCTGAAGAAGAAATGGGACGATACTCTTGATGAACTGAAGAAGCCGGAGGACATCTCCCGGCTGAACACCATCCGTTCGCTGGATGATGCCATCAGCTACTACCAGACCAAGCAGAAGAACGCCAGCGCATCGGAGATTGACGACATACAGCGCACGGTGTTGGAACTGGAGAAGAAACGCGATGCCATGAAGCAACTCACGCGCATTCCCGAAATGGAGGAAGAAGTGGCGAAGCTCGACAGTATGGAGGGCAAGACGCTGACCCTCGAACTGAAAACCATTGGGCTTGATGGTGTAAAGAAACGCATCAAGGAACTCCAGGATATGTTGGCTGACACGAAAAGTCCTATGGACGAGTCGCAGCGAGCCTCCATACAGAAGCTCATCGGCAGTTATGAGGATTACGAGAAGCGCATCCGCAAAAGCAATGTCACGTTAGGTAAGTCGTGGAGCACGGTCAAGGGTGTGGGCAATGGTGTCTCCTCGCTCACCGATGCGCTGCAAGGCAACCGTGACGCATGGTCCACGATTACTGGCGTCGTCGATGCTGCCATTCAGATATATGAGGGCATCAACGGCATCATTTCAATTATTCAGGCCTTGACCGCTGTGACTGGCACCTCCAATACCGTAGTGGCGGCAAGTGGAGTAGCAGCCACCACCGCAGCTACGGCAAAGGTAGCGGCTGCCCCTGAAGAGGTGGCAGCATCCGTGGCGACGATGGCGGCAGTGAAGGCAGAGGCGATGGCATACCGTGAGTTGGCAGCCTCGGAGTTTATGGCGGCACACGCTTACATCCCGTTTGCAGGTGCCGGCATCGCAGCCGGATTTATCGGCATGATGCAGGGACTTGTGGCATCGGTGGCCGTTACCCCATTTGCCAACGGCGGTATCGTGTACGGACCGACCTTGGCGCTGATGGGCGAGTATGCCGGGGCAAAGAGCAACCCTGAGGTGATAGCACCGCTGAACAAACTGAAGTCGCTTATCGGCAATAATGGCAGCGGAGGTGGCGGTATCTATGAACTGAAGGTGAAAGGCCGCGACCTTGTGGCAGTGCTTGCCAACGAGACGAGAATAAACAGAAAGGGAACGAACATCAAAATATAAGGAGCATGTATCTACACGGACACTTTTACAACCAGAAGAACGAGCGCATCGAGGTGCATATTCTGACAAAGGGCGACCGCACAAAAGAGGTGGTCATCGGTGAGGATGGAGGCGAGTTGTCGTTCACGGATGATCCTGTGGAACTGACAAGCGAGGTGAATGACACCTTCGACCATCTGCTCTGCCAACAAGCCAAGGTGCGGCTGCTGACAAGGAACTTCGTGCCCGACTTCTTCTGCGCCTCATGCCTTGACGCAGTGGTGAATATCTACCGCGAGGGCAAATGCCTCTTTGCCGGGTACATAGAACCGCAGTCGTACTCACAAGGCTATAACGAGGAATATGACGAGATAGAACTGAGCTGCATCGATGCGCTGATAGCCCTGCAATACTCGAAGTACCGCGACGTGGGTGCGCTGGGCGTGCTCTACAATGTGGTGAAGGCGGAGGCGGAGCAGCGCACGTTCTTAGAGATGCTGAAGGAGATAATGGGTGGTGTGACGGCAGGTCTTGACATCGTGGGCGGAAACGCCGTGCGCTACCTGTATGACGGGAGCAAGGCGGTGGATGACCTGACGGGCAACCGCTACGCCATATTCGGGCAGCTGACCATCAACGAGTTGCTGTTTCTTGGCGACGAGGAGGATGACGTGTGGCAGCAAGACGAGGTGCTGGAGGAGATGCTGAAGTACCTGAACCTGCACATCGTGCAGGACGGCTTTACCTTTTATATATACTCGTGGGAGAGCGTAAAGGGCGGGGAGCGCATCTACTGGCGCGACCTGCTGACTGGGGCGAGCGTGACGACGGCACGGCAGACGACGGACATACGGACGGGCATCGTGACGGACACGGACACGACCATCAGCGTGGGCGAGGTGTACAACAGGCTGCTGCTGACGGCGAAGGTGGAGAGCATGGAGAGCGTGATAGAGAGTCCGCTGGACGACGATCTGCTGAAAAGCCCGTACAAGAACTACCAGAAATACATGACGGAATACAGCAGCGACGGCGAGGGCTCGACGGCGATAGATGCCTTTGACGCAATGACCCACGGACAGGAAACGACATACAGCGGCGGATGCGTTACGGACTGGTATGTGCAGGTGAAGAACAACAGCGAATGGCTGTTCCCGAACATGGGGAGCGGCAACGTGATGGAGGAACTGTGCAGCGAGGGAAAGAACCAGCAAGCCCTGCCGAACCTGCTGGCGAAGCAGCCGGGAGCTGCCATCATGGCACTTGGTAAGGTGGAGAAGAAAACGGACGGCAAGGACAACTCGCCGACACCGAAGGTGGAGATGACGAACTACCTGGTAGTGAGCGTGAACGGCAACGGCGACGACAAGGAGGCCACGACCTACCCTAATGCCGACTCACTGAAGGCTGGAGTGCCGAGAGCCGTGTATAACGGCAGCATGACGGGCGGTGTGTTCTCTCCGACAGACGAGGGTACGACCAACTACATCGTGCTGAGCGGAAAATTAGTGCTGAACCCGGTGATGGCACTGACGGACACCTACAAGGCAATATACAACTACGACCGTGCCGGATTTCCTGACGGCATGCCATTTTTTATTGGCATACGGAAATGGTGGCACATGACCGTGCCGAGCCGCAACAACGGTGACGGACGATACTACACGCAGCAGTGGTGGAAAGTGACGACACCCAACGAGGCAGCGACATGGGATGTGGAGACGGAGTACGGTTTTGTGCCGTTCACGGACAGCGGTCCGCAGTTGTACGAGTTCAAGTACAGCGCCATCGGTGACGGCAGCGACCACATATCGAAGGTGGGTGTTTTGGCTTGCATGCTGATAATCGGCGACAAGTGCGTGGTGGAAAAGGGCACGGAGGGACAGGTTTCGGACTTCGAGTGGCGGAAGTACAAGACCTTGGAGGAATGTGCCGACGAGGACGAATACTACCAGCAGTGCTTCACGATAGGATTTGACCCGAAGATCGGCGACAAGATAGTGGGGACAAAGTTTGACCTGCAGAACAACGTGAGCTACGAGCTGGGCATCGACGCTGAAGGCATCGCCATCCCCATAAAGAAAAGCGACAAGGTGAGCGGACGGGTGCGGTTTATGATACTCGGCCCAGTGAACGCCGTGTGGGACGTGGTGACCAGGCGGCACAAGACGTGGTTCAGGCACACGAAATGGAACAGCACGACGATACCGCTGCTGGCGCACGTGAGCAGCATCATGGTGGAGCAGTTCGAGGTGAAGATATACAGCGACAACGGACTGGTGAACAACACGGGCGACAACGACCTGGTGTACATGAGCGACACGAAGGAGAGCTTCGTGAACGTGAAAGATGACATCGAAATGAAGATAAACTCAGCGCTGACGGCTGCGGAGTGTCAGGCACTGGACGTGACGGACAGCGTGAAGATGAGTACCCCGGTGAACACGCTGACGGGCGAGGGACTGCTGACGATATACGACCACAACCGGGAGGAGAGCGCGAAGCCGGAGCAGCTGTATGTGGACAGCTACTACAAGGAGTGGCACGCGCCGAGGGTGGTGATGACGCAGAAACTGACGGACACGGACGGCGGCATTGTGAGCCTGTTCGCCCACTACCGCCACCCGATGATGGGCAAGACCTTCTTCGTGCAGGGCATCAGCCGCAACCTGGAGGAGGGATATGCTGAAATGACACTAAAGGAGATAGAGCAATGATAGACATCAAGGTAATAAAGAAGCCGAAGAACGAGGGCAGCACCTCGGCACTGCGAACCGGGGGCACAGCCTACGGCGGCATGGCGGTGAAGGAGGCGGCGCACGCAGCCAAGGCGGACATCGCTGAACTGGCGAGGGAAGCCACCCATGCCAAGGAGAGCGACCACACGCTGGAAGCTGACCATGCGAAAGAGGCCGACCACGCCACGGACGCAGATGAGGCGAAGCACGCTCTGGAGGCAGACCACGCGAAGGAAGCGGACAATGCCGACCAATGGGACTACCGCCAGTTTGACGACTGGCTGGACCAGCCTGTGAGGAAAAAGGACGGCGTGGTCTTTGAGAGCGTAACGTCGGACAGTATACGGAGTGCAGGTCAGTTTGTGGACGGACTGCTGGGCGCAGGGTTCCAGCTGTGGAAAGGCGAGGATGGGCGCACCTACCTGACGATAGACAAGCTGACGGTGAGGCAGACGATGGCGGTGATGGAACTGCTCATCGAGAAGGTGCGGAGCGTGGGCGGCCAGATATGCGTGAGCGCAGCCAACGGCAAGATAAAGGCGGTGGAGGAGCAAAGCGACCACTTTCTCATCAGCTTTGAGCAGGACAACATGTTCGTGCAGCACGACCTGGTGCGCTGCCAGACGTTCACGGGCAAGGACATGCGGAGCTATTGGGTGGAAGTAGCGGACGTGATGGCGGACGGCATCGTGGTGGCGAAAGAGGAGTTTGACGGTGTGGAACCCAAGGAGGGCGACGAGTGTGTGCTGATGGGCAACACGATGAACACCGACCGCCAGAACTTGGTGCTCATATCCGCTACGGAGGACGGACAGCCGAGGGTGGACGTGATGGATGGTGTGAGTGGCAAGACATTCGACAACTGCCTACGCGCACGGCTCGGTAACCTGGACGGCATCAAGGATGACAAGTTCCCGGCAGACCGCCAGCCGAAGGGCAACGGACTTTATGCGGACAATGCCTTTCTGAAGGGTATATTCGTACTGGAAACCGGCGAGGACGTGAAAACCCGCTTCGAGATAACGGAGGGCAAGGTACAGAGCGCGATAGACAGCGTGCGGAACGACTTTCTGAGCGAGAAGGGCTACCTGAACAACCCCACGTTTGCGAGCGGACTGGAGAAATGGAACTCGGAGAACGAGACGGTGTTCTTCCTCGTAGGCAACAAGTGGGTGTGGGCGAACGGCTCAGCACTCTCGAAGAAGGGCGACGGCGCAAGCGTCGTTACGGACATGGGACGCAAGGTGGTGCGGATACGCAACAAGTATATCCGCCAGAAGCATGAGAATCTGCGCTTTGTGCCGACCTTTCCGACAAACAGCGCCGGAAAGAAGGAAGCCTTGCCAGTGTATCTGAGTTTCTTTTATCGCTGCGCAAAATCCGGCACGCTGAAGATAGGTTTTGAGAATGTTGACAAGACGGGGTTTGCGGACTTCAACAGTATGGAGGTGATCGAGGAAATCGCTGCTACCGACGGCTATGTGCAATACACCTGCAGCGGATTGTGGAACGGCACGGGCGACTTCAAGCTGGCGTTTGGCGGAGACATCTATCTGTATATGCTTGTGCTGAGCACAGACAAGATTGAGGCGCTGACGTATAAGTACAAAACGCTGTTCGAGCAGTCGGAGCGATTGGTGAAAATATCGGCAGCCGTGTATGACAAGGACGAGCGGGCACTGGAAGAGACGGGCTTAATCGTTACCTCCAAGGTGTCGGGGCTGTATGCAATCGATGTGGACGGCAACCTAAAATCCTTTGTCGGTGCTGGTCAAGACGGTGTGAAGATAAAGGCATCAAACATACAGCTTGAAGGACTTGTAACCGCTAACGAAAACTTCAAAATTTTGGAGGACGGAAGTATTGTCACGCAAAATGCAACAATATATGGTAAGGTGTACGTTGATGATGGCGGAAAAGTAGGGGGCTTTGATATTCATAATGGTTGCATGAAATGGAATGACAGTCAGGCGGAGATTAGGCTTGGATATGATTCATCATGGATTAGGCATACATGTGTGTATATAAAGGCGGATATGTTCAGCAATGCCATCGCCGGGCTTGCTCCAATGGGTGGCAGCGGAATTTATGGTAGTTGTAGGAGCACTCCAACTTTCCCTGACCGCGACACGATGTGTGCTGGGTATTTTGACGGGAACGTAATTGTGAACGCTGCGAATATACTTGTGAAGAAGGGGACTATTCAGGCGGATAAAATACTGCCGCAGAATGGGTGGTCGGGAGTGTTCAAGGGTAAAACAGTGACGGTGCAGAATGGAATAATAACTAATGTATCATAATATGAAGATAGATTTTAAGCATTTCAAAGTTTACATGACGGTAAATCATAAGTCGGTACGGCTGATGGATGTACGCGAGTCTTTTGCGGACATGTTGTACAACAATGTGAATGGAATCAAGGCGCATGCTCTTGCATTGAGGATATACAACAGTTGTGGAGAGTCGGAATATACTGATGAGGAGGTGCGGTTGGTGCGTATGGTTGCAGAACAACTGTGTGTGCCCGGCTTTATTGATGGATTGAACGAACAAATAGATAATAACAACAAAACAGAATGACCTATGGCATTGACAGAAGAAGAAAAAAAGGAACTGGTGCAGAATGTGGTGAACCAGATAAAAACTGAGAGCCAGAGTGTGGACGAACTGGAAACGGTGGACACGCTGGAGGGGGTGGTGAGCCTGCCAGCTATGAGGGGTGAGAAGGTGGTAGGCGCTCCGTTGAAACTGCTGTCAAAGCCTGCGGAGGAGGCGGCTGCTGTGGCCAGAACCTCGGCTGCTGTGGCCAGAACCTCGGCGGCAGTGGCTGACGCATCGGCAAAGAAGGCTGACGCATCGGCAAAGAAGGCTGATGTGGCAGTGGCTACAATGTCGGGCTATGAAGATCGTGTGAAGCTGGCAATGAATGGTTCTTCAGCTCGCTTTGATGGTTTTGTTGATGGAGTTATAATAGAGTACTTATCCGTAATGTCGATTGATGGCGTATATTATGACATCAAGAATAAGCGTTTTTGCGCTAAGAAAGACGGTCACTACTATAATAATTGGGCTATAGGCGATAACACGCACGCTGCATCAATGTACCTTGATGATGGTCGTAAAACTCCACGTAAGGATAAAATATATGTATGTGGAACTAATCTCTATGTGTGGAGTGACGAAGAGGGTAATTTGGTTGTATATGGTGCCACAGCCCAAGATGGAGTTCAAGGCACAAGTAAGAATTATGTGTACTCATCGCCATCAGATAAGACTCGCACGGTATTGAGTGGCAAACTGTGGATATATCAGCACGGCGACTATAACCAGTTTCTCCGCTTCAAGCACTGGGGCGCTGCCAACGACACGGCCGAGACCGACTACAGTCAGGTGCAGCTGCCAAACGCATGGACGGGGGGCACAGGGCTGCTCCGCTATGACATATACCGCAGGCTTGACGGATTCAAACTGCGCGAGCAGAACTCCACCGCCACAGAGGTTAAGATTGTAACCCCGATTTTTACCACAGGCGGAACGAGAGAGCTAAGTATATCACAAGCAACAACTGCTAAGGCAGGTGTGATGACGGCAGCTGACAAGATGAAGTTAGATGGATTAAGTGATATTTCTGCCGAGGGCGCACGCGCTGCAAAAGCCTTGTACGCGGCCGCAGGAGGCACAAAACTATTTGGTCCAAATAATATCTTCGATACAAATAACCGCACGTTAGGTGGCACTGTTAATAAAGTTCTATATGACAGTTCGATTCTAACAGAGTACACAAAAGGGAGACCTTTTGAAGTGTTTTGCACGCAAGGCATAAAGTCAGATATACACAGCGAAAAGTATATGATATGGTTTGGATTGCGCAAAAGTGCGACCAACATAGAGCGATATAGTTGTCAGCAAGTTATAGGGCAAACCGAGGAAGAGTTTTACGCGTATGGAACTCCTGTTGCATTTCGTCTGAACGATGGGAAAGTATATACCCCTTATAAAGGCAGTTATGGGTTGGGTATAGATACATCTACACAATATATAGTGTCGCGAGAATGTGTTATTCCTTCGTATAGTGATTTGCACGATGCTGCAACAAGTGAAAAAGATGGGTTAATGTCTGCCTCCGATAAAGCACTGCTCGATGTGATTGCTGCTTCGATAGATTCCTTTGGCAATAGTATTACAGAACAGGCTAAGCGTATATATGACTTGGAGCAGTGTAAGCCTTTGGCTACGAAGAATAGCAATGGCTTCATGAGTTCTGAAGACAAGACTCAACTACAGGACGCGTTTGCTGATTTCAATGCCCGACGACAGGCACATGGCGTGGAAGGCTATATTGGCAAGAGTAATGTAATTAGTGTTCCAGGAACTGTTGGGAATGCACAAATTGCTGCTGAATTTTATCGGAATGCGGAAGAACGTGATTACACTCCTGGTGCTTCTTTTGACGTGTATATTTCGGCCGGGTATGATGAAAATCATCCAAACAAACAATGCGTTTGGTTTGGATTACATATCGGACCGACCTTATATGTGCGATATCGTCTTGATTATTGGCTGCATGGTACTGCCGATACACTTGTCGGCAAGTACTTATGCGACACAAGCGATAAATACTATGAGGTTCGTGAGGGGGCTGTTGGTGAATATATATCCGAAGCTTTAGATGATACTCCTTGCATTATGACCATTGCCGATAAACGTCTTCTTAATCAAATCAAAAAGAAGTTGGGTCTATAATTTGGTGATTCGTGATATTTTTAAAGGCGCAGAACTTGGCAGCGTATATGGCGTTGAGTAAGGTTGCGTAATGCGAAGCGACAAAACGAAGGACGTGGCATCACCAGCGTTAGCCTGTCGAAAAAAATTAGAAATTTTGCGGGAATCTGGTGGTTTGATGCTATGTTACGGGGCAAGAAGCGAAAGACGTGCAGACAAGGTCGCTATCTGCTGGAGCACCGTGACGAGGTGATAGCGGAACTGACGGCAA
>OLYC01002057.1_pt1 | contig 12534 bp, 9 predicted proteins | sample 1674271 | NCBI WGS metagenome assembly OLYC01 (sample SAMEA103958154, study PRJEB25191) | human gut metagenome
GCTGGCGCAGGGCGGCTTCTACGCCAAGCTCTACAACAGCCAGTTCGAGGGCGTGCAGACCTGAGAGGGCTGTTGTATCCTATCCAGCCTGTAATAACAAACAGTGAAAATTCGTTTTGTTGATTAAAACAGGCTGAACGGGCACTCGTTCATAGAATGTTAATAATATATTAACATTCAGTACACCACTTTTCGGTATACATAGGGCAACAAAGGCGCGCAGTGCGCCGAACCCCCGCCAAAAAGGGCAAAAAAGCGCAGACCGCTGTGGTGTGCGGCGGTCTTGGAAATGCCCTTGGTACAGGAAAGGAAACATTACTTATGAAAATTGGTTTTTGGGAACTTATCGTCATCGTCATCGTGGCGTTTGTGTTCATCGGCCCGGACCAGCTGCCTGTCTACGCAAAGAAGATCGGCAAGATGCTCCGCGAGCTGAAGAAATACACCGGCGCTGCTTCTGAGGAGATCCAGAAGAACGTGGTGGAGCCGCTGAACGAGATTCAGGCACCCCTGAAAGAAGCTGTTGCCCCCCTGACCGATATCAAGAAGGATATCGACAGCAGTATGCGGGACGTGACCAAGAGCTTTACCGGCATTGGCAAGACCAGCAAGGAGGAAGCTGCCAAGAAGCTGGCTGAGACCGAGGAGGTCACCGACCTGACCGAGGATGCTGTGGAGGAACTGCCCGAGCAGCCCGCCGAAGCCCCGGCTGACACTGCTGAAACTGTGGAGGCTCCCGCTGAAAAGCCGGAGCAGGCCGCTGCCGAGGCCGCACAGCCCGCCGCTGAGCCGGTGGCTGAGCCTGTGCAGGAAGCCCCTGCCGCAGCCGAAGAGGCTGCCGAAGCTGCACCCGCTGAGGAAGCAAAGGTGTAAGCGCCCCTACTTATTTATGGATGCACCCGCGCCCGCGGTTGCCAGATACATTCTGTAATACGCCCGCCACGCGGCGCGGCAAGAAAAAGGAGATATTTATTATGCGTATTGGTACTAATGAGCTGCTGATCATTCTGGTTGTCGTTCTGCTGATCTTTGGACCCAAGAACCTGCCGAAGCTGGGCAAGATGTTCGGTAAGACCATCAATGGCTTCAAGAAGGGCATGGAGGACGAGGACGCCGAGCAGTCCGAGGAGACTGTAAAGAAGGCTGATAAGAAGGACGAAGACGAGGAGTAATTGTGGCTACAAACAAAAAGCGCAAAAAGAAAGCCGAAGTCATGGCAGAGGACGGCAGCATGACGCTGACCGGCCATCTGAAAGAACTGCGGAACCGGCTCATCATCTGCGCGGTGGTGTTTGTGGTGGGCGTGGTGGTCTCGCTGGCGTATGCAGACCGTCTGATCGATCTGCTTACTGCCATGGGCCGCGACTATTACCAGTTCGTGTCCATTGCCCCGCAGGAAAAACTGATGCAGTATTTCCGGGTGTCCATTCTGGCCGGTGTGGTGGTAACGGTGCCTGTGGCCTTTTACAACATCTACGCCTTTGCAAAGCCGGGCCTGAAAAAGAGCGAGAGCACCTTTTTCAAGCTGGTCATGCTGCTGGGTCTGATCCTGTTCTGCGTGGGCGTGCTGTTTGCCTATAAGCTCATGATGCCGTTCATGCTGCGGTTCCTCAGCACCGGCATCGAGGGTGCTGAGTACATCCAGACCACCACCAGTATCGAAAGCTACGTCAACCTCTGCCTGACCATGTTCATCATCTTTGGCTGCGTGTTCGAGATGCCGCTGATCACCATCATCCTTTCCAAGATGGGCATCATCAACCCGCAGATCCTCAAGCAGGTGCGCGGCGTAGCCATCGTGGTCATCTTCTTCATCGCCGCTGTGGTCACCCCGCCGGACATCGTGTCCCAGTGCATGGTGGCTTTCCCCATGGTGCTGCTGTATTTCGTCAGCATCTTCCTGAGCGGCATCTTCTATAAGCCGCGTGATACGGATGAGGATGACGAGGAAGAAGAGGCGAGCGAGGACTGATCCCGCTTCCGTTCCGGTTTTCATCAACTGAATCAAACGCCGCTGCACAGCCGTGCAGCGGCGTTTCTTGTTGGCACGGAAACAAAAAAGCTGCCGCACAGCTTTGTGCAGCAGCCTATGAGAAAATAAAGGAGAAACGCAGGTTCAAAAAAGATTATTTGCCCAGATGCCAGATATCGCGGTCGTACTCGGCAATGGTGCGGTCAGAGGAGAACATGCCAGCCTTGGCAATGTTCACAAGGCACTTACGCCGCCAGCCCGTGGGGTCGCAGGCGTAATCACTGAGGGCCTGTCCCTTGCGCACAACGTAGGCATTGAAGTCCGGCAGGGTCTGGAACCAGTCCTTATGGATCAGCTCATCATGCAGGCGGGTCAGGTTTTCGGCATGGCCGGCGGCCAGCATCTCCGGCCCGGTGAGGAAGCTGATGGCGCGGCGGATGTTGGCATCGCCCTCCACCCACTGGGCCGGGTCGTAATCGCCCACGGCGTAGCGGTGGATGACCTGATCGGAGGTCTGGCCGAAGATATAAATGTTCTCCTCGCCCACCTGCTGGCTGATCTCCACGTTGGCACCGTCCATGGTGCCCAGCGTCAGCGCACCGTTCAGCATAAACTTCATGTTGCCGGTGCCGGAGGCCTCCTTGGAGGCAAGGCTGATCTGCTCGGACAGGTCGCAGGCCGGGATCAGCTTTTCAGCAGCGGTGACGTTGTAGTTCTCGATGAACACGACCTGTAACCACTTGGACACTTCCGGGTCTGCCGCAATGACCTTGGAAAGGGTCAGCAGGGCGTGGATGATGTCCTTTGCGATCGTGTAGGCGGGCGCAGCCTTGGCACCGAAGATGCTCACCAGCGGCACCGCGGGCAGATGGCCTGCCTTGATCTCGTGATACTGGTGGATGAGATAGAGCAGGTTGAGCTGCTGACGCTTGTACTCATGCAGACGTTTGGACTGGATATCAAACACGGCATCGGTGTTTACGGTGACATTCTGCGTATGCAGCAGCCAGTCGGCAAGGGCCTGTTTGTTGGCCTTCTTCACGGCGGTCAGCTCGTTCAGCACCGTCTCGTCCTCCGCAAAGGCCAGCAGCTTTTCCAGTTCGGCGGCATCCTTGCGGAAGCCGGAGCCGATGTGCTGTTCCAACTCAGCGGTCAGGGCCGGGTCGCATTCCAGCAGCCAGCGGCGGAAGGTGATGCCGTTGGTCTTGTTGTTGAATTTTTCCGGGTACAGCTCGTAAAAACCGTGCAGCTCGGAGTTTTTCAAAATCTCGGTATGCAGGGCGGCCACACCATTGGTGGAGTGGGTGAAGTGGATATCCATGTGTGCCATGTGCACCCGGTCGTCCTTGTCGATGATAGCAAGACCTTCGTCCTCGGTGCGGGTGCGGGCCAGTGCATCCAGCTTTTCGATGATGGGCATCAGCTGCGGCACCACGGCATCCAGATAGGAGCGGGGCCACTTTTCCAGCGCCTCGGCCAGAATGGTGTGGTTGGTGTAGGCGCAGGTCTTGGTAACGATCTCCACAGCTTCCTCAAACTCAATGCCCCGCTGCCCCAGCAGCCGGATCAGCTCCGGGATGACCATGCTGGGGTGGGTGTCGTTGATCTGGATGGCGGCGTAGTCGGCCAGATCGTGGTAATTGCAGCCCCGGGCGGCGCACTCTGCCAGAATGAGCTGGGCACCGGCAGAAACCATGAGGTACTGCTGATACACCCGCAGACGGCGGCCTGCCTCATCGGAGTCGTCCGGGTAGAGGAACAGGGTCAGGTTCTTGTCGATGGCGGTCTTGTCAAAGGCAATGCCGTCATGGACGATGCTCTCGTCGATGGTATCCAGATCGAACAGATTCAGGGTGTTGGTGCGGCCCTCGTAACCGGTGACAGCCAGCTTGTACAGCCGGGCAGTGTATTCCTTGCCCGCCAGCTCCACCGGGTAGGTCACATCGGTCTTTTCGGCCCAGCTGTGGGCGGTGAGCCAGGGGTCGGGCTTTTCGTTCTGCACACCATCCTCAAAGGACTGGTGGAACAGGCCAAAGTGATACCGCAGGCCCACGCCGTCGCCGGGCAGGTTCAGCGTTGCCAGCGAATCCAGGAAGCAGGCTGCCAGACGGCCCAGACCACCGTTGCCGAGAGAGGGCTCCGGTTCCACTTCCTCAATGTCCGAAAGGCGCTTTCCGGCAGCGGCCAGTGCATCCCGGGCTTCTTCGTACAGTCCCAGATTGATGAGGTTGTTGGACAGCAGCTTGCCAATGAGAAATTCGGCGCTGATATAGTACAGCTTGCGGCCGGTGACGGGCTGCACGCGGTCGGCACTCTTCTGCCGCACCAGCTCCAGCAGTGCCAGATACAGCTCCTGATCGGTGCAGTCCGCCAGCAGCTTTCCGGTGAGGCTCTGTAATGTTTCGGTAAAGCTCATAATGGATCCTCCTTTGTTTTCAGATACACACCTTACGGAAAACAGGTTTGACATTTATAATGCAAGATATACCAGATAAAACAATCGAAATCTTGCCTTAAAGGAGCAAATTATGGTACAATCCTATCATCTGGAGGTGAGATGATGCATAATCAGGCTTCTTTGCAGGAAACCAAGCAGCACGGGGCCGTGCGATTCCCCTTCAATCTGTATCCCTGCACCATTCCGGGAGATTTCCCGCAGGTGGCACTGCACTGGCAGGAGAGCATGGAGCTGGTCTTTGTCAAGCGGGGCGCGGGGCTGGTGCAGGTGGGCGCTGCGTCCTGCCCGGCCTATCAGGGGGATATCTTTATTTTTACGCCCGGCACCCTTCACGCCCTGCGGCAGGCAGAGGGGCAGCGCATGGAATACGAGAACATCATCTTTGAGCTGGAGCTTCTGGGCGGTGCGGAGGACCTTTGCGCCGAAAAATACCTGCTTCCGCTCCAGAGCGGGCGGCTGCTGCTGCCTGCGCGGCTGACTCCCAACGACCTGTGCTATCTCCAGGCCGCCGCCTGCCTGCGGGAGGTGGAGGAAGCCAACCGTGCCAAGCTTCCCGGCTATGAGCTGCTGGTCAAAGGAGCACTGCTGCGCTTTCTCTCCCTGCTCATTGCGCAGGGGAAACAGCAGCTCCCCGCGGAAACTGCCGATACCCGGCGGCTGAAAGCCGTTCTGCAATGGATCTCTGTCCATTATGCCGAGGGGCTTCGGGTCGCCGATGCCGCCGGGGTCTGCTCCTTCAGTTCCAGCCACTTCATGCGCTGGTTCCGGCAGATGACAGGGCAGAGCTTTGTTGCCTTTCTGAACGAATACCGGCTGAATGCCGCCGCCGAAGCGCTGCATGCTACGGACGAGACGGTGCTGACGATCGCTTCCCGGTGCGGGTTTGAAAACCTCTCCTATTTTAACCGGGCATTCAAGGCACATTTTGGCATGACCCCGCGGGAGTACCGGAAAAAATAAACAAAATGAGGCCGTTCCGCTTCTCTGAGAAGGAGAGGGAACGGCCTCATTGTTTTGAGTAGCTTGAGCGAGCGACAACCACCAGCTCCGCTGGTGGTTTTGACTTCTGGATCAGTGACAGCCGGATGGCAGCAGACTCCGATTCATTCAAACCAGGCTTTCAATGATCTCCGCGCACTTTTCAATGCCGATGACCTCGCTGTCCAACGCAATATGATAATTGAATTCATGGTAGGTCTTGTGGATCAGATAGCCTGCGATCAGGAAGGTCAGGATATCCGACAGCGGCATGGAGTACAGCACACCATCCAGCCCGAAAAACCGGGGCAGCAGCAGGGCAAAGCCCACGCCGAACACCACCTCACGCACCATGGACAGGGCGGTGGATTCCGCCGCCTTGCCCATGGCCTGCAAAAAGATGAAGCAGGCCTTGTTGACACAGGCCAGAATGATCATGCACAGGTAGATGCGGAAGGACTTCACGGCAAAATCGGTGTAGTACACGCTCTCATTGGCGGCACCGAACAGGGCGATGAGCTGCCGGGGAAGCAGCTCCACCAGCACCAGTGCGACCACACCGACAGCGGCTTCTGCCAGCAGCAGTTTCGTGAACAGCTCCTTCACACGGGCGGGCTTTTTTGCACCCATGTTGAAGCCCACCACGGGGATGCAGCCAGCCGCCATGCCCACCACGATGGAGATGACGATCTGGAAGAACTTCATCACGATGCCAACAACTGCCATAGGGATCTGGGCGTACTGCTCCTGCCCGAACACGGCATCCAGTGCGCCGTATTTGCGGATCATGTTGTTGATGGCTGCCATAGCCGCCACAAGGCTGATCTGGGACAGAAAGCTGGTCATGCCAAGGGTCAGGGTACGGCCGCAGATGGAGCCCTTCAGCCGGTAGTCACCCTTTTCAGGGCGAATGATCTTCATGTGCAGCAGATACCACACTGCCAGCGCTGCCGTGACCAGCTGACCGATGACGGTAGCCACCGCTGCGCCCATCATGCCCCAGCGGAAGCCGAAAATGAAGATGGGGTCCAGAATGATGTTCAGCGCCGCACCCGCAAGGGTGGACACCATGGCAAACCGGGGGCTGCCGTCGGCACGGATGATGGGGTTCATGGCCTGCCCGAACATATAAAAGGGGATACCCAGCGTGATGTAGAAGAAATATTCCTGGGAATGATGATAGGTCTCGGCGTTGACCGTTCCGCCGAACATGGCGAGAATGGTATTTGCAAAGATCAGATACACAGCGGTCAGAACGATGCTGCTGACCAGACACATCACCACCGCGTTGCCAACGCTCCGCTTTGCCTTGGGAACTTCGTTCTGGCCAAGGCTGATGCTGACAAAGGCGCAGCAGCCGTCACCGATCATCACTGCAATGGCCAGCGCCACCACCGTAAGCGGGAACACGACCGTATTGGCCGCGTTGCCGTAGGAGCCGAGGTAGCTGGCGTTTGCAATAAAGATCTGGTCCACGATGTTGTACAGTGCGCCGACCAGCAGCGAAATGATGCACGGGATCGCATACTTCTGCATCAGCTTTCCGATGCGTTCCGTGCCGAGAAATTCATTGGAACTTTCCATGGGATTCACCTTACCTTTCCATTTTAGGGCAAACAAAAAAACGAGTGGCACTCATGCAACCGGTTTTACGCATGAGTGCTACTCGTTGTACGAAATCATTATACCGATTCTCTGCCAAATTTGCAAAGGTACTTTTGCACAAGAAATCTGCGGGTCATTCTGCGCATATTGCACGATGCAAACTTTGTGGAAAATCACCTTTGAAGCCATGAAGCGGTTTGTGTTATAATAGAAAAGAACGAAAACGCGCTGGAAAGTCTGTTTTGCACAGTCTGTTCCACTTGGATGAAAGAGGAGCAATATGGTAAAGTATCAAGCAGGAACGCTCGTGGTTTCGTCTGGAAAATTTACCACTGGTTAAAATGTACCCGGTCATCCTCATAGCGGCTCTCACGCGGGGCAGTTAGGTCTGCTTCCGGGTAGCCAAGGGCGATGATGGAGTGGGGCACAATGGTCTCCGGCAGAGCGAACAGCTTTTGCTGGGCCTCTACCCGGTCCATCTGGGGCCAAGTGCCCAGCCAGACTGCGCCAAGCCCCAGCTCCTGTGCAGCAAGGCAGATGTTCTGGGCGGCAATGGCTCCGTCAATGATCCAGTAGTCCTTTGCAAAGCGGAACGCACGGTCAAGGTCGCCGCAGACGAGGATACCGGCGGCAGCTTTCCGCAGCGGCTCAGCAGGGCGGCCGTTGGCATCGGCCATCTGTGCCAGCTTTTCCGGGTCGGTCACTACCACGAAGGACCAATCCTGTGCATTGACGCAGCTGGGGCCGCTCATGGCCGCTTCCAGCAGCTGGTGCAGTGTTTCGCTTTTGATGGGCTTGTCGGTGAATTCCCGGCAGCTGCGCCGGGTGAGAATGGCATCCAGAGTGTTCATAAATCAGTGCCTCCTGTTTTGATTTGCCCCAGTATAGCACAGTGATCATTCCTCGGCTTCGGCCTTTGCAGTTTCAAGGAAGGCCCGGATCTTATCCACCTGGATCTGTGCCACGGCCCGGCCGGTCTCGTAGACGCGGCGCAGCTGGTCGGGGTCACGCTCCATGGCACCGATCTCCAGCGGGATGGGCGGGCGGATGACATAATCCTTGCCGGACTGCTCCAGCATGGAGATGTAGCTCAGGGTTTCGTTGTAGCGCTCGTGGCGGTCAGCCACAGCCTCCACAAAGGCAGGATAGCGCAGATACCGTGCCCGGATGGCGGGCAGCATGGGATTCTTCTTTTTCACAAACCCCTTGGGCTGGGTCAGGATGATGAGGTTCCGCTTGTAGCCGATGGACTCAAAGAAGCGGATGGGGATGGAATCGGCAACGCCGCCGTCCAGCAGGCCGTAATGGCCGATCTTGACGATCTTTGCGGCCAGCGGCATGGATGCCGAGGCTTCCATCCAGCGCACATCCTCCGCATCACCGGTGCGGCACTTATGATAGATGGGGTCGCCGGTGCGGACATCGGTGCAGACCACAAAGTAATCCATGGGGGATTCCCGGAAAACCTTGTCGTCGAACGGGTCGAGCTTTTCGGGCACCTCGTGGTAGCAGAAATCCTCGCTGTACAGGTTGCCGGTGCGCAGCAGGTTGCGGAAGCTGGCATAGCGTTTGTCATTGCAGTAGGTGGTGTTGTAGCGGATGGTCCGCCCGATCTGGTGGGATTTGTAGTTGCAGCCGAACACTGCTCCCGCCGAAACACCTACCATGCCGTCTACCGTGATGCCCTGCTCCATCAGAACATCCAGAACACCGGCAGTGAACATGCCCCGCATGGCACCGCCTTCCAGGATCAATCCGGTCTTCATACGCGTGATACTCCTTCTCCTCACAATGCATCCCGCCCAAACAGGCGGCAGGATGCAGAAAACGGGCACCTTTCCCTGTGCCCGGAGCGCCCCGGAAATCAACCCGGAGCCGTTGCTTCCAGTATACTCAAATTTTGCTGAAAAACAAGAGAGAAAATGCCAAAAGACCTTGAAAACAGGGGGGCAAATCCGGTATACTAGGTAAAATCAAAATGCAGTACCAAAGCTTGGAGGAAGAGACGGATATGAAACTGCTGGAAGAACGCATTCAGAGAGACGGGATCGTGCGCGAGGGCAATGTGCTGAAGGTGGATAGCTTCATCAACCACCAGATGGACATCCCCCTGTTCCGCGAGATGGCAAAGGAGTGGAAGCGCCTGTTTGCAGGTAAGCCCGTCAACAAGGTGCTGACCATTGAGGCCAGCGGCATCGGCATTGCCGCTGTGGTTGCCAGCGAGTTCAATGTTCCTGTGGTGTTTGCTAAAAAGTCCATGAGCATCAACCTGGATTACGACAACTATGAGACCAAGATCCAGTCCTTCACCCACAAGAAGATCTACAACGTCATCGTCTCCAAAAAGTTCCTCACCGCAGAGGACCATGTCCTGATCATCGATGACTTCCTGGCAAACGGCTGTGCCCTGATGGGCCTGCTGGATCTGGCCAAGGAGGCCGGAGCCACGGTCGAGGGCATTGGCATTGCTGTGGAAAAGGGCTTCCAGCAGGGCGGCGAGCTCATCCGCAGCAAGGGCATCCAGCTGGAGAGCCTTGCCATTGTGGAATCCATGAACAGCGAGACCGGCGAGATCAAGTTCCGCGAGCAGCCGCACCAGAACTGAAAACAAGCACTTCAAGACCGCTTCGGCGGTCTTTTTTGCTGCCCGTTTTCAGGCCCCGTCAAAACTGTCGCCGTCAGCGGGGAGGTCGGCGGCGGTCTCTGCTGTGGAGGCAGCCGGGGCTTCCGTGGCGCGGGGCACGCCCCTGTACACCAGCGTCTGCTCCAGCACTTCGGCACAGACGGGGGCCGACAGGCTGCCGCCTGCGGTCGTCCAGCTGTGGGGTTCGTCCAGGCAGACCAGGCAGAGAAACTGCGGGTCGTCGATGGGAGCCACCGCCACAAAGCTGGCAATGCGGGCTTTTTCGTCGGCGCTGTCCAGCTTCTGGCTGGTGCCGCTTTTTCCGCCCACCCGGTAGCCCGGGATCCGGGCGTTCCGTCCACCGCCGTGGAGCACCACGGCCTCCATCATCTCCCGCATGGTCTGGCTGGTCTCTGCCTTGAGCACCTGCCGTTTGCAGACAGGGGAAAACTGCTCAATGGTACTGCCGTCCGGGGCCAGGATCTTTGAGACGACGTAAGGCTGCATCAGCTTTCCCCCGTTGACCACGGCGCAGACTGCCGCCGCCATTTCCAGATAGGAGATCTTGCTGCTCTGCCCAAAGGCACAGGAGGCCAGCTCCACCGGGCCCATCCGGTCGGCGGTATAGTACAGGCTCTGTTTCGGTTCGGCAGGCAGGTCGATGCCGGTGGGCTCCCGCAGGCCAAAGGCGGCGAAATAATCGCAGAAGGCCTCCCTGCCCAGCCGGGCTCCGATCTGGATGAAGCTCTGGTTGCAGGAATTTTCCAGCGCCTGGGTCACGCTCTGGGCCCCATGGCGCTTGTGGTTGGCACAGTGGAAGCGGGTGCCTGCCACCGAGATGGATTCCCCGCAGTAAAAGCTGGAATGCTTTGTGATGGCTCCGGCATCCAGCGCCGCCGCGCAGGTGATGAGCTTGAACACGCTGCCCGGCTCGTACAGGTCGCTGACGGCCTTGTTCCGCCACTGGGTCTGCTGGGCCAGCTGCAAAGCGGCCTTGCGCGCATCACCGGTCAGGGCCTCCACGGCGTTCCGGGCGGCGGTGTCGGCAATGACGCGGGGTTCGTTGGGGTCGTAGGAGGGCGTGGTGGACATGGCCAGCACGGCCCCGGTGTTCACATCCATGACGATCCCCACGGCCCGCGCCGCCACATGGTGCTCCTGCACGGCGTAGGACAGCGCGTTTTCAAGGTAGTGCTGGATACAGCTGTCGATGGTGAGCCGCAGGCCGTCCCCCTCGGTGGGAAAACACTCGGTCTCGTAGCTCTGCTCCAGTGTGTAGCCCCAGGCGTTGACAGCTGTGAGCACCACGCCGTTTTCCCCGGTGAGCAGATCGTCATATTTCAGTTCCAGCCCGGCCACCCCTGCGTTGTCCACATTGGTGAACCCCAGCACCGAAGCCAGAAACGCGCCCTGCGGATACCAGCGCTTGCTGTCCTGATTGATGCGGATGCCGGTGATGCTGTTTTCCTCGCAGAAGTCCCGCACGGCATCGGCTGCGGCACGGTCCACCCGGTAGCGGAGCAGGCAGTCGTTGGAGCGGCGGTCGCTGAATTTTTCCAGCAGGGCCCCTTCGTCCAGCGCTAAGATCTCCGCAAGGCCGTGGGCGGCAAGGGTGATTTTCTCTTCCGGCATCTCCCGGGGTGAGGCCCGCAGGGTCCAGCAGCTGCTGTTGGCGGCCAGCAAAAGGCCGTCGGCGCTGTAAATGCGCCCCCGGTCTGCGGGGACCACGGTGTCCCGCAGCTGCTGGCCCTGTGCGCGGTCGGCATAAAAGCCGTCGGTGCGCACCTGCAGGAAAAAGAGCCGCACGGCCAGCCCCAGGCAGACGGCACAGAACAGCACCGCCACGGCCCGTGCCCGGCGGCGGAATCCCCGCTCGGGCAGGGTGCGGAGAAATCTGGGCATGATGTCACCCCCTTTAACGGGCTCACCCTCTCCGTCATCGCTGACGCGATGCCACCTCTCCCGAAGGGAGAGGCCTTGGCATTCGATACAAAGTTTATGATTTTGTCAAAAGCTCCCCCTTTGGGGGAGCTGGCGCAAAGCGCCTGAGAGGGTGAGCTAGTGTACAAGATATGCACAACGTCACGATAATATCCGTATAGCCAACAGCAGCATGGCGTACAATAGTAAAACTGGGGGTGACGAGATGAAAGAAGCTGCGGCACTGCCGCGGGGCGGGCGGCACAAGGTACCGCTGCGGCCGCTGCCGACCATGGACCTGCCGTTTCTGGTGCTGGTACTCACGCTGGTGGGGTTCGGGCTGGTGATGCTGGGCAGTGCATCGGGGGCGGTGGCCCTTTACCGGCGGGGCGATGCCTTTGCCTACCTGCGCCCCCAGCTGCTCTACGCCGCCATGGGCATTGCGGGGCTGTGGATGGCCAGCCGGGTGGACTATCACATCTTCCACAAATTGGCCTGGCCGCTGCTGGGGGTCTCGCTGGTGCTGCTTGTGGTGGTGCTTTTTATGCCGGAATACAACGGCTGCAAACGGTGGCTGGTGCTGCCGGGGGTGGGTACCCTGCAGCCAAGCGAGATCGCAAAATTTGCCGTGGTGCTGGTGTTTTCGCACATCATCTCGCTGAACCATGACAGGATGCGCAGCTTTGCGGTGGGGGTGCTGCCCTTTGTGCTGGTGCTGGGGGTGGTGGCGGCGCTGATGCTGCTGGAACCCCATCTTTCGGGCACTTTGCTGATCCTGGGCATCGGGGCAGTGCTGATGTTCGTGGGCGGCACAGGTCTGCGGTGGTTCGTGCTGGCGGGCGTGGGCGGGGCGGCCGCCATCGGGGCGGCGGTGGTCGTTATGCCGGACCTTGTGCCCTACGCCGCCGACCGCCTGCGCTCCTGGCAGGACCCCTTTGCCGACCCGCTGGGGGATGGCCACCAGACCATCCAGAGCCT
>OLYC01002060.1_pt1 | contig 12528 bp, 7 predicted proteins | sample 1674271 | NCBI WGS metagenome assembly OLYC01 (sample SAMEA103958154, study PRJEB25191) | human gut metagenome
CACGAATTGAAGCGTTTTATGCGTTTGTTATTGTTGAATATCAACCATTTACGATGTTATTTTTTATCAAAACCATGCAGAAAAAATCCTGGATTTTGAACACCCTACCCAAGGGGGAAACTTGCGCCCCCAATATACAACTTGCGATGTGCGTGTCCTATGAAACGGCTATTCGCCTAGGTGCAATTTCACCCATAACGGGGTAACCCATTTCACCATGCCCCTTGCTTTTCCCCTGTTGGCGCGTTTTCGTTTCCTCAGTTGGCTGTTTACACTCTCAAGAATTTAAGTGCTAAAGTCCATGCCCAGTATCGCGGTGTGTAGTGTTTTAGAGGTAGGGGGTAGAGGTTGTGTTGGCGCAGTGTGTGTGCGGTTAGTCTGAGTTGTTGGAGGCTGTGTGTGTGGGTCCAAACATTATAGAGAAGGTCGGCTGCGAGTTGGTGGAGTCTGCGCGTAATGGCTGGCAGTTGGTCGGCAGTCCAGCGTTGGGTGGATAGGTCGATGAGAATTTTTTGTTTGTCAGCGATTTTGCGCATGCGGTGTGCGCGGTCTGTGGTGTGACAAATGGAGTTGGCGCGCTGCCGATAGTAGTAGAGCGGTGTGTGGGTGCTTATGAGGGTGTGGGCACGCAGGAGCAGGCGAGGGGTGAAGTATTCGTCCTCGTGAAGCATGCCTTGTGGAAAACGGAGGCTGCCCATGATGCTACGTTTAAAGATGTACCCCCAGCATGCTGCTTGGAGGCTGTGGTGGGCGAGGTGGTGTGTACCCGTGGTTGGGGTGCTCCATTGCACGTAGGCGGTGTGTGGATGGCGGGGCAAGTGGTGGCAGTGGTTGAACATGAGCACGTCGGGGGGCGTGGGTGCGCGCAGTTGTTGCAAGAGTGCGTTGTAGGGGTGGACGAGGAGTGCGTCGTCGGCATCGATAAATTGAATGTAGGTGCCCGTGGCTTGAGGTATGGCTGCGTTTCGGGCAGCTGCTAAGCCTTGGTTCTGGGGCAGACGGATGGGGGTGATGTAGGGTGCGATGTGTGGTGGCACTTGGGTGATGGCAGGGATGGTGCTGCCGTCGTCAACAAGGATGATTTGTCGTTCGGTAGAAAAGAGGTCGAGGGCGAGTATGCTCTCGATGCATTGGTGTAGCAGGTGGGGCGGAGTGTTGTAGGTGGGGATGATGAAGGTGATGAGGGGGATGGGCATGGGGATGGGCATGGGGATGGGCATGGGGGTGAGGCGTGTGAGTGGGGTGGAAACGTGTATGGCTATGCGCTTGGTGCTAAGAAAAAACTCAGGGCACGGTGCGCATAGCCAAGGTGTGAGAGGGGAGATTTTTAAATTACTTCGATAAGCGAGCTGCTACCACCAGGGCGCTTGCGAAGTTTGATTTGTGGGGAGATTTGTGCGCGTATTTGCTCGGTGTGGCTGATTACGCCGACTTTTCTGCCTTGTGCGTTCTCGAGGTTAGAGAGTGCGAGCATGACGAGATCGAGGGAGTCGCGGTCGAGGTTGCCAAAGCCTTCGTCGATGAAGAGCGAGCCAATGACGAGTTGGTTGGTAGACATGGAGGCTAAGCCGAGGGCTAAGGCGAGTGATACGACGAAGGTTTCACCGCCTGAGAGAGAGGTGACGTAGCGGTGTTCGTCGAGCATGTCGTGGTCGATGATTTCGAGTGCCAAGGTGCCTTCGATGTTGTGAAGCTCGTAGCGCGGAGAGAGTTGGCAGAGGTGGCGGTTGGCGTGTGCCACAAGATAGCTGAATGTGTAGCTTTGTGCTAGGGTGCGGAATTTCTTACCATCGGCTGCGCCAAAGAGCGTGTTAAGTCGGTTCCACTGGCGTGCGTCCTCGCGTGCGTTGTCGAGGGTTTGCTGCATGCGTGCTGCGCTGTCTACGCTTTGTTGGTGTGCTTGCAGTGTGAGCCTTACGGTAGCTAATTCTTGAGCTACTTCGTTGGCGTGATGTAGCTCTTTTTCGTGCTTCTGGGTTAGCGTTTGGCGCAGTGACAAGTATGCCTCAAGGTGGGTAGCCACGGTGGGTTGTGCAGTTTGTGGCGCGTGGTTGGTGGGCTGCGCTTGGGGTGTTTGGGAAACTTCGGGCGTAGCTTGTGTGTTGAGGGCAGGACGGATGGATTCAGCCTGTAGGTTTTGCAAGGCTTGTTGCGCCTGTTCAAGGTTGTGTTGCGCCAAGATGCGTTGTTCCTTGAGTTGGTCAATGCGTTGGCGCATGGCTTTCCAATCGGTGTTAGCTGTGAAAATTTGGTCGAGTTCAGAGAATTGCACGGGCGAGTGTGTGCCGTTGAAGCGCAGCATGAGTAGATCGAGCTCTTGTTGCTTTTGCTGCTGCTGTTGCTGGCTCTCGAGTCGGCTCTTCAGCAGGTTGTTACGTTTGCCCTCGAGCAGGTGGAGTTGTCCTTGCATTTCTTGGAAACTGCGTCGTGTGGTGGCCTCGACTTGGCGTGCGCTGTTGATGGCATTTTGTAGCATCTCTGCTTCTTTTTGGGGCGTGTTTTCGCCCATAATGCGTCGCAAGTCCTCTTGTTTGCGTGCCAATTCTTCGCGTGTGGCGTCGCGACTTTCGCGGCATTGCACAGCGTGGCGTTGCTCTTCAGCCACGTGGGTTTCGGCACCCTTTATTTCTTCGCGCAAGATGGCGTCAGCACGTTCAGCCTCGTCGAGTGTGGCACAGGTTTGTTGCCAGTCGTGGTGTAGGTTTGTGAGGCGAATGCGCAGTCCGTCTGCATTGTTCTTCCATTCGGTGAACCAGCCCGAGAGGGTGATCATTTCATCGAGGTCGGTGTAGAGTTCAGAGCATGCGCGGTCTGAGAGCACTATGACGTGTTGCAACTCTTCGGCAGTGGTTTTAGCCACATTCGCCTCGGTGTGTAGTTTGTCGAGGTAAGTGCGGTTGTTAGCCATTACGCCATTGAGCTCATCAATTTGAGTGTTTAAGCGGTTGATGTGCTGTTGATGCTCGTTGTAGGTGGTGAGTTCTTGTTGTGCCTCGTCTGCCGAGCGTGTGGTGTTGTCGAGCAAGAGTTGGAGCATCATGCGGCGTGCTTCGCGATTTACGGTGGCAGAACAGTCGGCAAAGGACACGTCGAGGTCGGCAAAGGCTTTCCACTCGTCGACATCGGCAGCTTGGCGCTGTTTAAACTCATTGAGAGCAACCTCACCAGCGGCAATGCGTGCGGCATCGGCAGCCATCTCCTCGCGTAGGGCAGAAAGTTGTGTGCGCTTGAGCAGTACATTCTCTTTTAGTGCATCGAACTCCTTGCTCATGCTGTTGAGCAGATTGCCCAATTCGCGTTCGGTTTCGGTGTGATAGGGGTGGTGTGTGGCGCCACACACGGGGCAAGCAATGCCCTCTTTTAGCTGTTTGCGCAGCTGCACAATGTCCTTAGACTGGCTCAGTGTGTAGGTAGCAGAAATGCGTGCAAAGGCCTCTTCGCTGGCATGCAAGGCAACCTCCATTTTGTTCGCCTCTTGTTGTTTTTGCGACAATTCGGCTGCTTCGCGGCGTTGGGTGGCAGCTTTTTCGGCAATACGAGCGTAACCTTCGGAAATGTGTTGCCACAAGACGGCAGCACGCGAGAGAGACACGAGGCGACTGCGGTTGTTGGCAACGGTTTGTTGCAACTTTACGCTGTCGTGTCCGTGGTTGGCTTGTTGGTGAATAAAAAGTTCGCTTTTTAGGGCGTTAAGGCGTGCTTGGTTTTTGTGCTGTTCCTCTTCGGCACGTTCGCCCTGTTCGCGCAGTTCGGTCTGCTTTTTTTGCAGGAGAGTGGCTTTAGAGTGGCACTCCACGTTGCGCTGTGTTTCGCTATAAAGATTTGAGAGTTTATCTTTTATGAGGTCGAACTTTTGGAACATGAGTTGGTGCACCTCGAGCGACTGCTTGTGAAGTTGCTTTTGTTTGATGCTTTCGCTCAATTTTTGCAATGCCTCTTGTTTAGAGGTTAAGGCACTTTGGCTTTTTTCGCACGATTGAGTGGCCAAGAGAAGTTGTTCTTCAAGTCGCTTAAGCTGGTCGGCAGCCATTTTGATTTCGCCCATCAAGGTGTGTCCGCGATCGATTGCAGGACGGCGCACTTCGAGTTGCTTTTCGGCATCAGATGTGCGTTCGTGTGCCACATCGAGTGCTGCGCTTTGTTTGTTGAGCGCTTTGCGAGCTTCTTCGAGTTGTGTGGCATTTTCAGCTTCGCTACTTTTTATTTTATCTACGTCGGCACGACGCATTTTTATTTCTTGATAAAGCGGTTGCATGCCGAGCACTGCATCGTAGCGCTCGAGTTTAACCTCGTCGGCACGTGCCTCCATGCACGCCTTGGTGGTTTGCGCGAACTGCGATTCGCACTGTTGCACTTGGCGAGCTTGTTGTGCAAAACGGTCAATCCAATCTATTTGCTGCTCGATGCGCTTGGTGTTTTGAGCCACATTTTTTTCGGAGGCTTCAAGCAAATGGGCACGCTCATTTTGCTCGGCAAGCAAATGCTCGTCGAGCCGTGTGTGGAGCAAGCCTTTCATCTCGTCCTCGATAGACTGCACGTGGGCATCAGCCTCTTGCGAAAGACGGTAAATGCGTTGACTCACGTTGCTATAAACCTCGGTGCCCGTGAGTTTTTCGAGCAGTGCAGCCTTGTCGTCAGCCTTTGCACGGAGAAAGTTGGCGAATGAGTTTTGTGCCAAAATGACGGTGCGTGTAAACTGGTCGTAGGTCAAACCAATGGCTTGTTCGATGCGTTGTTGCAAATCGCCTTTATCCACAACTTCTTTGTGTGGCGCAAGTTGTTGCAGTGTGCGTTCGGGCGTTTTATAGTTTCCAGTTTTTGTGATGCGCGTAGTCCATGTAGCCTCATAGCGTTCGCCATGGTTTGTGCTAAACGTGACACTGGCATATCCTTGTTTTTGTCCGCGTCGCAGAATGCTTGCTGTGTTTTTGGGTTGCACCTGTTGTGCTTTGTCTTCAACAAGCTTCAATTCTTCGCTTTTAATGGTCTCGATATTTTCGAAGCGTGGTGCTTTGTTATAGAGAGCCAAGCAAATGGCGTCGAGAATGGTAGATTTGCCCGACCCCATGTCGCCTGTAATTGCAAAGAGTCCAGCAGAACGCAGAGGCTCTTCTGTAAAGTCTATGGTTTGTTCACCCTCAATCGAAGTAAGATTGCAAAGGGTTATTTTTTCTATCTTCACCTTGTATGAATTTTTAGGTTCACCTTTATTGGTTGGCTTTGTTGAAGCGTTCTATCAGTTCAGGAGGCATGGGCGAGTTGAAGCGTGCTTTGAAAAAGCGTTGTGCCAACTCAAGGGGGGTGGTGCTTGCCAAACTGTCGGCGGTAATGTCTGATGGGTCTGTTAGGGGTGATTCGGATTGTGGACGTATGCGTGTAATGCGGCAAAAGCGTACGGCGCAATCCTCTAAAGCCTGCATGATGTCGTGCATCAGTGTGGGTTCAGGTTGTTTCTCCTCAATGCGTATTTCAAGATAGGGCCAAGTGTCGGCATTGTCGTTTTTTTTGCGTCGGGGGAGTTGTGCAATCTCGTCGAAAGCTTGTTTTACGCTAGCAGCTTTGCCGTGTGCGGGTATGGTGATAAGGCTGCGTAAGGGTTGGTAGTGAATTTGCATAACCTCAGTTTCGCCCGCTGTGTCAATATCTACCAAGTTTACGCCATGTTGATAATTTTTTTCGGCAAACGACATGGGTAATGCGCTACCTGCATACCATGCACAATGTCCGTCTTTAACTTGTTGCGCCTTGTGAATGTGTCCCAAGGCAGTATAGCTCACATTCTTGCCCACCACGTTTACGTCAACGCAGTCTTGTCCGCCTACCACAAGACGTTCAGAGTGTTCGCCTTGGCAAATGTCAGCGCCAGCAGCATAGAAGTGTGCAGCCACCACGATGGGTAGTTTTTTAAAGGCAGATTTGCGCACCTTTTGTTGAAGTTGCGTAAAGAAAAAACCTAAGCCCTGTTCGGGTGACATGCTGGCAGGGTAGTCGCCACTTCGCAAATAGGGCAATGCGATGCAAGTGCAAGCAGCTTGTCCGGTTTGTCGGTCGGCAAGTGGCAATAGGTAGTAATCAAAGTCGGGTTCGCCATTAGGCAGATAGTGCACTGTGCCACGCACATATACGTTGTGCGTTTTTAGTAATGCCGCGGGGGCTTCAAGTCGTCCTGCCGAGTCGTGATTTCCTGCAGTGATAACCACTTGTAGTCCGGGCACAGCCAGAGTGGCTTTGAGCAAAAAGTCATAAAGTAATTCTTCTGCGGCAGCCGAAGGGTTGGCAGAGTCAAATACATCGCCCGAGATAATCATTGCATCGGGTTGTTGTTCTTTAAGTACGTTGAGCAACCATGCCAAAAAATGGCGATGCTCAAGCAAGCGGTTGTGACCATGAAAGGTGTTGCCCAAGTGCCAGTCAGCAGTATGCAGTATCTTCATTTTCGTATATGTGTGCGCTGAGTTGTTTTAGAGTGCAAAGTTAGTGCAAGGCGAGTGCAATACAAAATAAAAAGCCAATGGATTTTTATTTTTATTGCCGAGCCGCCGCCTAACTTGGCGAAGCAAAGTAGTGCAAGGCGAGCGCAATACAAAATAAAAGCCGCAGGATTTTATTTTTATTGCCAAGCCGCCGCCTAATTTGGCGTAAGCGGTGTGAATGCAAGTTAGAGGCAAAGTTTCGTTTCGTATATAAAAAAGCCTATGAAACAATTTGTTTATTTGTTTCATAGGCCTGTGTTTTTTTCAAAGGGAGCTGCTTTGCATGTCTCCCCATGTGGTTGTGTTATCTTGTTACCTCGTGAATACTTGTAGGTACTTTGATAATTTCGTAGTTGCCACATTCGGTAAAAGCATTTTCTGAGATAGAAATAACAGTTGCCGGTATGTAGATACGCTTCAAATTGGGGCAACGCTCTACAGCGTAGTCGTCAATATACTTAGTACCTTCTCCGATGATCAATTCTTCGAGATTTTCAAGATGAGCTACCATGTTCTTATCCAATCTCTCAAGAGGTCTGAGTGTAAGACTACGAATACCAGCGGGAATGAGGTGAGGTCTGTTCTTGTCGTAAATGCTGTATACCACACCCTTATACGATTCAAAAGCGTAGTTTTTAGGATCAACGTTAATTTCCTCTACGTTGGCAAGCACTCTGCTCAAACTTGAAGTGGGCTCATACTCGCCAAATGACTCGATGTTACTACCTATATTGAGTTGTGTAATGCTCTTAGGTAACTCTACGCTAGGAATAAACGACATTACGCGCAAACCATTTACACTATAAGGCACGGTAAACGAAGTGCTTGTAGTTGGCTTAACACTCTTAACATTGAGAAGTCGGTTTTCGTAAGTATACTCACACTTATCGTCTTCAAAAACAACAAAATCCATACGTTGGGGAATAAGCGTACTTTCGTAACTGCTTAAGTCTGCTGCCTTGTAGTCGTGTCCATTGGTTGCATCGCTTACATACCAATCACCATCCACGTATACATAGTTCCAAGCATGTGCGCCCAGTGGTACTAAGTCGCCATTAACACATGCACAAGGAATGCCCTGCGTATGGCACATCGTTTTAAGCAAATTGGCATAGCCTTGGCATACACAGCACTTATGCTTAAAAATGTCGTATGGTCTGAGGTAAGGAACAGCATTAGGATCCCAGGGGTACTTAATGTTCTTAATCAACCAGTTGAAGATGTTCTTATAAGTTTGGTAGTCGTTTTCAGCCTTCAGGTTCTTAGTAACGTATCTTTTAATTTCCTTATATTCAGCGTCTGTAATCTCTTGATCGTTCAAGTTAAGAGCCTTCTTAGGGTCGATACTTTTGAGCAGCTGCAATACGCCTTCGGCTTCGTTTGCACTGAGTTGTACAGAGTTATCAGCCTCAGGGAATATGGGTGTGGCTGTTGTAAGAATGTTTGAAGAATTTGTGATGGGCAGATTATTCTGTACACCCTCAAGTTCTTCGTTTCCGCAGGCAGCAAAAAGAAGTGCTGCGGGGAGTAAAAAGTAATGTAGTTTCATGTAGTAACAGTTATTAGTTTTATTTCGGGTGCTAATTTCGGCATTTTTGTTGATATAAACAATTTGTTTGCAAAGAAAAGGTTGCAAAGCATGTGTGTTACATGTAATTCTTCCCGGTTTTTAGTCAGACAAGAACAATTCTGGTTCTATGTTACAAAATTTGTTGATAAAAAAAGCAGACACATTCGCGAGGAATGTGTCTGCCAATATACAGATTAAGTATGTGGATACTTATTGATTAACGAACCACCTTCTTACCATTTACAATGTAAACACCTTTTTCAGCGTTTGCAACGCGACGACCACTGAGGTCGTAGATAGTGTTGCTCACCTTTACGGGAACGTAGGCATTGTTGATAGAAGTGGGGAGGCCTTCAGCAAGGTCGAGGCTAATTTCTCCCTTAGCAGCGATGTTATACTTTTCAACCTTGTTACCAAGGCGAACAGCAACCACGCGATCAACGTCCATGTTATTAGTAATAACCACCTTAGTAGCCTTACCTTCAACCCAAGTTTCGTCTACGTTGTAGTTACCTTGAGCCTTCAAGCCCTTTACGCTACCGTTAGTCCATGAAGAGGGCAATGCGGGAAGAATAGTGATAACGTCGTCGTAGCTCTGGAGCAACATTTCTGCTACACCACTTGTACAACCATAGTTACCATCAATCTGGAAGGGTGAGTGTGCATCGAAGAGGTTGTAGTAGCAACCACCTTGACCACCCATGGCGATGGTGTAAGAAGTTGAGTGACGGAGGGCACGCTGCAAGTTGTAGTGAGCCTTATCGCCATCGAGGCAACGAGCGTAAGTGTTAGTCTGCCAACCCATTGACCAACCTGTTACGTCACCGTTACGAGCAATCTGACCGTTGTAGGCAGCTTCAAATTGTTTTACACTGTCAGCGTCAGTAGCAAATGCACTAACTTGATTGAATGGATAGAGACACATCAAGTGAGAGAGGTGACGGTGACCTGGTTCTGAGAGTGCATTGTTCTTCCACTCAGAGATACAAGGCTTGTTGCTTGACCAATTTACACCACCAGGGTTGTATTGTTCAATCCAAACACCCTTGTCGAAGTTCTTGTAGAGGTCTTCGAGTTCAGCCATTTGCTCGGCAGTTACAGGAGATTCGTCGCCGAGTTCGGCGTATCCTTCGAACAAGTCTTTCAAGCCTTGGTATGCAGTTTGTTGTGCAAAAGCAGTAACGTCGCTAGGTCCGTGCTCAGGACTCCATTCGTTCTTGATTTCATACAAGCCCTTAGCGTCTTTCGTCGCAATGCTCTTAGTGAAGAGTGCATTTTGATACATCACGGGAAGTGCCTTCTTGAGGAAGTCACGATCGAGTGTGTACTTGTAGTAGCGATACAAGTGATCGCAATACCATGCACCGAGAGTTTTCATAGAACCATTGAACCATCCAGAAGTACCACCGAAGATGTTGTTTTCTACAGCAACAGTCCAACCCTTAGCACCACTCTTAATCTTCTGTGCCAAAGCAACCCAAGGAGAGTTGGGGGCAGAAGCCAAGTCGATGATGTTGTAGAGGAAGGGGAGGTGCATTTCGCTGAGGTTAGTGGGGTCAGCGGGCCAGTAGTTCATCTGTACGTTGATGTCAGCGTGAATATCGCAGTGCCAGAAGTCAGTGTTTGAACGGTCGTTCCAAATACCTTGCAAGTTGCTAGGTGCGTGAATTGAACCATCGAGGTTCGCACCAACCGTCATGTAACGACCATACTGGAAGTAAAGACTCTCGAGATAGTAAGCGTCGGCAGTCTTCTTGTTCTCAGCATTTGCGTTGTAATACTGTACAAGCTGCTCTGTAGTTTTGTCTGTGCAAGCATCCGCAATGTTAAGGTCTGCACGGTTCATGTAGCTACTAAACTTAGCTACGTGGTCTTTGTACAATGTTTCATAATCCTTAGCAGTAGCTGCAGTGAGGTGTTCTTGTACGTTGGCAGCAATCTTAGCAGCGTCTTCACCGCTCTTGCAACCAGCCTTAGTAGCGTCAAAGTCTGTAGCAGCTGCGAGGAATACGTTCACCCACTCAGCATTTTCTACGTGGATACCCAAGCTGTCTGTAGTAACTGTAGCATCCTCGTTTGCGAGCACCTTGTAAGCAGCGTTGTATGAAACGAGCGTCATCTTACCGCTGAAGCTTGCACCGCCATCAGCATAAGTTACCTTACCTGCACCAATCTGAGTATCGGGCTTGAAGGTTACCTTGAGGTTGAGTTTGTCAGTACCCTTAGCTTCGTAGTGAGCTACAAGCACCTTGTCGGTAGCTGAAGTGAAGTAACGACGTGCATAAGTAGTAGCTTCGTCGCTGCTCTTATAGTTCACACCACCTACACCATTGATAATGTCGAGGTAGCGTACATATTCTTTTACAGGTTTTTCTTCGCTGTCGAGTGAGAAAGCACCGCTCATATCGGTAACCATGATAGAACCAAAGTTCTGGTACCAACCACGAGAGTTGTTTTCGCTACCACCATTGCCTGTGCTACCCTGCCAGAGTGTCTTTTCGTTGAATTGAAGTTCATCCTTGAAGATGCCACCACGGATGGTTGTACCGAGTTGACCATTACCCAAGGGGAGTGCATATTCCATCCAAGTGTCTGAAACACCTGTCTTAGCTACGGGCACGTTGTACCAAAGTGCATACTTGCTGATGTCAGCAGGACGCTTACCAGGTTCAACAGCGCTATATTCGCTATAAAGGTATTCAGGGCTAGGAGTGATTTCAGTGATGAAGAATTTAGAACCCTGGTCACCGTTAGCGGCACCTGCATCGTTCCAAAGGGCGAGGAAACCATCGCGGTTGTTCAAGTAGTTGTTCTTTGAACCTGCAAACTTGATGTAGCTGGGTTCTTCGCTACCAATTTTGAATGTACCATCGAAGTAAGTGGTGTAGGTTGCATCGTAATCAGTCAGTGTAACACTCTGCAAAGAAGTGCGTGCAGAACCTTCACTACCCTTAACAGCCATTACCTGACCATTGGCTGCATTGATAAAGCGATAAGTGTTATTTGCTGTTTTGTAAACGTGCCACAAACCCTTCAAATTACTGGGTTGTGAGGCGTTATTCAACTTCATGTTACCACCATCTGCATAGGCGTCGTCTATGCTCACATAGCCACCCTTACCATTGCGGATAGTATAGTACTTTTCGTAAGCAGCTTCAAATGCAGAAGCATCAATCAACATAAATTGTGAGGCATCGGCAGCCTTTGCCCAACGTACCACACCGTTCCAATTCACCATGTGCAAGGTTTCAAGGTTGGCAGTGCCTGTTGAGCTATAAATGTTGCAATAGCCGTTAGTAGCAGCGGCAGCAACCACGTATGTTGCAGCTTCAGCCTTTTCAACTAATTTAAAGCATTCGTCGTTCTTTTCAGGAACCGCACCTACATAGAGACCTGTGCCCACATTCTTAATGTAGTATTCGCCGTTGTCAGCCTTTTCGAAAACCCAAATGCAATCGTTACTATAGCTAGCGGTTTTTGAACCCATCTTGTCGCCATTTGCATAAGCGAAGAAAGAAGTGTGGAGCTTGTTGCCAAGGTAAACGTGTTTGCCTGCAATGTCAGTACCCTTTACTTCGCCAGTATTCAAAGCAGTGATGGCGGCCTGCAGCTTTTCGATAGCAGCTTTGTATTCGTCCTTTGTCGTCGGTTTCGTGCTGGGAATAGCTTCGAGGGCAGCAGTAGCATCGTGATAGAAGAACTGGTAGCTTTGAGCATCTTTGATTTGACCTACCAACTTGTTATAATCGGCTTCCCAATCAATTGCTCCTTCAAAGAAGAGTTGGTTGTTGTTGTCTCCAGCATTCCATTCGCCCAACTGAACGCCAACGCCAGTACCACCAAATTGGTTCATACGTTTTGTTTGACCTACGCGTTGCAGTTCGTAGTATTTTTCTGCTGAACCATTGACAATAGACATTTTAACGGCATTCTCTTTGGTTGTAGTAATGAAGCGTTCGTTGGCAAAGCCTACGTAGTTGCCGCTTTTACTCTTCATAATGAAACTGCTCTGTGTGCCAATAAATTGGAACATAGTGGCATCACCTTTTTGAGCTACAGTTTGCATCTTGTTGCCTGCGCCTTTGTCGCTCAAGTAGTTACCCGATTTAAATTTAACGGGATAATACTCAGGAGCATCCTCGGTGCTAAAATCAGGCAACGCACTCTGTGCACTCGCGATTAAGCAAGCGAACAATGCAAAGAAGAAAAGTGTAAATCTTCTCATAATAGTTAGTTGTTGATTTGTAGAATTTGGATATTTGTTGTGATTGTTTTTCAATACTTTTTAGAGTAGCTTGCAAAGGGTGCACACTACTCCGCTGCAAATGTACGAATAATATTTTTTATTTGCAAATGTTTTCTCAACCTTGCAAATATTTGGTTTTTAATTGATAAAACAGAATGCGGACCGAAGGTCTTAAACGCATTTATAAGTAACTGTTCAAAATTAATTTTATAAATATGAATAATTCACGAATAAGTTCG
>OLYC01002063.1_pt1 | contig 12524 bp, 10 predicted proteins | sample 1674271 | NCBI WGS metagenome assembly OLYC01 (sample SAMEA103958154, study PRJEB25191) | human gut metagenome
TTCGGGACATTTCCCCCTGATAGGGGGAATCGGCCCCTGGAAGGGGAGCCTTGGGACGGGGTCAGTCTTCCAGAACGGCGTTGGTGCGGATGAGCTTTGTGACCTTGGCCAGCAGGATGCTGTATTCCACGGCGGCGGCAAAGGTGTCGTCGTAGTAAGGCTGCAGCTCCTCCATGGTCATGTGGTTGGCGCGGCAGATCTCGCTGAGCGCCTGCGCCACATCCTCCTCGGCCGCGTGCAGATCCTCCAGCTGCGCGACCTTACGCACGAGCGCCTTGATGCGTACGGCCTGCTCCGCGCCGGGGCGGGCGTCCTCGCGCATCTGGTCGAGCGTCGAGTTCGTGAACTTGCAGTAATCCTCCAGCGTCAGATTCTTCTGCGCCAGCTGGGCAGACATGGTGTCGAGCTGCTCCTCGACGGCCTTGCTGATCTCAGCAGGATCGGGCGTGAAGTCCATGGTCGCCGCGGCCTGGTGCAGCAGCCGCTCCCGCAGCTCCATCTCCGCGCGCTCGGCGTAGTAGTCCTCCAGACTCGTGCGCATCTTCTGCCGCATCTCGTCCATGGTCTCACACTCGCCGACTTCCTTGGCGAAGGTATCATCCAGCGCGTAGGGCGCAACGGTGCGGATCTCGTGGATGTGGCAGCGGAATTCCGCGTCCTTGCCCGCCAGCTCCGGCGCGTGATACTGGGCCGGGAAGGTCACGTGGACCGTCACGTCGTCGCCGGGGTTCTTGCCGACGAGCTGCTCTTCAAAGCCGGGGATGAACGTGCCGCTGCCGAGGACCAGCGTCTGCTTTTCGGCCGTGCCGCCGGCAAACTGCTGGCCGTCCGCGAAGCCGGCGTAATCGAGGACCAGCTCGTCGCCATTCTGCGACGGGCGGTCAAAGACGGGGGTGCGCCGCTGGCTCTGCTGCTGCAGGCGCACCAGCTGTCGGGTGACCTCCTCGTCCGTAACGTCCACATGCTCGAGTCTGGCCCGCAGGCCGCGGTATTTGAATTCCATGGTGATTCTCCCTGTTTGTTGTTTATAGAGCCGGGGCGCACCGGCCGGCGCGCTCCGGAATGCTTATAGATTTGCCTTGATCGCCGAGATGAGGATATCCCCGGCGACGACGCGGTCTTCGGCGGCGAAGCCGGTCTCAAAATTGTCCGAGTACAAAACCTGGCTGCTGGGCGGGAACTCGTCGTCCCCGGCGTAGACCATGATCTGCATCCGGTAGCCGCCGAGGAAGTCGAACTGGAAGCCCGCGTCCCCGTGGCCGATCGCCAGCGCGCCCATGGCTTCGCAGGCCGCGCGGAACTTCTCCACCCGCGTGCCGAACGTGAACGCCGCCCGCGTCAGGACCCGGCCGGTGTACGGGCCGATGTACATTTCGCCCCACGGCATCTCGCGGAAGGTCTTGTAGCTGCCGGACGGCTCCGCCGCGCGGCCTTCGAGCAGAAAGCGCAGCAAAAACGTCTGGCAGGGGAGGTTTTTCAGCGCGAACGCGCCCTCCGTATCCGAGGAAATGGCATATTCCGGCCAGTGGATCTCATAGTTCGTGCCGAGCAGCGTCACGGTGAACCGGCCGTCCGCAAACGGCACGCCGCAGCGTTTCGACGCCTCAGCCGGGTCGAGCGCGGCGAATTTCTCCTCATAGTGGGCAAAGGGGACTTCTTCCTTGTTGTTTTGTACCTGCATAAACTGATTACTCCTGAATGCTCGACGGGAACAGCTCCCGGTTGGTGTGCGGCAGGAAACAGGCCGCGACGAACTCGTCCATATACCGCGGATTGGTGGAAAGCTCAAGATAGGTCATGTTGGAGGCCAGCTCGTCGACCTTGTCCACGGCACAGTCCGACCGCGCCATGGCGTAGGCGCCGGAGAGGGACGTGTTGCCGAGATATTCGAACAGCTCCCGGTCGATATCCGGCAGCATGCCGATGCGCACGGCGTTTTCCATGTTGATGCCCGAGCCGATGCCGCCCGCGACGTAGACGTGCGACAGGACCGTCACGTCCATATCGAGGCTGGAGAGCATGATGTTGATGGCCGAGAAAATGGCGGCCTTGGCGCGGATGAACGAATCGATGTCGACCTCGGTGATGGAGATCTCGCGGCCCGTCTCGGATTCCGCGGCGGTGGCGAGGATATAGCGGCCCATGCCGTGCTCGTCGTGCGCGACGCGCTTGCCCTCGCGCACGAACTGACCCTTGGAGGAGATGATCGACGTGCGGTAGAGCTCGGCGATGACGTCGATGATGCCGGAGCCGCAGATGCCGACGGGCTTCTGTCCGTCCGGGCCGACGATGCCGAGCGTGGGCTCCATGGTATCGCGGTCGATCTTGACGGATTCGACCGCACCGTCAGTCGCGCGCATGCCGCAGGAGATGTCGCCGCCCTCAAAGGCGGGACCGGCCGAGCAGGCGCAGGACATCATGAAGTCGCGGTTGCCGAAGACCAGCTCGCCGTTGGTGCCGAGGTCGATGAAGAGCGAGAATTCATCCTTGTCCCAGATGAGGCTCGTGAACGCGCCCGCGGTGATATCGCCGCCGACATACGAGCCGATGTTCGGGGCAAGCAGGATCTCGGCGTCGGGGTTCGCGGGGAAGCCGAGGTCCTTGGCGGTCATGCCGCGCCACTGGAAAAACGTCGGGATATAGGGCTCCATGCGCACAGGGTTCGCGTCGACGCCGAGGAGCAGATGGTTCATCGTGGTGTTGGAGGCGATGCAGACGCGGAAAATGCGCGAGACGGGGACGCCCGCCGATTTGCACATTGCCGCGACCAGCGGCAGAAGCGTCTCTTTGAGGATCGCGTCCTGCAGGCGCTTGACGCCGCCGGGCTTCGACTGCTCGACGATGCGGTTGATGACGTCCGCGCCGTAGCGGATCTGGCCGTTGCCGGCCGAGGCCTTGGCCGTGAGCGTGCCGGTGGCAAGGTCCATGAGAACGCCGGTGACGGTCGTCGTGCCGATATCGATGGCGCAGCCGTAGAGCGGCGCGTCGGGCTTTTCCGAAACGTCCATGACGGTCAGCACGCCGTCCGTCAGCGTGCCGGAGACGAGGACCTTGAAATTCGCGTCCCGCAGCGTCTTGGCGAGCTTTTTGACGGTATGGTAGGTGAGCCGGACCTCCGTGCAGCCGTCGAACGCGGCCTGCGCGAAGCGCGAAAGGCGCTCGGTGTCGGGCATGGTGTCGTCGAGCGTCGGCTCGTCCAGCTCGACCAGGGCCTGCACAAAGTCGTTCGTGAAGTCGACGCCGGCAGCCTGCACATCCTCCTGCAGCTGGTTGAAGATCGCGATCTCCTCGCCGGAGGAGAGGTCAGCCGTCTTCATCCGGCTCTGGTAGGCGGAGGCGATGTCGGGGACGAGAACGGTGATGTCGCCCGCGGGCTTTGTCGCGCAGCCGAGCCGCCAGCCGGCGGCGTAATCCGCATCGGAGATGTGGCCGGTCTGCATGCCGGTCACGTCGCCGGAGACGAGCTTTACGCGGCATTTGCCGCACGAGCCGTTGCCGTTGCAGGGCGCGTCGATGGCGACGTTGGCCGCCTTGGCAGCCTCGAGAATGGTGCTGCCGGGCGCGGCGGAGAAATGGACCTCCTGCGCGCCGTTTTCGAATTGGAAGGTGATTTCGTACATGCTGTCTGTATTCCTTTCAGTCAGAAGTCTGGAAACCGCCGCCGGAGAAGGGCGCGCCGCGCCGCTCTCCGCCCCCTGCGTGGTATTCTTACTCTATAATATAAACAAATCGCCCGCCGCGGTCAAGTCCTGCGAGGGGATAAATGACTTTTGTACAATTTTCAGAATCTGTCAAAGAATTGTGCGTGATAGACAAAAACGACGCGTTTTACGGCGCAGAAACGATTGATTCGCACAAAGAAATGTGCTAAGCTAAACTTGGTACAAGGGTATGAAACAAACTGACAGGAGGACGAAACTATGAAAAAATTCATCAACCAGGTCGAGCTTGTGGAAGATCAGATGATCGCGGGCATGGTCAAAGCCTACCCCCAGTATGTACGGAAGCTGGACTGCGGAAACGTGGTCGTGCGGACAGAGAAGAAGGAGGGGAAGGTCGCGCTGATCTCCGGCGGCGGCTCCGGCCATGAACCAGCGCACGGCGGCTATGTCGGCACGGGCATGCTGGACGCGGCGGTCGCAGGCGCGGTGTTCACCTCTCCCACGCCGGACCCGATCTATGAGGGCATCAAGGCCATCGCCACGGACAAGGGCGTGCTCATGGTCATCAAAAACTACACCGGCGACGTTATGAACTTTGAAATGGCCGGTGAAATGGCCCAGATGGACGATATCAAGGTCGCGCAGGTCGTCGTGAACGACGACGTCGCCGTTGACGGCAGTCTCTATACCGTCGGCCGCCGCGGCGTGGCGGGCACGGTGTTCGTCCACAAGATCGCGGGCGCGAAGGCAGAGCAGGGCGCGGAGCTTGAAGAGGTGCAGCGCGTGGCGCAGAAGGTCATCGACAACGTGCGCACCATGGGCGTTGCCATCCGGCCGTGTACGGTCCCGGCGGCGGGCAAGCCCGGTTTTGAACTGGGCGAAGACGAGATGGAGGTCGGCATCGGCATCCACGGCGAGCCCGGCACCCACAAGGAAAAGCTCCGCCCGGCCGACGAGATCGTCGATCACATCCTGGGCAAGCTCCTCGCCGACATCGACTACACCGGCCATGAGGTCGCCGTCATGGTCAACTCCTCCGGCGCAACGCCGCTCATGGAGCTGTTCATCATCAACAACCACGTCGCCGACGTGCTGGCCGCCAAGGGCATCAAGGTCTATAAGACCTTCGTGGGCGAATATATGACGTCCCTGGAGATGGAGGGCTTCTCGGTCTCCCTGCTGCGGCTGGATGACGAGCTGAAGGCCCTGCTGGACGCGCCCGCGGACACCATCGCGTTCAAGGCATAAAGCACCGAAACAAAGGAGAACCCATCTATGATCGATCAGGAACAGGTATTGGAGATCTTACACGCCATCGGCGAAAAGATCACCGAAGAAAAATTATATCTCACCGAGCTCGACAACGTCATCGGCGACGGCGACCACGGGATCAATCTGGCCCGCGGCTTCGCCGAGGTTGAGAAAAAGCGCCCGATGATGGAGGGCAAGGACATCGGCACCATGCTCAAGACTGCCGGTATGGCCCTCGTGTCGACGGTCGGCGGCGCGTCCGGGCCGCTCTACGGCACGGCGTTCATGCAGGCGGGCAAGGCGCTGGCCGGGAAGACGGAGCTGGACGCGCAGGATCTTCTCACGATCCTGGACGCGTTCGTCGCGGGCGTGCAGCTGCGCGGCAAGTCCGTCGCCGGGGAAAAGACAATGCTCGACGCCATGATCCCCGCGCGCGACGCGTTCAAAGCCGCGCTGGACGCGGGTAAGGGCGCGAAGGACGCGCTCGCGGACGCCGTGGCCGCTGCGGAGCAGGGCGTGGAATATACCAAGACCATCATCGCCACCAAGGGCCGCGCGAGCTATCTCGGCGAGCGCAGCCTCGGCCACCAGGACCCGGGCGCGACCTCGTTCACCACGATGCTGAAGGTCGCGGCGGCGCACGTATGAGGGCGAAGGCATGGTCGGATTTGTGATCGTCTCGCACAGCAGGACGCTGGCTGACGGCGTCGTGGAGCTGACAAGCATGATGGCCGACGGCGTGCCCATCCGGGCCGCTGGCGGGCTGGACGACGGCAGCTTCGGCACGAGCTATGAGAAAATAGCGAACGCCATTGACGAGATTTATTCGGACGACGGCGTGATCCTCCTCATGGACATGGGCTCTGCGGTGATGACCGCGGAAATGGTGCTCGAGTCCATGCCGGAGCGAAAGCTCGTCCTGGCCGACTGCCCGCTGGTCGAGGGCGCGGTCGCCGCGACCGTCAGCGCCATCGCCGGCAGCTCGATGGAGGAGATTCTGGACGAGCTGCAGGACGTTCGGGAGCTGAAAAAGCTGTCATAACACAAGCAGCCTCCCGCGCTTCGCGCGGGAGGCCGGGTTTTACAAGGAGTCTCTATGAAAGAATTTCAATATACCATCCAGGACCCCATGGGCTTCCACGCGCGCCCGGCTGGCGCGCTTGTACGCGCGGCAAAGGCGTATGAGAGCCGCATCACGATCGCCTGCGGGGAAAAATCTGCGCAGCTGACGCGGCTGATGGCCGTGATGGCCCTCGGCATCAAGCAGGGGCAGACCGTCACCGTCACCATCGACGGCCCGGATGAGGACCGGGCGCTGGAAGACCTGCAGGCGCAGTTCCGCGCGAACGCGTGAGGTGGGCCCATGCAGCAGATGAAGGGCGTATCCATCTCGCAGGGCCTTGCCGTGGGGAAGATCGTCGTGCTGACGTCCGCCGCCGCGCCGGAGGCGCAGGCTGGGACGCCGGAGGAGGAGCTGGCGCGTTTCCAGCGCGCGCAGCAGCAGGCGGTCCGGGATCTCGGCGCGCTCTATGAAAAGGCCAGAGCGGAGCTCGGAGAGGCGGAGGCGGAGATCTTCTCCGTCCACCAGCTGATGGCCGAGGACGAGGACTTTACGGACCTCATCGCCGCCGCGATCGCGGGCGGCGCGGAGGCCTCCGAGGCCGTCCGGCAGGCGGGGGAGCAGTGCGCGGCCATGTTTTCCTCCATGGACGACGCTTATATGCGCGAGCGGGCAGCCGACGTACAGGATGTCGCCGCGCGCATCCGCCGCATCCTGCGCGGCGAAGCGGAGACAACGCTGGCTGGCCCCTGCCTCATTGCCGCCGAGGAACTCACGCCCAGCCAGACCGTGCAGTTCCCGCGCGCATTCGTGCAGGGCTTCCTGACGGCGCGGGGCGCGGCCAACTCGCATACCGGCATTCTCGCGCGCACGCTGGGCGTCCCAGCGGTGTCGCAGCTGCCGGTGGACGCGCAGCTGCAGGGGCGGACGGCAATTTTGAACGGGGACGAGGGCACACTGATCCTCGACCCGGATGAAGATCAGCTTCGTGCGGCGGAAGCCGGGATTCGCGCGCGGCAGGCGCAGCGCGAGGCGCTGCAGCAGCTGGCGAAGCTCCCGAGCGTCACGAAGGACGGCCACGCCATCCGCCTGTACGCGAATCTCGCCGGGACGGACGATCTGCCGCTGCTGCAGCAGAGCGGTGCGGAGGGCGTGGGTCTGCTCCGGAGCGAGTTCCTCTATCTCGGCCGCAGCAGCTATCCGACGGAGGACGAGCTGTTTGCCAGCTACAGGCAGCTCGTGCAGGCCATGGACGGCCGGGAGATCATCATCCGCACGCTCGACATCGGCGCGGATAAAAAGGCGGACTATTTTGACCTCCCACCGGAGGACAATCCGGCGCTCGGCCTGCGCGCCATCCGCCTGTGCCTGACGCGTCCGGCGCTGCTGCAGACGCAGCTGTGCGCCATCCTGCGCGCGTCGGCGTTCGGCAACGTCGGCGTCATGTTCCCCATGGTGACCGGCCCGGCGGAGCTCGCGCAGCTCAAAGCCGCGCTCCGGGACGCGGAGGATACCCTCTGCGCCCGCGGCGAGCGCTTCGGCCGCTATCAGACCGGCGTCATGATCGAGACGCCCGCGGCCGTCTTTATGAGCCGGGAGCTGGCGCGGGAGGTCGACTTCTTCTCCATTGGCACGAACGATCTGACGCAGTACCTGCTGGCCATGGACCGGCAGAATCCGGCGCTCGCGCCGTTCTGCGACCCGCATCACCCCGCTGTGCTGCGCGCGATCGAGGAAACGGTGCGCAATGCGCATCTGGAGGGCTGCCGTGTCGGCATCTGCGGCGAGCTGGCCGCGGACGAGAGTCTGACGCAGACCTTCCTGCGCCTGGGCGTGGACGAGCTGTCCGTCTCCCCGCCCCGCATCCTGCCCCTGCGCCGGGCCATCCGCGATATGACGCTGGCATGAATACACACAGGCTGCGGCCCGGCAGGGCCGCAGTCTTTTGCATCCGTCCGGCGTTGACATTCCGCCGCGCAGCGCGTATCATGAAAGAAAAACGCGCGGAAAGGCGGATGAACAAATGGATACCAGCTTCGGCATACAGCAGAAAGGCAAACGCAACCTCATCACCGACGTGGCGGGGATCACGGTCGGGCACTGCACGCTGGCGGATGGCGATGTGCAGACGGGCGTGACGGTCCTGCTGCCGCACCAGGGAGATCTGTTCCATGACCGCTGCCCCGCCGCGGTCCACGTGATCAACGGCTTCGGCAAGAGCGCGGGGCTCGTGCAGGTGCAGGAGCTCGGGTATCTCGAGACGCCGCTGATCCTGACCAATACGCTCTCGGTCGGCACGGCTTTTACGGCCTGCGTGCGCTATATGCTCGCGCGCAACGACCAGATCGGCCGCGCCGAAAGCACTGTCAACCCCGTCATTCTCGAGTGCAACGACGGCTATCTGAACGACATCCGGGGCCTGCACGTCACGGAGGACCATGTGTTCGCCGCGCTGGACGCCGCGGATACGACCTTTGCCCTCGGCGCGGTCGGCGCGGGGCGGGGGATGAGCTGCTATCATCTCAAGGGCGGCATCGGCTCCGCCTCCCGCGTGTTTGAGATCGGCGGGCAGACCTATACGCTCGGCGCGCTGGCAATGACGAATTTCGGCTCGCTCATCGACCTGACGATCGCGGGCGAGAGGATCGGGAAAAAGCTTGCGGCGGAGCCGGAGGACGCCAAGGGCTCGTGCATCATGATCCTGGCGACGGACGCGCCGCTGTCTTCGCGGCAGCTGTCCCGGGTGGCCCGGCGGGCCCAGAGCGGCCTTGCGCGCACCGGCGCGGTCACCGAGCACGGCAGCGGCGAGATCGTGCTCGCCTTCTCCACGGCCAACCGCATCCAGGCGGGGCAGATCTTTCACAGCGGCGTCTATCTCAACGACGAAGCGTTCCGGCCCATCTTCCGCGCCGCGACCGAGACGGTGGAGGAGAGTATCATCCGCTCCATGCTGGAGGCCGAGACCGTCACCGGCCGCGACGGCCACATCCGCCTGTCGCTGCACGATGCGATGGAAAGAGCCGGTCTGCCCCGGTAAAAGCAGAATAAACCAAAGCGCTCCCGCTGCAGATGCATCGGGAGCGCTTTTGCTTGTCAGAGGCTCAGAACAGCCGGACGATCAGCTGCGAGACCAGCACCACCGCGATCAGCGCGATGGGGTAGGTCGCGGCGTAGGCGGAGGCGACGTTGCTCGTGCCCGCCACGTGGATGAGGGTGCCGAGGGCGGGGGTGGAGGTCATGCCGCCGGTGATGGAGCCGAGGATGTTCAGCAGGTTCATCTTCAGCACATGCTTGGCGACGACATAGCCCACGACCATCGGCAGAAGCGTCATGAAAATGCCGTAGACGAAGTAGATGGGCTTGAAATACCGCACGAAGCTCATGCCGCCCGAGACGCCCGCGCCGATCAGGAAGACCATCAGACCAAGCTCCCGGAAGGTCTCCAGGACCTTCTTGCTCGGCATGAGATCGGCCCGGCCGAAGTGGCCGAAGTGGCCGAACACCAGCGAGACCAGCAGCGCGCCGCCCGTCGTGGTGAGCGAGAAGAAATTGAAGAATTTCACCGAGCCCAGCAGAATGCCGAACACCGCCGCGATGGCGAAGGGCGTGAAGCCGAAATCGTCGAACTCCAGCAGCTTTCCCTTGAACTTGGCGACGTCGCCGGTCTCCACGTGGGTGATCTTGCGGCGTTCCTCGTCCAGGTCCGCGTGCACGACGCGCGGCATCAGCTGCACGAACAGCACGACTCCGATGACGCCGAAGAGATACGCGATGCCGTAGCCGACCGTGACCGCGTCCTGATACTGGGCGGCGACGGCCTCCTTTGTGGCGGAAAACGCCGGGGTCGAGGTCAGCGAGCCGGCGAGCAGGCCGGAGATCATGGCCGTCAGCTGGCCCGGGTCATAGCCCGGCTGCCCGGACTCGATGGCCCGGCCGACGAGCAGGCACAAGATCGCGGTGAGGCCGCCGGAGAGGATGATCACCACGCCCAGCAGCACGTAGGACTTGAAGTTGTGCTTCATGTTCTTGAAGAAGTTCGGCCCGGCGATAAAGCCGACCGAGGTCACGAAGAACACGAGGCCCAGGTTTTCGATGATCTTCAGCGCCTGCGAGGCGTAGTTGATCTTTTCGATGACGAAGCGGGAATTGAAGTGTGTGCCGAAAAACGCGCCGTAGACCAGCGCGATGACAAAGACGCCGGCCGTGCCGAGGCTGATCCCCTTGATGGTGATCCGCCCGAGCAGATAGCCGACCGCGGCGATCCCGAAGGTGGAGAGCATCAGGAAATTCGCAGCGTTGATGGAAGCAGTCATCTTTTTTCTCCTCTTATTTTCTCCTGGGAAGCGCTGCATCGGGGGAGATGCAGCGCTTCTTCGGTTTATTTGACAGGATGGATCTTTCTTGCATAGTCGGGCAGCAGCTGCGGCGAGGGACGATGGTCCGATACGCCCGCCTGCTGCTTTTCTGCTTCAAACGCGGCCACATGGCTGAGCGTCAGCGCGCCGACGGTGACGGACTTCGCTTTCTCGGCGGCGTGCTGGCCCGCGTTGCGGCCGAAGACGATCACGTCGAGCAGGCTGTTGCCCATCAGGCGGTTGCGCCCGTGGATGCCGCCGACGACCTCGCCTGCCGCAAACAGGTTCTCCACGTCGGTCTGGCCGTCGGGGGTGATGTGCAGACCGCCGTTCTGGTAGTGGAGCGTCGGATAGACGAGGATCGGCTCGGTGCGGATGTCGATGCCGTGCTTGGCAAACATGCGCATCATGGCTGGGATCCGCTTTTCGATCGTGCCCTTGCCGTTTTTCAGCTCGATCATCGGCGTGTCGAGCCAGACGGCCTGCCCGGCCGGGGTCCTGACGCCCTTGCCGCGCTCGGTGCACTCGCGGATGATGGAGGCCGCGGCCACGTCGCGCGTCTCGAGCGGGTTCATAAAGACCTCGCCGTCCGCGTTCACGAGCATCGCGCCGACAGAGCGGACCTTCTCCGTGACCAGCGCGCCGTAGATCTGCGCGGGGTAGGCCGCGCCCGTGGGATGATACTGCAGCGTGTCGGGGTAGAGGAGCTTCGCGCCCGCGCGGTAGCCGAGGACAAGACCGTCGGCCGTCGCGCCGTAGTGGTTGGAGGTGGGGAAGCCCTGATAGTGCAGCCGCCCCGCGCCGCCGGTGGCGAGGATGACGGTCTTCGCCTTCGCGACCAGCAGCTCCTTCGTCTCCATGTTCAGAAGGATCGCACCGGCGCAATGGCCGTTTTCGTCCTTGATGAGCTCGATGGCGGAGGTGAAGTCGACGACGGGGATGCCGCGGTTGAGGACCTCGTCGCGCAGCGTGCGCATGATCTCGGCGCCGGAATAGTCCTTGGCCGCGTGCATGCGCTTGCGGGAGGTGCCGCCGCCGTGGGTCGTGATCATGGTGCCGTCCGGCGCCTTGTCAAATTCCACGCCGAGCCCGGACAGCCACTGGATGGCCTCCGGCGCGTCCATGACGAGCTTGTACAGAAGATCCTTCTGCGCGGCAAAATGGCCGCCGCCGTAGGCGTCGAGGAAATGCTGGGCAGGGGAGTCGTTGGGCTTGTCGGCGGCCTGGATGCCGCCCTCGGCCATCATGGTGTTGGCGTCGCCCATGCGGAGCTTCGTGACGACCATGACCTTCGCGCCGGCCTTGTCAGCCTCGATGGCGGCCGAGCAGCCTGCGCCGCCGCCGCCGATGATGAGAACGTCCGTCTCGTAATCGGGCTTCGTGAGGTCAAACTGCTCGTGCAGGACGCGCGATTCACCCTCGAGCAGGTCGGCCAGCTCCAGCGGGACCTTCTGGCCCTTGTTGGGGCCGAAGCGCAGCTCGGTGAACTGCTCGGTGCGGTAGTCGGGATGGAACTTCTTGAGCAGCGCGTCCTTTTCGTCCGCGGTCATGCGGCGGGGGTCCAGCTTGATGTTTTCTTCGCGGGCTGCTTCCACCTTACGGATGGAGGCGAGCATGTTGGGATCCTGATACATGATATGCGTCCTCCTTACTTCTCGATCTCGCGGTGGTTGTAGAGCTCTTTGATCGCGTCGAGCGGTTTTTCCATCAGGCTCTCGATAAGCGCCTCAAATTTGCCGTCCTTGACCTCCTGCACGCGCGCGTCGAGATGCTCGCAGTGCGGGGCGATATATTTGCCGTTCAGACGGCGGGCCAGCATCGCCACCTGCGGGTGGGAGATCCCGGCGGGACAGCGGGACGAGCAGACGCCGCACATGACGCAGTCGAACGACTCCTCGGCGCACTTGTCAAACTCGCCGCGCTGGGCGTAGGCGATGTACTGCATGACGTTCAGACCCTGGGTGCAGGCCTTCGTGCAGGCGTTGCAGCCGACGCAGGCATAGATCTCGGGGTACAGCTGCATCATGACCGTCTGCGTGGGGTTCAGCTTCTCCATGTCGTAGACTTCCTTGACCAGCGGGAAGAACGGGAGCGTCGCCACGTACATGTTGTTTTCCACGCGCGTCGAGCACGCGAGGCAGGCCTTCAGCTCCCGGTCGCCCGCGATGCGGTAGATCGTCGCGCACGCGCCGCAGA
>OLYC01002064.1_pt1 | contig 12522 bp, 9 predicted proteins | sample 1674271 | NCBI WGS metagenome assembly OLYC01 (sample SAMEA103958154, study PRJEB25191) | human gut metagenome
CCGACTTTGACGGCAAGAACGCCGCCAACAAGGACCTGTTCGGCGGCGGCTCCGGCGCGGGCGTCAACATCCAGCCGGTGGCCTTTCTGGTGGTGAAGGACGGCTGCGTGCGCACCATCCAGCTGTCCGACGGCTCCAACACCATTGACCGCGCCCTGACCATGCTGCCCGAGCTGGTGGACAAGGTCAGCGCTCTGCTGAAGAAAGAGGAGAAGAAGGGCGCCGCTGCGCCTGCCGCTCCCGCAGCAGAGTAAACTTTAACCTACGCCGTAACTGCGGACTTCCGACCCGCAGTTTTGATACTGAGGCTGCTGTAATTAACCTCTCCGTCATTGCTTCGCAATGCCACCTCCCCTAACGAGGGGAGGCTTTGGCATTTCGTAAAGCTTTATCTCTTCGCCAGAGGCTCCCCTCGGTAGGGGAGCTGTCGAGCGAATGCGAGACTGAGAGGTTAAAGGTTCAATAAAATATTCACCCGGAACAAACCGTTCTCGGTCTCGACGGTCATAGAACCGCCATATCTGGAAACGGCCGTCTGGATGGAGACGAGGCCGATGCCCATTCCGTCGTGTTTCGTGGAGTGGAGGGTGCCCTGCTGGCGCTTGAGCACGCCGTCATAGCGGTTCTCCACCAGCAGGCCCAGCATGGCGGGACTCAGCATCCGGGCCATCACCTTCACCTGCCGCTGTTCGGGCGGCAGCTTCTGGCTGGCGTGGAAAGCATTTTCCAACAGATTGCCCAGCATCATGCAGAAGTCGGCCTCCGGGATGGCCAGCTGGCGGGGCAGCTCCAGCCGCCAGTCCACCGGCACGCCGAGGCTGTGGGCCTCGTGGTCGTAGTGACCGGCCAGAGCGTCCACGGCAGGATTCGCGCAGAGGGTGGGGCGCTCCTCGCTCAGCTCGGATTCGTACTGGTGCAGGTAATTTTTCAGCTCATCCACCTGCCCGGCCTCGGTGAGTCCGGCGATGACGTGGAGGTGCTGGCGGAAGTCGTGGCGGAGATGCCGCGTCTGCTCCATATAGGTCCGCAGCTCGGTGTAGCGGCGGGATTCCACGGCAAGAAGCTGGTTTTCCCGGTCGAGCTGGGCGCTGCGGGTGTACTCCCGGGCCACCTGATACATCTCGTACAGCAGCAAAAAGATGCCCAGCAGAGAGATGGAGACGGCCAGAACAGAAATGATCATCAGACGGTTGATGAGCACGACGGCCGGGTCCAGCGGCATACAGAAGACGAGGAAAGCCGCGTAGATGGTGGGCAGCGGCCACGCCGACTGCCAGAAGGCTTCGCCCCGGTACTCCCGCAGCAGCCAGCGGCTCCACTGGACGGCGGTGAACCAGAAGATGATGCAGAGCACTGCCGAGAGTCCCAGCTTGAGCAGAGAGGTGGAGACGAGACAGGCCGGGGCGTCGTTGCCCACCTCAGCCCGGGCGTTGAGCACCACGGAAAGCAGGGAGCAGACCGCCGTCATGACGCCGGAGACGGAGAAGAGAAAGGCGGTCTGGCTCACGGAAACTTCCGGACCCACCCGCCAGCGCAGCAGCCAGAACGCCGCCAGCAGGGTGGGCAGAAGCAGGATGTTGCTGTCCAGCTCGAAGATAGCGCAGAGGGCCGCCGCTGCAAGGCAGATGACCGTGACGAGAGTGGCTGCCAGCACAGCGGTGCGCCGGGGTGCTTTCACATGCTCCCACAGGGGCGCGAGGCAGAGGAATGCCCCCGGGTAGAAGACGGCGAGGTCCAGAAAATAGCGTCCAAATAAAGAAAAGTCCAAGGTCGGGCCTCCTCTCGGCGTCATAACTCCCGCCGCATATGGCGGAACTGATATTGTGTGAACTGGGCGAACAGGGTGTTCTTATCCTTCTGACGCACGGGCAGGCAGGTGCCGTCCAGCATCTCGAAGCAGTCACAGTCCAGCCGGAGCACCTTGTCCATGTTCAGGATGACGCCCCGGTTGCAGACGAGGAAGTTCTCCTGCGCCCGCAGCAGCTGCTCCACCTGGGAGAAAGTGGAGACTGTCCGGCACTCGCCGTCGTCGCTGACGATGCGGACGTAGTGGTTCTGGGCCATGGCGTACTGGATCTTCCGCAGGGGGAGATGTACCTGCTGCCGTGCGATGCGGACTTCCAGCTCCGGTTCGACCCGGAAGAGCACCCGCCGCAGCTCGTCGGCCAGCTGGAAAAGCTTTTCTTCCCGGTAGGGCTTGAGCAGATAGTCGAAGGGGTGGACGGGGAATGCATCCCATACGTATTCCGGGGACGAGGTCACGAACACCAGCAGCAGGTCGGGGTCGGCCCGGCGCAGGATGCGCGCCGTCTCGATGCCGTTGGTGCCTTCCATGCAGATGTCGAGAAAAACGACCTGATAATTTTTTGAGGGGAACGCCGCCAGAAAGGCGTCGCCGCTCTCATAATGGTCACAGACCAATGGTTGCCCGCCGCCGAAAGCCAGCCGCAAAAGGCTCTCCAACCGCTGAGCGTCGGGCAGGCGGTCTTCTACGACCGCAAATCGAAGCTCCATCCTCAAGTTCCTCCCTTATGACCATATTATAACATAACCATTGGGGCTTAGACACAGCGATTCACGCAGGAAACGACCCCATTCACGCAGGTTTGACAGCTCCTCCCAAAAGGGAGATGGAAATTTGTGATGAGAGGATGAAGTTTTGTGTTGTTGAAAACTTTCGGCAAACATAGAAAAGCGCACCCCTTCTGCTTCTGTGTGGAGAAGGGGTGCGCTTCGTTTATACTTCGAGTTCAGCGGGGTCGGACTGGTAGTCCTTTTTCAGCTCTGCCTGCAAACTGCCCTCGATGTCCTTGAGACATTCCAGCAGCAGGGGATTGAAGGCGCCGCACTCGCCGCCCAGTATCATCTGCACGGCCTTTTCGTGGGGGAAGGCTTTTTTGTAGCAGCGTTCACTGGTCAGCGCGTCGTAGACATCGGCCAGCGAGACCAGCTGTGCCCCGATGGGGATGTCGTCGCCTGCCAGGCCGTCCGGATAGCCCCGGCCATCCCACCGCTCGTGGTGCCAGCGGGCGATGTCGCAGGCCGTCTGCAAAAGTGGTTCGGTGTCGAAATTTTCCAGTCGGTGGAGCAGGGCCGCGCCCTCGGTGGTGTGGGTCTTGATGACGGCGAACTCCTCTGGCGTCAGGCGGCCGGGCTTGTTCAGTATCTTCTCGTCGATGGCGATCTTGCCGATGTCGTGCAGGGCCGAGGCGAGGGTGATGTTGTCCTGCTCCTCGGAAGAGAGGGAGTATTTATCGGTCTTGCGCAGCAGCTGGGCCATGATCTTCTCGGTCAGGATGCGGATGTGGCGGACGTGGGAGCCGCTCTCACCGTTGCGGAACTCCACGATCTGGCTCAGCACATTGACCAGCATGGTGGTGTTGTGCTCCTGCTTGCGGGTCTGGGCCGACACCATCCGTACCAGACGCCGCTGCTTGGCGTAGAGCCTGATGGTATTGAAAGCCCGGCGGTAGACCGTCCGGGCGTCGAAGGGGCGGTTGATGTAGTCGGAGACGCCCCGCTCGAAGGCCCGGCGGATGATGTCCTTGGAGTCGTCGCTGGAGATCATGATGACCGGGATGTCCTCGATGGAGTGGTCACGGTTCATGGCCGACAGCACACCGAAGCCGTCCAGTACCGGCATATTGATGTCCAGCAGCACCAGTGCGACGTCGCCTGGGTTGTGGCGCAGCTGCTCGAGACACTCTTCGCCGTTGGAGGCTTCCAGGATGCGGAAGTCGGTCCCCAGTATCTCGGCCAGCAGCATCCGGTTCATCGCGGAGTCGTCGGCGATCAGGATCTGCTGGTGGCTCTGCCTGGGCAGCAGGGTGGCCGGGGCCGACAGCACCGCGCTGGAGCTGGCCACGATGACGGTGTTCTTGTGCTCCTTGGCCTGATACATCAGGCGGCTGGCACAGTGGACGGCAGTCTCCATGGTATCCTCAGCAGTCTGCAGTACGCCGCCGATGCTCAGCGAGAGATGGATGTGAGGGTAGCCGGGGACGCTTGTGGTCTGCACCCGGGCGCGTATCTGCTCGAGTTTGGATCTTATCTTCTCGATGGGGCAGCCGGGCAGGATGAGCAGGAATTCGTCGCCGCCGTAACGGATGAGGGTGTCGGTCTGACGGATGCAGTCCCGGATGACCGCCGCCGTCACCTCCAGTGCCAGGTCGCCGGCCTGATGGCCGCAGGAGTCGTTGTAGATCTTGAAATCGTCCAGGTCCATGATGGCGACGCCGAAGGAGCCTTCGAAGCCCTGCACGACGTCCTCATAATAGCGGCGGTTGAAGGCACAGGTGAGGCTGTCGTGGTAGAGCTTGACGCCGTAGCCGGATGCCTCGCTCATCAGTGCTTCGCTGTCCTCCGGGTCGATGGTGGTGCGCCCGGGGGTGCGCTGGACGAGCTCGAGGACATAGGGCCTGCCCTCCACCTCATAGTAGTGGGCCGTGATGTGGGCGATGTCGGTGCCGCAGGATTCCAGACGGCAGGCTTTGCTCTTGGTCGCCAGCGCCAGCTTGGCCGCGCAGTGGCGGGAGAAGGCGCTCTTGTTCCGGCAGGCAAAGCAGATGTCCGGCCCGAAAGGGTCGGTGCGTGCGCCTTCGTGGATACTGCTGACAGTATCTGCGTCCAGAAGACGGACGTCCGTATAGAGTTCGCGGCAAACCTCGAGACGGGCCTGCATCTCTTCTCTCGTCATAGAAATTGATACCCCAAACTTTTCGATTCAGAAAGAGAGGCTTCGGCAAAAAAAGACCGAAGCTCTCTTTATTCTTTCATTATACTGACTGAGATACAAAAATGAAAGGGAATTCAAGCAAATACTCCTGCTTTTGCCTATCTCTTTTCCACTTCTTTGCCAAAAAGTAGGATGAAGCACACAAAAGACAACGAAATGCCCGGCACAGAGTAAGCAAAATACTCTGTGCCGGGCGGAGATGAGAGAAAGTTTCTTAGTGGTTGGCGGCGTGGTAGATGGCGATCATGTCGTCGAGGCTGAGTTCTTTGGCCGAGCCGAGGGCGGAGCCGCAAGCTTCGAGGCAGCGGCGGGCCATCTCGTCGATCTGCGCGTCGGTGGGGTCGATGCCCAGCTCGTGGAAGCTGGCGGGCATCCCGATGCTGTGGTAGAAATCCACCATGGCGGCGATGCCCTTCAGGGCGATCTCCTCGTCGGTGCCGTCGGTGGTCACGCCCATGACGTTCCGGGCAAAGCGGACGAAGCGGGGCAGGCAGTTCTTGTAGACGTACCGCGCCCAGCTGGGCCAGATGGCGGCGAGGCCCGCGCCGTGGGTCACGTCGAACATACCGCCCATCTCGTGCTCGAGTTTGTGGGACATAAAGTCGCCTCTGGCGATGCCGCAGCCGGTCAGGCCGTTGTGAGAGAGACTGCCCGCCCACATCACCTCGGCCCGGGCCTCGTAGTTGGCCGGGTCGGTGTGGAGGATGACCGCGTTCTTCATCACGGTGCGCAGCAGGCCCTCGGCCAGCGCGTCGGTCAGCTCCATATTGCCGCCATTGGTGAAATAGCGCTCCATGGTGTGCATCATGATGTCGGCGCAGCCGGACTCGGTCTGATAGTCGGGCAGGGTCTTGGTGAGCTCGGGGTCCATGAGGGCGAACTTCGGGCGGCTGATGTCGTCGTTGTAGGCCCGCTTCTGGTGGGTGTCCACCCGGGTGATGACGCTGCTGTTGGATGTTTCGCTGCCCGCCGCCGCGATGGTCAGGATGCTGGCCACCGGCAGGCACTTCCTGGCCGTGCGGGTGTGTTCGTACAGCTCCCAGACGTCCTTTTCCGGCTCGGCCAGGCCGTAGGCGATGGCCTTGGCCGTGTCGATGACGCTGCCGCCGCCCACGGCCAGCAGGAAGTCGATGCTGTTCTCTTTGCCGAGGCGGATGCCCTCGTAGACCTTGTCGAGGTGGGGGTTCGGCACGACGCCGCCCAGCGTCCAGCTGGAAATGCCGGCCTCGGCCAGCGACTTTTCAGCCCGGTCCAGCACACCGGAGCGGACAGCGCTCTTGCCGCCGTAGACGATGAGGACGCGGGTGCCGCCGTATTCGCGCACCAGCGCGCCCACGCGCTGTTCGGTGCCTTTGCCGAAGATGACTCGGGTGGGGGAGTAGAACTCGAAATTGCTTGCCATAGTGGTCTGCCTCCTTGTAAGTGCTGCTTTCTGAGCAAAAGTATACACGAAATAGATTCGAAAGTCTACAGGCCCTGCGCCTGCCGCTGCAAAATATTCGGGACAAAACAAAACCCGCATCCTCCCGGCAGGAAAACGGGAGGATGCAGGCTTCATTGGAAAACATCAGACAAAAAACCTGCCGACTCGAGGCGGTTGCAAGCCCTCAGTCGGCAGGATGCTTACTTCTTCGGAGTCATAGCCTCTTGACCTCGATTTCTTCATTTTTCGGTCTGTACCGGACGTTTCATAGAAGATTCTCCTTTGAAACGGTGAAGAACGATTGGCAGGGGAATGAATTTCTTAGTACATTGGAATGACCCTTTTCTTAACCGTTGGAGTGCGGGATACGAATCACAGAGATGAATTTCATATTACCACATTCTTTCGAGTTAGATTTGCGAAGGGAGTGTCATTACTTAGTACATCGGAGTTTCTCCTTTGGAGTTATTCAAATAAGACGTTCCGTGCAAAAGCTTTCTTCATTGGGATCACCTTCGGCGGATCTATTTGAACGCGAGGGATTTTATTTCACAGACTGTTCTGTTATTCGCTTTATTGATGCTCAAGAACGGCTCTTGTTGTTGTGTTTTTATACGGGGGAAACATCCCGTTTGTGGTGAGCCTCTGTTTTGCTTCTCAGCGAACCCCGACAGTCTGTGCGTACTGTGCGGGTTCCATATCGACCATCGGTCTTCGCTCCTTTCTGCTTAAAGTCAGCGGGGTTAGCTCTCATTTGAGCTTCTGCTGTACTTCTCTGGTTTCTGGCTTTATTATACACGCGCGGGCGCGGTTTGTCCATTCGCAGAATGCACAATGAATTGGATATATTTTTTCAAGAAATGACAAAAAAACTGTATTGTTCATACAAACGCACGACTGAAACAGCCTCCCTGCGCAGTCTGGACGGCCCGCAGGGCCTTTTGTGGAAAACCTCTGCGCAAGAACTGCCAAACTTCTTCCGTGCTATCTTCCGCCGCGGTGAGCAGAACGCCCGGTGAGCCTATATCCTATATTATAAACAGGTAATATTACTTAATAAAGATAAGCTTCTGATTAAGAAAATTTCATGTATCACACACTTGACAGCTATATGAATTTTATATACCCGATATACATGGGGCGTATAATTTTGCCGAAAGGGTTTCGTTTTACCTCAAAAATGAAACGAACCACTAAGGAATGACTAAGAATTTGGTCAAAATGGACAGTTTGACTGCGCATTATTAAGCAAGATGCACAACATCCCCGGCTGAGGTGTGAAATAAGATATAACAAAAAGTAGAATATCGACAAAAGGGCTTATCAAACTGCACCAATCGTGCTATGATACCAGACGCAAAAGGGCTGCGCTGAGCGCAGAAAGAGGGTGTGTTTCCATAAAAACAAACGCACCTTCTTTGATTTTCAGCACAGCTGCTTTAATAAAAGAAACGAAAGGAGATAGAGTGAAAACGAACGATACCTTTACGCTTCAGGATAAGACTCTGCTCAGAAAGGAGGCAAAGAGATGAACGCATTGACTGCGGCCCTGAAAGAGGAGCTGAATGTGGAGATGATCTCCCTCGGCGGCCTGCAGGTGCCGGAATCCGTGGTGGTCAGCTGGGGCATCATGCTGTTTCTGGTCATCGTCTCCATCCTGCTCACCCGGAACCTCAAGGTGGACCACATCTCCAGGCGGCAGGCCATCCTTGAGCTGGTCGTCACCACCATCGACAACTTCTTCACGGGCCTGCTGGGCGAGCAGGGCAGACGGTATGTGCCTTACCTCATGACGGTGGCTCTCTACATCGCCTGTGCGAACCTCATCGGCGTGTTCGGCATCAAGCCCCCCACGAAGGATCTGAATGTCACCGCTGCGCTGGCGCTCATGAGTATCTGCCTCATCGAGTATTCCGGCATCCATGCCCGGGGCGGCAAGGGCTTCCTCAAGAGCCTCACCGCCCCCACCCCCATCATGACCCCCATGAACATCCTCGAGATCGCCATCCGCCCCACCAGCCTGTGTATGCGACTGTTCGGCAACGTGCTGGGCGCTTTCGTCATCATGGAGCTCATCAAGCTGGTGGTTCCGGTGTTCGTGCCGGCCATCTTCAGCCTGTACTTTGATTTGTTCGATGGTCTCATCCAGACCTATGTCTTTGTCTTCCTCACCTCGCTGTTCATGAAAGAGAGTATTGGTGGAGAAGAGTAAACCTCTCAAAAGCCTCTCCCCTTGGGAGAGGTGTCATCGAAGATGACGGAGAGGGCAAGGATGCTGACAAAAGGCAGAAAACACAGCGATGACCTCGCTCTGACGAAGAAGGTTCTTATCGCTGTATGGAAGCTCTGAGAAAGGCGGCTTGCCCTCTCAGGCGCATTCGCGCCAGCTCCCCCAGAGGGGGAGCCTCAAGAAGAATATTGATTTATAAAGGAGAAATAATTATGAACGGACTCGTAGCTCTGGGCGCTGGTATCGCAGCGCTGACTGGTATCGGCGGCGGCATCGGCATCGGCATTGCCACCGGCAAGGCAACGGAGGCCATCAGCCGCCAGCCGGAAGCTTCCGGTAAGATCCAGACCAACCTGCTGCTGGGTGCAGCTCTGGCCGAAGGTACTGCAATTTTCGGCTTCGTCGTTGCTCTGCTCATCATCCTGTTCCTGGGTTGATAACGGAGGCATGACGAATGCTGACTCTGAATCTGAACCTTCTGTATACAGTCGTCAACATTCTGGTTCTGTTTTTGCTGCTGCGCAAGTTCCTGTACAAGCCTGTCATGAACATCATCGCACAGCGCCAGAAGCAGGTGGATGACGCACTGAACGCCGCCGAGACCTCCAAGCAGGAGGCCGCTGCGGCCTTGAACGACGCGCAGGCAAAGCTGCGCAATGTGGACGCCGAGGCTGTTGCCCGCCGCACTGCCTACGAGCAGCAGGCCGAAAAGGACAAGCAGCAGCTGCTGGCTGACGCCCAGAAGCAGGCCGACGCCATCCTGGCCGAGGGCAAAGCTGCCGCCGAGGCCGAGCGTCAGCACAAGCTGCGTCAGGCTGACGCCCAGACCACTGCACTGGCCCGCGCCATGTGCGAGAAGCTGCTGGCCCGCAACCTGAATGAGCAGGACGACGCCCGCCTGCTGGACGACCTGTTGGAGAAAGCGGGGGCTGAAAATGGCAAGTGAATTCAGCACCGAGTTCTTCTCGGCCAACCGCATCGTCAAAGCTGACCTCCGTGCCGCCCGCACCCCCCGCGAGGAGGATCTGGAGCGCATCAAGAAAGAGGTCGCGAAGCTGTACGACGCCACCGAGGTCATCCTGAACGTCACGGTGGACGACAGCCTCCTCTCCGGCTATGTGCTGCAGATCGGCGACCGCGTCTTCGATAACTCCGGCCGCCACGCCATCGACCAGATGATGGCCGACAAGCCCTCTCTGGCCACCCTCAAGACCCGCATCGAGGACTACAAGCCCGCCGCTACCAGTGAAGAGGGCGGCGTGGTCATCTCCTCTGCCGACGGCATCGTGGAAGTGGAAGGCATGGACCGCGCCGTCTACGGCGAGATCGTCACCTTCGAGAATGGCGCCAAGGGCATGGTGGAGAGCGTTGAACCGGGCCGTCTGGGCATCATGCTCTTCGACGGCGCTGAGACCGTCGGCGTCGGCACCATGGTCACCCGCAGCGGCAAGCGCGCCGGCATCCCGGTGGGCGACGGCTTCCTTGGCCGCGTCATCGACCCGCTGGGCGAGCCCATCGACGGCAAAGGCCCCATCGAGGCTGTGGGCTACAACCCCATCGAGAAGCAGGCCCCCGGCATCCTCGAGCGCCAGAGCGTGGATACGCCGCTCCACACCGGCATCCTCGCCATCGACTCCATGTTCCCCATTGGCCGCGGCCAGCGTGAGCTGATCATCGGCGACCGCCAGACCGGCAAGACCACCATCGCGTCCGATACCATCATCAACCAGAAGGGCAAGGGCGTGCTCTGCATTTACGTTGCCATCGGCCAGAAGCGCTCCACCGTGGCAAACCTGGTGCAGAGCCTCACGGAGGCCGGTGCCATGAGCTACACCATCGTGGTGTCCGCTACAGCGTCTGAGCTGTCGCCCCTGCAGTATATCGCACCCTACTCCGGCTGTGCCATGGGCGAGTACTTCATGCATCAGGGCAAGCACGTCCTGATCATCTACGATGACCTGTCCAAGCACGCCGTGGCTTACCGTGCCCTGTCGCTGCTGATCCGCCGTCCTCCGGGACGTGAGGCTTACCCCGGCGATGTCTTTTACCTGCATTCCCGTCTGCTGGAACGCGCAGCCAAGCTCTCCAATGAGCTGGGCGGCGGCAGCCTGACGGCACTGCCCATCATCGAGACGCAGGCGGGCGACGTTTCCGCCTACATCCCCACCAACGTCATCTCCATCACCGACGGCCAGATCTTCCTGGAAACGGAACTGTTCCATTCCGGCATCATGCCGGCCGTCAACCCCGGCATCTCGGTGTCCCGTGTCGGCGGCAACGCCCAGATCAAGGCCATGAAGAAGGTGGCCGGTACCCTGAAGCTGATCTACTCCCAGTACCGTGAGCTGCAGTCCTTCGCCCAGTTCGGTTCCGATCTGGACGCCGACACCAAGGCCCGTCTGGCCCAGGGCGAACGCATTGTGGAGGTGCTCAAGCAGAACCGCTCGGCCCCTGTGCCGGTGGAAAAGCAGGTGGCCATCCTGTATGCGACCATCCACGACTACCTCGTGAAGGTCAAGGTGCCGGATGTGTCGGAGTACGAGAAGAGCCTGTACGAGTATCTGGACAACGATGCCGCCGGTGCCGCCGTCATGGAGACCATCCGCACCACCGGCAATCTGGACAAGGACACCGAAGAGCAGCTCAAGAGCGTGCTCACGGCCTATACCGACAGCTTTGTCAAGGCGCATTAAAGGGAAGGAGGCGTAACGCATGGCTGGTTCCATGAAGGACATCAAGCTGCGCATCAAAAGCGTAGAGAGCACCATGCAGATCACCAAGGCAATGGAACTGGTGGCTTCCTCCAAAATGCGCCGCGCCAAGGAACGGGTGGAGCACAGCCGCCCCTACTTTGAAACGCTGCATGAGACTTTGACCAAGATCGCCGCGGCCGACCCCCGCGCCCGCAACCCCTACCTGCGCCGTGACGAAGTGAAGCGCACCCTGCTCATCGTCATTGCAGGCGACCGCGGCCTTGCCGGTGGATACAATTCCAACGTGCTCAAGCAGGCCGGGGCCGAAGAAGGCGAAGTGCTGGTGCTGCCCATCGGCAAGCGCTCGGCAGAGTATTTCGTCCATCACGAAGTGCCCCTGTTCACGCAGGAGGTGCTGCTGGCGGCAGATGTCTCGGTGGGTGAGTGCTTCCAGCTGTCCCGCCAGATCACGGAAGGATATCTCAAGGGCGAGTACGATGCGGTGAAGATCTGCTACACCCGGTTCGATTCCATGATGACCCAGACCGCAGCCACCATGGAGGTGCTGCCGCTGTCCATCGAACCTACCGAGCAGCAGAAGGCGGATGCCCGCCGCAGCCAGATCTTGTACAAGCCCAGCAGCGAGGAAGTATTCAGCGCGATCATCCCGGAGTATGTGGCAGGCATCGTCTACGGTGCCGTGTGCGAGAGCGTAGCCAGTGAGTTGGCAGCCCGCCGCACTGCCATGGATGCCGCCACCAAGAACGCCGGTGAGATGATCGACCATTTGAACCTGTATTATAACCGTGCCCGTCAGGCTGCCATCACGCAGGAGATCACCGAGATCGTGGCCGGCGCGGAGATTTAAAACCTATCAAAAAGGAGTTGTAGCCTATGTCCGAAAAACATATCGGCAAGGTGCTCCAGGTCATCGGCCCGGTGCTGGACATCCAGTTTGAGGATGGCCAGCTGCCGGAGCTGCTCAACGCCATCGAGATCGACAACCACGGCGAAAAGCTGGTGGTCGAGGTGGCACAGCACACCGGCGATAACGTGGTGCGCTGCATTGCAATGAACAGCACCGATGGTCTGGTGCGCGGCACCGAAGCCGTGGATACCGGCGAACCCATCAAAGTGCCCGTGGGCGACCAGTGTCTGGGCCGCGTGTTCAACCTGCTGGGTGAGCCCGTGGACAACAAGCCCGCCCCGGCCCCGGAGGCCTACTGGCCCATCCACCGCCCTGCTCCCAGCTACGAGGAGCAGCAGTCCACCACCGAGATCCTCGAGACCGGCATCAAGGTCGTGGACCTGATCTGCCCCTACGCAAAGGGCGGCAAGATCGGCCTGTTCGGCGGTGCAGGCGTCGGCAAGACGGTCCTGATCCAGGAGCTGATCTATAACATCGCCACCGAGCACAACGGCTACTCGGTGTTCACCGGCG
>OLYC01002073.1_pt1 | contig 12494 bp, 7 predicted proteins | sample 1674271 | NCBI WGS metagenome assembly OLYC01 (sample SAMEA103958154, study PRJEB25191) | human gut metagenome
TCCCCAACAAGCAGAAAATCGCTTTCGTGTCACGAAAGCCCTGCTTGCAGAAGAGCAACACTTGTGAGAAGTCACCATTATTGATTTACTTAGCAAAGCGAGTGTGCTATAATTTTATCATGAGTTTTTATAGTTGCAAGCGTTGGTATGAATAAAGAAGGCGGTATGATATGGCGGTTTCCTACAATAGATTATTCAAAATGCTTATTGATCGAAAAATGATGAAAAAGGAATTATGCGAGTTGGCAGATGTGAGCCCAAGCACGATAAGCAAAATGGGCAGAGGCGAAATAGTTTCTATGGAAGTAATTGCACGGATTTGCCTCAAACTGAATTGCACAGTAGATGACATATTAGAAATTTTACCGGATAGTCCAGATTATGGGACGGACGAAAAGATAAAATAAGATTGATTGGACTGGAGGAGGAATACAGATGGCTACTATTTTTAATGAAGATAATACCATTGAGCAAATGATGCTTTCTACTCTTCAGAAGAATGGGTGGAAATATATTCCTGCCGAGGAACTTCCTCGTATGTATTCGGATGTACTTGTTGAACCAATGGTAAAAGAGGCCCTCATTCGCCTTAACCCGGAAATTGCGGAAGATCCATCCCGGGCAGATGAAGTTATTTATAAACTTAGGACACTTATTTTGTCTGTTCAACCACATAACCTTGTCACTCAGAATGAGATTTTCAAGAAAATGATTTTCGAGGAAAACTCCTATCCTTTTGGTAAGGACGGACGCATGGTTCCGATTCGTTTCTTTGGTACTATGCGTAAAGAAGATCTTGCTCTCAACGAATATGTTGTGACCAATCAGTGGATATATCCTCAGGCCGAAGGCGGCAAGCGCTTAGATATTGTTCTTTTGATTAACGGTTTCCCGATTGCAATCGGTGAATTGAAAACTCCGGTTCGTAGTGCTATTACTTGGTTGGATGCAGCTGGCGATATTTCAGCTTATGAAAAAAGCATACCCGCCATGTTTGTAACCAACGTCTTTAATTTTGCTACCGAAGGCAAATGCTATCGCTATGGCTCTATCAACATGCCCATTAACATGTGGGGACCGTGGCACACAGCAACTCATAAGGCGGAAGGCAGTCTTGCTGATGTGAAAATCAGTGTTGAGGATATGATTTCACCGAAGAATGTCATGGATATTTTTCAATTCTTCACGATGTTCGCTACTGATAAAAAATATCGCAAATATAAAATCATCTGTCGTTACCAGCAGTTTGAAGGCGCTAATATGATTGTGAATCGTGTTATCGCTGGCTACCCTAAGAAAGGTCTCATTTGGCATTTCCAAGGTTCCGGTAAATCTCTTCTGATGGTCTTTGCAGCACAGAAGTTGCGAATGATCCCGGAACTTAAAAATCCAACGGTCGTTATTGTGGATGATCGCATTGATCTGGAAACGCAGATTACTGCAACCTTTAATGCATCAGATATTCCGAATCTAACCAGTGCAGCCACAAAAGAAGAACTTCTTTCCTTCTTCCGTGGTGATATGCGAAAAATCCTTATCACTACGATTTTTAAGTTTGGTGAGGTTAGCGGTGAGCTGAATCCTCGTGACAACATCATTGTCATGGTCGATGAAGCTCACAGAACCCAGGAAGGTGATCTGGGTGAAAAAATGAGAATGGCTCTGCCGAATGCTTTCTTCTTTGGATTGACCGGTACGCCTATCAATCGTGTTGATAAAAACACTTTTGCAACCTTTGGTGCCGAGGAAGATCGCACTGGCTATATGAGCCGCTATTCTTTTTCTGACTCCATTCGTGACGGTGCTACGCTTCCTCTTCACTTTGAGCCGGTTCCTGTAGAGCTTCATGTGGATAAGGAAAAGCTGGATCGTGAATTTGAGGCTATGACCGATGAAGCTGGACTTAGCAAAGATGAAAAGAACGAACTTTCTCGCAGGGTGAACATGAAAGCAATCATGTACAACCCAGCTAGAATTCGTAAGGTATGTGAGCATATCGCTAAACATTTTAAGGAAAAAATCGAGCCTAATGGCTACAAGGGTCAGGTCGTTGTTTATGACCGTGAATGCTGCTTGATGTATAAGGCTGTCCTCGATGAGCTGCTCGGCGAAGAAGCTAGCACCATTGTTATGGATACCAACAACGATAAAGAAGACCGTTATAAGAAATATCGCAGGGATCGTGATGCCGAGGGCAAGGTTTTAGACACCTTCCGCGATCCTGCAAGCCCGTTAAAACTTGTTATTGTAACAGCTAAACTGTTGACTGGTTTTGACGCACCGATTCTTCAGGTGATGTATCTGGATAAACCCATGAAGGATCATACCCTTCTACAGGCGATTTGTCGTACCAATCGTACCTATGACCAGGGAAAAACACATGGTCTGATCGTTGATTATATCGGTATTTTTGATGATGTCGCACGTGCACTGGATTTTGACGAAAACAGTATGCGCAAGATTATTACCAATATCGAAGAAATTAAGAAGCAGCTTCCGACACTCCTAAAAAAATGTCTGGGGTATTTCCTGGGTGTTGACAGAACAATTGAAGGTTGGGAAGGTCTCATGGCAGCGCAGGAGTGCTTACCAACCAATAAAGAAAAAGACGCGTTTGCTGCTGACTACCGTGTACTGAATCGTGCGTGGGATGCTTTATCACCAGACGTTTTTCTGAATGCTTATAAAGCGGATTACCAGTGGCTGTCTCGTGTATATGAATCTGTGAAGCCGACGGATGGCCGTGGTGGATTGATCTGGGCATCCTTGGGCGCAAAAACGATTGAGCTTGTTCATCAGAACCTGACCGTTGGCGAAGCGGATGAGGACGTGGAAATCCTGGCAATGGATGCCGACCTGATTGATGAGTTCTTAGAAAAGCAGAAAGATTTGAAGAAGACCACCAAAAAGATCGAAATCAATCTCGTAGCCAAAATCATGAATCACACCAAGGATCCGAAATTCATCAAGCTTGGTGAAAAGCTGGAAACATTGCGAGAAAAGCACGAACAGGGTCTGGTGACCAGCATCGAGTTCTTGAAACTTCTATTGGAATTGGCGAAGGAAGCAGCACAGGCAGAAAAAGAAGTAGTGCCAGAGCAGGAAGTTGATAAGGGAATCGCTGCACTGACGGAACTTTTTAACGGTTTGAAAAACCGAAGCACTCCTGTTATTGTTGAGCGCATCGTTGCTGATATTGACAGCATTGTAAAAATTGTGCGTTTCGATGGCTGGCAGAGCACTACTGCTGGTAAGCAGGAAGTCAAGAAAGCCCTTCGCAGTGTTGTTTGGATCAAATACAAAATCAAGGATAAAGATGTCTTTGATAAGGCTTATAGCTATATTGAGCAGTATTACTAATAACAAAAAAGAAAGCGAGAAAACTAGATGATTGGAGCAATCATTGGCGACATCGTCGGTTCCAGATTTGAATGGGATAATCATAGGTCGAAAGATTTTGATTTTCTTACGCATCAATGTTTCTTCACCGATGATTCCGTCATGTCTCTGGCTGTATGTGATGCTTTGATGCATTGCAAGCCGGACTACAGTGATTTAAGTAATATAACGATTGAATCTATGCAGCGAATTGGACGTCCCTATCCACATTGTGGTTATGGTGGTTCCTTTTATCGTTGGATGTATTCGGACAATCCTCAACCATACAACAGCTACGGAAACGGAGCAGCAATGCGTGTCGGAGGATGTGGCTATGTAGCTAATTCTGTTGCGGAAGCCGCAGCACTTTCAAGAGCAGTTACCGAGACAACCCACAATCACCCAGAAGGAATTAAGGGGGCGGAAGCTACTGCCATTGCAGTCTATCTGGCTCGTACTGGAAGCAGTCTGATGGAAATTCAGGATTATATCGTGAAGAACTACTATCCGATTAACTTCACCTTAGATTCCATTCGTGATACCTACCAGTTTAACGAAACCTGCCAAGATACCGTCCCTCAGGCACTCGAAGCATTCTTTGAGTCTACCAGTTTTGAGGATGCTATTCGCAACGCCATTTCTATTGGAGGTGACAGTGACACCTTGGCGGCTATCACCGGTGCTGTTGCCGAGGCGTACTATGGTGTACCTACTAATATCAGAAAACACGCTCTTACATTTTTGGACGAGCGTCTCCTGAAAATTCTCCTGGAATTTGAAAACAAGTATCCTGCTAAATTTGAGAAAATTCAAGAAAGTGGTAGCGTAGGTGTAAAACCTTCCACCGGTAAAAAAGTAAAGACAGGAGGTCGTGCTGAGATGATGCAATCTGCTATGGATATAGCTGATATGGAATTGGAAGCCAGTGCCGCACATCCGGAAGAAACAACCAGTCAGAAGCTGTTTTCTCACCTGTTTGAAGCCTGCAATATTCTGCGTGGCCCCATCAATCAGGACGAATATAAGAGTTATGTAACGCCTATTCTTTTCTTCAAGCGTCTCTCCGATGTTTATGATGAAGAAACTCAAGTTGCTCTCGAAGAATCCGGTGGTGACGAGGAATACGCTAGCTTCCCGGAAAATCACCGCTTTGTCATTCCGGAGGGCTGCCACTGGAAGGATGTTCGTGAAGCAAGTGAAAATGTCGGTGTGGCTATTGTAACAGCCATGAATGGAATTGAACGTGCTAATCCTGATACGCTGAGTGGCGTGTTCAGCAGTTTTGACGATGCAAACTGGACCGACAAAACAAAACTATCTGACGAACGTCTGAAAGACCTGATTGAACATATGTCTAAAATCAAGGTCGGCAACAATAATTATTCCGCAGATGTAATGGGTGACAGTTACGAATTTCTGATTAAGAAATTTGCTGATCTCTCCAAAAAGAATGCCGGTGAATTTTACACGCCGCGTTCGATTGTCAAATTACTTATTATGCTAATGGCTCCCAAGGCCGGAGAGACCGTTTACGATCCAGCCTGTGGTACGGGTGGTATGCTCATTGAGGCTATTCGGTACATGCATGATGACAAGTTGACCTATGGAAAAATCTACGGTCAGGAAAAGAATCTGGCAACATCTGCCATTGCTCGAATGAATCTGTTCTTGCATGGTGCACGAGATTTCAAAGTGACACAGGGCGATACTCTGCGATCCCCGAACTATCTGGAACGTGGATCATTGCAGACCTTTGATTGCGTAGTCGCAAATCCTCCGTTTTCGCTCAAAAACTGGGGAGCTGAACAATTCAGCAGCGATATTTACGGTAGAAATATTTGGGGATGCCCGACCGATTCCAATGGTGATTTTGCATGGCTCCAGCACATGATTAAGTCTATGAATCCGAAAACTGGTCGTTGTGCTGTGGTGCTGCCGCAGGGAGTGCTCTTTAGAAGCGGTAAAGAAGGTGAGATTCGCAAGCACCTTGTGGAATCCGATAAACTGGAAGCTATCATTACGATGGCCAGTGGTGTATTTTACTCCACTGGTGTTTCTGCCTGCATTCTTTTCTTGAATAATGATAAAGCTCCTGAGCATCGTGGCCGTATTTGTATGATTGATGGCTCCGGAATTTATACTCCCCAGAGAGCACAGAACATTATGACCGAAGAAGATATCCAAACCGTATTCAACTACTATATGGAATACGAAGATGTTATCGAAAAGGTCAAAATCGTTACGATTCCAGAAATTCGGGAGAAAGACTTTTCTCTTGCTATTAACAACTATATCGAAAAGAAGGAGCAGGAAACTGTTCCTCCGGCAGAAATCCGTAGACAGTATTTTGAGGCTTACAAAGAAATGATTGCAGCCGAAGAAAAGATGCGTAAGCTCTTGCTGGAAGGAGGTTATATCAGTGAGTAAAAGAATAACCATTGAGGAACTGCAATCCTATCTTTGGAACTCCGCTGTCCTTCTAAGAACCAACATTGATGCTGGTGCCTATAAGCAATATATTTTTCCTCTGCTGTTTTTTAAGCGTATCTGTGATGTATACGATGAAGAAACTGCCCTTGCTATCGAAGAATATGGTGATGACGCTGCCGAATTTGATGCTGACGAAATCCACACCTTTGTGGTTCCCAAGGGATATCACTGGAACGATGTTCGTGCCGTATCCGAAAATGTTGGTGTGGCCATTGTTGAGGCATTCCGCAAGGTGGAAAATGCGAACATTGACAAGCTGCAAGGTATTTTTGGTGATGGTGCCTGGACAAATAAGAATAGGCTCCCTGATAGGTTGTTGAAAGATCTGCTGGAACATTTCAGTACCAAGACTCTCTCCATTGCCAATTGCCCGGAAGACGAGCTGGGTCAAGGATACGAATACCTTATCAAAAAGTTTGCGGATGACAGCGGTCACACAGCACAGGAGTTCTACACCAATCGAACTGTTGTGCATTTGATGACCGAGATGTTGAAGCCGGAGTCGGGGGAATCTATCTATGATCCGACCTGTGGTAGTGCAGGTATGCTTATTTCTGCTATTGCGTACTTAAAAGAGCAAGGTAAGGAATGGCGAAATGTGGCTGTTTACGGTCAGGAAATCAATGCGCTTACCTCTGCTATTGGCAAGATGAATCTGTTTCTGCACGGAGTTAAGGACTTTAATATCGTAAATGGAGATACTTTGAAAGCACCGGCCTTCGTCGAGAACGGTAGACTGAAGAAATTTGACCTTATCCTGGCAAATCCACCGTACTCAATTAGTCAGTGGGATCGCGCAGCATTTGAAAGTGATAAATATGGTCGTAACTTCTTGGGTGTGCCTCCGCAAGGCCGTGCTGATTATGCATTCCTTCAGCACATTATCGCAAGTCTGAAGGACAATACTGGCCGATGCGCTATCCTGTTCCCGCACGGAGTTCTTTTCCGTAATGAGGAAAGTGCAATGCGTGAAAGACTGGTGCGCAGCGATAAAGTAGAATGTGTTATCGGTCTCGGACCGAATCTTTTCTACAACTCTCCGATGGAAGCTTGTATCATGATTTGTCGGATGAATAAGCGCCCTGAACGTCGTGGACAGGTGTTGTTCATCAATGCGGTAAATGAGGTTGAGCGCAAAAATGCGCAGAGCTATCTGGAAGAACGGCACATCGCTCGAATTGCTGCCGCATATGACAGCTATGTTGATGATGCTGATTTTGCAAAGGTAGCTACTATTCAGGATATTGCAAATAATAACTTCTCCTTGAGCATTCCTCTGTATGTGAAACCAGAGGTTAACGAAGAAGATATAGATAATCGTAATGTTCAGGAGCATTATGATAGTTGGCTAGCTGCTTCCGAAATGATGAAACTGAGCTATGAAAAATTGAACGCACTATTAGTAAAGGAGGCAGATGTCAATGAATAAAGTCCTTCTTGGCGATGTCGCTGTAGAACATAAGGAGACATGCAAAGGCAGCAAGGATGGCTATCCTATCGTTGGGCTGGAACACCTGATCCCGGAAGAGATTACATTGACTGCTTGGGATGAAGGCAGCGAAAATACGTTCAGTAAGATGTTCCGCAAGGGGAATGTCTTGTTTGGCCGCCGCAGAGCCTACCTCAAAAAGGCTGCTGTTGCTCCATTTGATGGCATCTGCTCTGGCGATATCACTGTTATCGAAGCAAAACCTGACCGTATTCTGCCGGAGTTGCTCCCGTTCATCATCCAGAATGATGATTTGTTTGACTTTGCTGTCGGCAAATCCGCAGGCTCCCTTTCACCTCGTGTAAAATGGGAACACTTGAAGAATTACGAGTTCAAGCTCCCTGATATGGAGAAACAAAAGGAATTGGCTGAACTACTCTGGGCTATGGATAACACGAAGAAATCCTACCAGAAGCTGATTGCGGCCACGGATGAACTGGTGAAATCTCAATTTATGGAGCTGTTCGGGGATCCCGTGACCAATACTCAAGGGCGTGAAGTTCGGCCATTTAAGGACTTTATGTTGGATATTCGATATGGGACAAGCCAACCGCCTACCTTCAATGAGTTAGGAGAATTCAAGTTTATACGAGCAACAAACATCAAAGCAGGCCGGATAACAGAAAATGGTATGTTGAGGATTTCTGCTGATGAAGCTGCCAAAATCGAAAAATGTAGGCTTAACGGCAATGAGATAATAATTGTCAGAAGTGGCGCAAATACTGGCGATACCTGTGTCGTTACAGACGAATACCGCGATCAGTATGCAGGATATGATATCATCGTTACTCTGAACCTAGAGATCGCTAACCCAGTGTTCTTTAATGAGTTGATGAATACGCATTATATGCAAGCGATTATTAAGCCTCTAACAGTAAGAGCAGCCCAACCACACATAAATTCTGAACAGGTACAAAACTTACCCATGTTGGTTGTCCCACTACAGGAACAAGAGCAGTTCGCAACATTTGTCCGTCAGAGCGATAAATCAAAATTATTGATTTCAAGATTAGAGGAATTCACCTTGATGGACTATCGGGGGCATGGGAAGATGTAAAGGAATATTAGGAAACAAAAGAATGCGGTTAAAGCACAGATGGAGGTTTGGCTATGGGCAATAATATTATACTTGAAACGAAATTCGTGGCTGATATAAGTGGCTCTTTTTATATTCCGTCATATCAAAGAGGCTATAGATGGAGTGAAACAGAGGTTGTACGTCTGTTAGATGATATATATCAGAATGGTAAGAAAAATTATTGCCTGCAGCCGGTGGTCGTTCGTAAAAAAGAAGATCAGTACGAACTGATTGATGGACAGCAGAGGCTCACCACGTTATATCTCATCTATAAGTATATGAAGAACGTGAATCCGTTCTTCAATGAACCAGCATTTACGCTTTCTTATCAGACAAGAGACCAGTCAGAAGAGTTTTTGAAAACTCTGGATATGACGAAACAGGATGATAACATCGACTTTTGGTTTATATCCAAGGCATACAACACCATAAAAGAGTGGTTTGAGCAGGACTTACAAATTCGGGTCATGCATATCTTTGAATACTTAAAAGAAGATGTCAAAATCATCTGGTACGAGGTTGGGGAAAGTGAAGATGCAATTTCACTGTTTACCCGTCTGAATATCGGAAAAATTCCGCTAACAAGTGCAGAACTTGTGAAAGCGATGTTTCTTAGCCGGGATAATGCAGAGAATATGCGCAGGGAAAAGCAGGAAGAGATATCGCTACAATGGGATGGCATCGAGAGGGAACTTCATAATGAATCTCTGTGGTTCTTTTTGACAAACAGCGTCAAAGGTGAATATCAGACAAGAATTGACCTTGTTCTTGACCTGATTGCCGGTAAAGATGAAAGTACACGAGAAAAGTATTATACATTCTTCCGATTTGATGAATTGCGTAAAGAAGTATCACTGGATGATATCTGGAAAAAAATCTATCAGACTTTTCTTACTTTGAAGGGCTGGTACGAGGATCATGATCTGTACCACAGAATCGGCTATTTGATTACATCTGGCACTTCTCTGCATAAAATATTTGCTCTGTCAAAAGATAAAAAGAAGAGCGAGTTTAATGAATCTCTCGACGAACTGATTAAAAAGAGCGTTGCGATTTCTGGAAATTATGCTGAACTCAGTTATGAGAAGCCGTTGGATTATAAGCGGATTAGTACATTACTGCTTTTATTCAATATCGAATCGGTAAGAAGAAGTGATGGACATGCTCAACGGTTTCCATTTGATCAGTTTAAGCACCATAAGGGCAGCAATGTTACATGGAGCCTAGAGCATATACATGCCCAGCAATCGGAAGGTATGAAAACGCAAGATGTTTGGAAAAAGTGGCTGGAACTTCATATCCCATCTGTTGAAAGTATCGGCGGTGAACATAGTGAACTGATTGATGAAATGCAAGGCGCGATAAATGCAGATAAGCTGGAGCGCACTGTATTTGAGAGCATTCAGCAAAAAGTTCTTGGTTTGTTATCCGTTTCAGGCAATACAGAGTACATGCATTCCATTGCAAATCTTGCATTGCTTAATACGGCGGACAATGCAGCTCTTAATAATTCGACATTTGATGTGAAAAGAAATGACATCATTCAGATGGATAAAAAAGGACAGTACATTCCTTTCTGTACAAAGATGGTATTTCTGAAATATTATACTCCATCTGCAGAAAATCAGCTTCACTTTTGGGGACAGGCCGACAGAATTGCTTATATTAAAGCAATCAATGATGTTCTGAGCGATTATATAGAACCGATTGTTTTGGAAAAGGAGGAAACAAAATGAGTACGACGCTTCACTCATTTATGGATATCTTTGAAACAACGATTGAGGATGGAGATACTTCAGTTCAGCTTAATAAAATTGTAATCCCCCTTATTCAGAGAGACTACGCTCAAGGACGTATTGATAAAGACATCAATAGGGTGAGAAATCGTTTTCTTCAGGCACTTTATAGGGCTGTTACTGGGGATCCAATTACACTTGACTTTGTTTACGGTGACATTGATGAAGAAGGAACTATGACACCTTTGGATGGTCAGCAGCGTTTAACAACATTGTTCCTCTTGCATTGGTATGCGGCTAAAAAGGGAAAAATTTCTGAAGACAAGTATGCATTTCTCAACAGGTTCAGTTATGAAACACGTTATAGTGCAAGATATTTCTGTGCCGAGCTTGTGAAGTTTATGCCATCTTTTGAAACTACGCTTTCTGCTGACATAAAGAATCAGGCATGGTTTCCGTTTGACTGGAAAGATGATCCTACTATCAGCTCCATGCTTGTAATGTTGGATGCGATTGATGAGCGCTTCAAAGATGTACCGGATATATGGGAGCAATTGGAAAATAAAGCGATTACCTTTTATTTCTTGCCAATAAGAGATATGGGTCTTACTGATGAGCTTTATATTAAAATGAATTCCCGTGGGAAGCCGTTGACAGTATTTGAACATTTCAAAGCAGAACTGGAGAGGGAAATCAGAGCTCTCGATGAAAAAAATGGTCAGAATACGGCAGATCGTATTGTTGGAAAAATAGATAAATCCTGGACAGATTTATTGTGGAAATATCGCAGCAGCGGATCCAGTGATGCGGATGACAATATTATTGATGATGAATTTCTACGATACTTCAAGTTCGTTTGCGATATCATTTGTTATCGTAATGGGCAGTCTCCACAAGGCTACAGCAGCGACGTTTTTGATTTGCTGCACTTGTATTTCTCCGCAGACGATGAGAAAGCAGTAGCAAACATAGCTACGCTAGAATCGTTCTTCGATTGCTGGTGTAAAATAAAAGGCTATAACAATCCGACTGAATTTTTGGAATCGTTTATGAGCTACACTCATGCACGCAGGAAAATTGTGGTTGATTCCAGATATAAGATTGATGTTTTTGAGGATTGCTTGCATTTTTATTCTGATAAGTCCGGCAGAATACGGCAGTTTCCATTAAACCGCATCGTGCTTTTGTATGCCATAACGATCTATTTACAGCACCAAAGCGAAGTGACATATTCTGATTTCGTGAGAAGAATCAGAATTGTCAACAACCTGATTCAGAATTCCGAAGATGAGGTTAGTGATAGACAGGATAGAAACAGAATTCCCGCAATTCTTCAGGCTGTTGATGCAATTGTTCTTACAGGCGTGATTGATGATTCTATTGAGATTAACTTCAATGTGAATCAGATACAGGAAGAAAAGGAAAAAATTGAATTCCTAATTCAAAACCCAGACCGTACAGATGAAGTGTTTGAACTGGAAGATCATAACATGTTAAAAGGGCAAATTGGTATTATTGGCCTCGATAATCTTTCACTGGGCTCTCGTTTTTCTTCCTTATTCACCTGTTCGTGGGATAAGATTGACTGTGCTTTAATGGCGTTAGGCAACTATGGGCAGCAGGAAAGAAACAAATGGCGTTATCAATTTGCGTCAAAAAGTTTGCAGTATGCTTGGGATGAGCTATTTCATAAAAGTGCAAATGCCGGTTTTGAAAATACACATACAATTTTAGTTGAACTGCTCAAATCGAAAGAAAGTTTCGATGATGGCATTTTGGATGGAATTATTTCTGTGTTCTTGGCTCAATGTGAAAAGGATAATTTATATCCATGGAATTATTATTATGTGAAGTATCCTGTTTTCCGTCCTGGCAGTTATGGAAAGATGAGCAACGACGATGTGGAAAATAAGCCATATATGTTCTCGGTTATGCAGACAAAGACGCAGTGGTCACAAAATACGTACATGCCGTATTTGAAAGAAGCAGATGATGCCCATCTATCCAGAGACGAGATGGGGCAGTATTTGGTTTATGATGATGTTTACATTGTCTGTGAAAACAATTCATATGGTGTTTACAGAAATGATGATGATAGCCTTACGGATACCGTTACTATTTCTCAAAATGAAGCGGGTATTGATACGGAAGATAGAATCATTAAGTTAAAAAAGTATATAGCTAATATGAAGTAATATTTCTATACATTCTGGCCGGACGATAGATAAGGAAAGGTAGCGTCTTGGAAAGGGGGATTTTTATGACTGGTACTCGAAAGAAAGCCTCTATGTCGCAGGTGCTGGCAGATATAAAGCCTTACATA
>OLYC01002079.1_pt1 | contig 12452 bp, 10 predicted proteins | sample 1674271 | NCBI WGS metagenome assembly OLYC01 (sample SAMEA103958154, study PRJEB25191) | human gut metagenome
ACCGATGCACAAATTGCCATGCTGAAAGCATTAGAAGCTCGCCCGGATGAGCCGGATGCGGACTGCCCGGAGCTTACTGAAGCGCAACTCTTGCAATTCAAGCGTATGGGAGAAACAACAGCTTGAATTTCTGTTCACACCGTGACACAATGCAGAACGTGACGATCAGGCGATTCAAAAACTATTAGCTTGCTCAAGTTGAGGTAGAGATGCTGGTGGTTATTTCCAAGCTTTTGACTAAATGAAAAAAGCAGAGCTCGTGTGGAGTTCTGCTTTAATGATAAGAGATTAAATTTTCAGAATATCGGAATGGGAACCTGTATCCACAAGGGTTAAAGTAAGAATTTCGTTTTCAATTAGATATATCAAAAGCCAGTCGGGCTTTATATGGCATTCTCTAAATCCGTGAAAATTCCCACTTAATCCATGATCCCGATATTTTGAGTCGAGTTGCTTACCTTGACGTAGTGTATCGACAACTTCATCAAGGAGCGACAAGTCTAAACCACGCTTTTTCATAAGCTTATAACTCTTTTTATAAGCATTGGTAAATTTAACTGTATACACTTAATCTTCCAATGCCTTTCTCAATTCATCCATGGTCTCGTACCCTTCAATGTTGGGGTTTTGAGAAATGCGTTTAGCTTCTTCCATGGCATCCAGTGTTTTTTGATTGAATTGTGGCATTTCAACACTAAACGGAAGACCGCCACGAAGAATGCATTGATGGAGAAAAATGTTTACTGCACTTGACATATCAAGCCCCAGATGGCTAAATAAATCATTTGCTTGTTTTTTTACATCAGAATCAATACGAATTTGAGTAGGTGCAGTTGCCATATAATCACCACCTTTCAATGATATTATATACTGCTTGGTATACATTGTCAAGCAAATTGTCAATATTATTAGTATCTTGCTTGCTTTTATTCAAATTTATAAAACGACAACAGCAATCCCACAAAACGAAGCACCTGCCTTACAAGCAGGGGGTCATAGGTTCGAGTCCTATTGTCCCCACCAAATGTGGCCCGGTAGTTCAGCTGGTTAGAACGCTAGCCTGTCACGCTAGAGGTCGACGGTTCGAGCCCGTTCCGGGTCGCCATTTTCCTTTTGCCTTTGTAGCTCAGTTGGTAGAGCAGAGGACTGAAAATCCTCGTGTCGTTGGTTCGATTCCGACCGAAGGCACCATTTGCGGATGTAGCTCATCTGGTAGAGCGCCACCTTGCCAAGGTGGAGGTAGCGGGTTCGAGCCCCGTCATCCGCTCCATTTAGAAGCAGAAGCCCTCAAGGGCTCGAAAAGGTCGGTTCGCCGTAGGCGAATTCAAACAGTCCTGTGAACTGTTTGAAAGACCGTGGGCGTGTCGGCAAGCGGGAGCGAAGCCGAGCGAGCCCCGTCATCCGCTCCATTAAAGTTAAAGGTTTGCTGAGAACCTTAAAACTTTTTACATAGTGAGTTTCGGCTCACATTTATATTCGGCGCCATAGCCAAGTGGTAAGGCACGAGTCTGCAAAACTCCGATTCCCCAGTTCAAATCTGGGTGGCGCCTCCATGAAAAGCACTTCTTCGGAAGTGCTTTTTTCAGCTTCTCCCCTATCTCCAAATTTCCGAATCAATTCAGTCCAATCGAATCGACGTATTAAACTAAAATATCATCCATACTTTACGTTACAAAATCATTGCTTCTTTATGTTTTTTCCTTTATCTCAAAAGAAATAAGAATAATTTATTAAGAATTTGTTGCAAAATGTTGACATTGTAAGATAATAGTGATATAATCCGATTATTAAAACAGAATATGGTTCTGAGAATAACTCAGGATGATGGAGGCGCGGTGCTTTACAAGTAACTTTCGCAGGGAAGGCAACTCAGAAAGTGAAAAGACTGACCGCCGAAGCGTGGGAAACTGCCTTGTGAACCATAGCTGGGACGTTGCAAAATATGTAACGGACTGTCACAACTTGTATGTGGAGTGCTGTCATGTAGTAATAGTCGTTATGACATGGTTGGTATGAATGTACGGAACCATGTCGTTTTTTATTTTAATTCAGGAGGGTTTATTGTGAAAAAATCCAAGAAAATCATTTTGGCGATCGCCTGCGTTGTTATTGTCGCAGTTCTCGCTTTCGCCAAGATCTCGGGCGGTTCGCTTTCAACAGTAAAGTGTACCGACTGCAATGGCACAGGAATTGTTGAGCAGGTTGAATGCGAAACCTGCGGAGGCGAAGGTGAAGTCAGAGCTTCCTATTGGGCTCTTGTTCCCCCGGTAATCGCTATCGCACTTGCTCTTATCACCAAGGAAGTTTACAGCTCATTGTTTGTCGGTATCCTTGCCGGTTCAATTCTCGGCTCGGACTTCAAATTCACCAAGACAATGGATATCCTTGTCAATGACGGACTTATCGGCGCCGTTTCCGGCACTGCGGGTATCTTCATTTTCCTCGTTGTTCTCGGTGTTGTCGTTGCCCTTATCAACAAGGCAGGCGGTTCCGCCGCTTTCGGCAGATGGGCACAGAAGCACATCAAGACAAGAGCAGGCGCAATGCTCGCTACCTTTGCTCTCGGTGTTCTCATCTTTATCGATGACTATTTCAACTGCCTTACGGTTGGTTCCGTTATGCGTCCCGTTACCGACGGTCATAACGTTTCGAGGGCTAAGCTCTCATACCTCATCGACGCAACAGCGGCTCCGGTCTGCATGATTGCTCCGATTTCCTCATGGGCGGCTGCCGTTTCTTCATATGCTGAGGACGGTCAGGGTATCGCTCTTTTCATCAGAGCTATTCCGTTCAATTTCTATTCGCTTCTTACTTTCGTATTCATCATCGGCATCACGCTCATGAAATTTGACTACGGTTCGATGAGAATTCACGAGCTCAATGCCAAGACTAAGGGTGATCTTTACACCTGCGGCGACAAGGCTGAGGTTGAGGAAGAAAATCCGTCATCAAACGGTAAGGTTATTGACCTTGTTCTCCCGATCGCCGTTCTTATTGCAGTTTGCATATTCGCTCTCGTTTATGTCGGCGGAATCTTCGACGGAAGCAACTTTGTCGATGCTTTCTCCAACACGGACGCTTCGATAGGTCTCCCGTGGGGCAGCATTATCGCTCTTGTATTCACAATCGTTTACCTTTGCGCAAGAAAGCTTGTTTCGTTCAAGGAAGCTATGGAGTGTATTCCCAAGGGCTTCATTGCCATGGTTCCTGCGATCCTCATTCTTACCTTTGCAACATCGCTTAAGAACATGACAGCGGTTCTCGGTGCAAAGCCGTTCGTTGCCGACGTTATGACAAGCGTTGCAGGTGATTTCCAGAACTTCCTTCCGGCTATCATATTCCTCGTTGCATGCTTTATCTCCTTCGCAACAGGTACATCATGGGGCACATTCGGTATTCTTATCCCGATCGTTATCGCAATCTTCCCGTCAGGCGCAATTCAGACAATCGGTATGTCTGCTTGCCTTGCAGGTTCTGTTTGCGGCGACCACTGCTCACCGATTTCCGACACGACTATCATGTCCTCGGCAGGCGGTCAGTGCAACCACCTCAACCACGTTTCGACTCAGCTCCCGTATGCGATCTCCGTTGCGGCTATCTCGTTCGTAATGTACATTGTTTCGGGCTTCGTTCAGAAGGCATACATCGTTCTTCCTATCGGCGTCGTTCTTACTCTTGCATTCCTCTTTGTAATGAAGATGGCTATGGTAAAGAAGTACGGCAAGGAAAACGTATAAGGAATAATCAAAAATCAAGGGCTGTCGCAGAGATGCGACAGCCTTTTTTGTGTATTCTATTCCCTGAATATCAGGAAATTTTTGATATTAAAATCCTGTAATGTCTCGATTACCGGTACGGTATTCGCTGCTTATACAGCTTTCTGCTTCAGCGTTAAGCAAGACCAACGCCGTAATTCTTGTTATGTTGCCTTAAATATAAACTCCGCAGTCAAGCTGACCCTCCTTGTCAAATCTATCCTTTCTGAAGCATTCGTAGAACCTGTATCCGCTGGCAAAGCTGTAACAGTCAAATCCCTCCTGAGCCAGTATTCGGGAAGCTATATAGCTGCGAAGTCCGGACTGACAGACAATATATACCGGCTTTTCTATATCAAGCTCGTTTATTCTGTCTCTGAGCTCGTCAATCGGAATCAGCCTGTCAAAGCCCTCAATCTTTCCTGATGAATGTTCCTCCTCGGTCCTGACATCTATCCTCTGGATATCTTCTCTGTCCTTAAGCTTTGCAATGTCCTCACAGTAAAACAGCTTAACCTTTCCCGTCAAAACGTTTTCGGAAATATATCCGACCATGTTTATCGGATCCTTCGCCGAAGAAAACGGCGGCGCATATGCAAGATCAATATCCTTGAGAGTAACGATATCACCGCCGGACTGCATAACAGCCGCAAGAACATCTATTCGCTTATCAACCCCGTCATATCCGATAACCTGTGCCCCGATTATCTTCCATGTGTTTATGTTAAACAGCACTTTCATCGTCATAAGATGTGCTCCGGGATAATATGCCGCATGGGACGGAGGCGAAAGAATTACCTTTTCATAAGGAATATCAAGCTCTTTTGCCCATTTTTCATTCAATCCCGTAGACGCCGCGGTCAGGTCGTATATTTTGATTATTGATGTTCCCGATGCGCCTTTGTACCTGCTGTCATATCCTGCAATGTTATCCGCCGCTATACGTCCCTGCTTGTTCGCCGGACCCGCAAGAGGAACGGAGATTCTTTTTCCCGTAACAAAACTTTTTATTTCAACAGCGTCTCCGACTGCGTATATATCCGGATCCGAGGTCTGCATATGTCTGTTGACCTTAATCGCTCCCCTGCCGCCAAGCTCAAGACCGGCAGCCTTTGCAAGTCCGTTTTCGGGAGTTATTCCTATCGCCATCAATACCATATCCGTTTCAATAACGTCACCGTTATCAAGATTGACAATGATACCTTCCTCAACGCTTTCAAAACCGGAAACCGTTCTGTTCAGGCGAAGATCAAAGCCGTTCTCCTTTAAATGAGAATGAACAAAGCCCGCCATGTCACGGTCAAACTGCGGCAACACCTGATCCGCAGCGTCAACAAGCGTTATATGAATACCGAGGCTCCAAAGATTTTCCGCTGCTTCAAGTCCGATAAAGCCTCCGCCGATTACCACCGCCGACATGATATCGTTATAGTCCACCCCGTTTTTTATATGGAGCGCATCCTCTATGGTTCTCAAGGTGTATATTCTCGAATCGTTTATTCCGGGGATATCCGGAATTATCGGGACGGCTCCCGGAGCCAGTATCAGCTTATCATAGCTCTCCCGATACTCCTCGTCCGTCTCAAGTTTTTTTATTGCAACTTCTTTTTTCTCTCTGTCTATCGAAACGGCTTCATGCAGAGTACGCACTTCTATTCTGTAGCGTGACCATAATGTTTCGGGGGTCTGCAAGGTCAGCTCGTGCTCGTCCTTTATCAATCCTCCTATATAGTACGGAAGTCCGCAGTTTGCATACGAGACAAATCCGGATCTTTCCAGAATGATAATCTCCGCTTTCTCGTCAAGCCTTCTGATTCTTGCCGCCGCAGTCGCTCCGCCGGCAACGCCTCCGATAATTACTACTTTCATATGTGTGTCCTCCTTTACGCTTTCGGTAAAAAATATTAAGCAAAAACGCACAAGTCAATCCCGAAAGGACTCAACTTGTGCGTTATTTTGGCAAAAAGCCGCATGACCAATGATACCCGATCTCACTTCGGTATCGGCAGCTCTTTGAAAACATTCGATTTATGCGTTGTTTTAACATAACTCCACCTCTGCTGAAACAATTGCATATATTGTAGACTTAATATACCATTTTTAATATCATAATGTCAATACTTTTGAAAAAAATGTTGATTTTTTTGCGACAAAAAAACGATCTGCATATAAAAATGCAGACCGTTAAATATACATTTGCCGAAAAAACGTCAGATCTTCTTGCAGAAAGTGAAAATCTCCTCGGGAAGCTCTTCCTCATCGGCGGAGATTGTGAAGATGAAGCTCTTCTCCTCAACGTGATTCTTGCTGAGCTCGTCAACCTTCTTGAGGAACTCGCAAAGCTCGCCGTAATCACGTGTACCGATTCTCAGCGTTGCGTCAACAAGAACATCCGTAATATCGTGGTCACCTGCACAGATGCCGCAAAGGAAACCGAAGAATGCGTCATAACCGCTTACCTTGTAATGATCCGTGTCGATAAGACGTGCGCGATAATTTACATCATATGTGAGCTTGGGCTGCTTTTCAACGCAAACAACGTTGCCGTTTGAATTCTCAATAGCCTCGTTGACCTTTTCAATCAAAAGCTTTGTTTTTCCTGAACCTTTTTTACCTAAAATAAGAGATACCATAATAATATCCTCCCTGTTTTTTTATTCTAACATTCGTGTTCCTGCACGAAAATTATACGAAATTTAATGCGGCATCGCCTTAGCCTAATCTTGCCTCAAGCTCGGCCTTGCGATCCTCGTATCCCGGCTTGCCGAGAAGAGCAAACATATTCTTCTTGTAGCTCTCAACGCCCGGCTGGTCGAACGGATTGATGCCGAGAATATAGCCGCTGATAGCGCATGCCTTTTCAAGGAAATAGATAAGATAGCCGAGATTGAATTCGTCCATTGCTTCAACCTCGAGCACAATGTTCGGAACGTCGCCGTCCGTGTGAGCGAGCAATGTACCCTCAAAAGCCTTTTGATTAACGAACGAAACAGTCTTTCCTGCGAGGAAATTGAGTCCGTCGGCACTGCCCTCCTCGTTCTTTATCTCAACCTCCGACTTTGACTTTGCAAAGTGGACAACGGTTTCAAAAAGATGTCTTTCACCCTCCTGGATATACTGACCCATCGAGTGAAGGTCGGTCGAGAAAATAGCCGAAGCCGGGAACAGACCCTTGTTCTCCTTGCCCTCGCTCTCGCCGTAAAGCTGCTTGAACCATTCATTCATCATCGTGTATGCCGGCTCATAGCTGACCATCATTTCAATCTTTTTGCCGCCTCTGTAAAGGAGATTTCTCGTTGCTGCGTACTTGTAGCAGTCATTCTTTTCAATATCCTTGTCGCAAAGCTCGTTCATTGCAGCAGCAGCGCCCTGCATGATAGCGTCAATGTCGATTCCCGCAACGGCAATGGGAAGAAGTCCGACAGCCGTAAGAACGGAATAACGTCCTCCGACATCGTCGGGAACAACGAAAGTCTCATAGCCCTCTGCATCCGCAAGAGCCTTGAGCGTTCCTCTCGCCTTGTCCGTAGTAGCATAGATACGCTTTGCCGCTTCCTCTGCGCCGTACTTGCTCTCAAGCATCTCTCTGAAAATCCTGAAAGCAACCGCCGGCTCCGTGGTTGTGCCCGATTTTGAAATAACATTGACGGAAAAATCTCTGTCTCCGATTATTTCAACAAGCTCGTTGATTGAAGCCGAGCTGATCGTATTACCTGCGAAATAGATTTCCGGTGCGCCGTGTCTGAGCAGATTATAGTTCTGCGACTTGATGAACTCGATCGCCGCTCTCGCTCCGAGGTACGAACCGCCTATTCCGATTACTACAAGAACCTCAGAATCCTTTCTGATTTTCTCGGCAGATGCTTTGATTCTTGCGAATTCTTCCTTATCATAATTTTCCGGAAGGCTGAGCCATCCGAGGAAGTCATTTCCTTTACCCGTTCCGTTGTGAAGCTCGTCATGTGCGGCTTCAACCTCCGATCTGATGTCGGCATATGCGTTTTCTTTGAGGAACGGAGTTACATATTTTGTGTTTAACTTTACAGACATTATCTGTATGCCTCCGATTTACTTTTCTTATTAGTTGGTTATATTTTACCCTATTTAACTTGTTTTTGCAAGTGGTATTTAGCATTTTTTACGCAGATTGCATAAAAAATACACACTCAGTTCACACTAACAGACTGCTGCGGCTTGCAAATTGAGCATATCATGCGGATAAACACCGTTTTGAAGCTGAGCTTTTCGACATAATGCGGCGCAGTCAGCTTATACTCTCCGAGCTTTTTTCCGTCCAGCTTGACCGTCACCGTACCCAAGGTCTGATTGGACTCAACGGGAGCCTCAACTGCGGCGGCAAGGTCAATTTCCTGAGTGATGTTCTTTTGCTTCCCCTTCGGAATAAGGAAGCCGAAGCCGCCCGATATTTGCGGCGTGAGTGTTTTCTCCTCGCCCTTGATGATATTCACGTTTGTAATCAGCGATTTGTCGATTTCGGGAGTTACCGTTTCATAGTTTGCGAAACCCCAGTTGAGCATCGCCTTTGCACCCTCAAAGCGGTCCTTGCTGTTGTCAGCACCCATCACAACGGCTATGAGACTTGTACTGTTTCTCGTTGCCGTCGCTGAAATGCAGCAGCCTGCCTTTGACGTTGTACCTGTTTTCAGACCCGTTGCGCCCTCATAAAACCTAATTAACTTGTTTGTGTTGACAAGCTCTGTCTTGCCGTCGCGAAGTGAGTCCATCCAGATTTTTGTGTACTGCTGAATAAACTGATGCTTCATCAGCTCCCTTGACATCAGCGCAATGTCATACGCCGTTGTCAGGTGAGTGGCCGAGGTGTCGTCAAGACCCGTGCAGTTGTCAAAATGTGTATTTTTCATACCAAGCTCCTGTGCTCGGTCGTTCATCATCGTTACAAAAGCTTCATCGCTTCCGGCTATATATTCTCCGAGGGCTGTGCAGGCATCATTTGCGCTGTAAACGGCTGTTGCCTTCAGCAATTCGTCAACGGTCATTGTTTCGCCCTCTTTGAGCCAGATTTGCGAACCGCCCTTTTTTGACGCATTAGTGCTCGTTGTCACCGCGTCGGTCAGCCTTATCGTATTGGAATCTATCGCCTCGGCAGCCAACAGCATTGACATTATCTTTGTCACCGAAGCAGGATAGAGCTTTTCGTTTTCATTCATTCGCATAAGTACCGTTCCCGTTGACTGATCCATCAGAACTGCCGATTTTGCTTTCACGTCAACCGGCATCTGCGACTCATTTTCCGCCGAGGCAAATACACCTAATATTCCGCACATCATAATAACGCTTAATAGGATTGCAGTTGCTTTCTTCATAATAAGCCTCCCTTTCACTGCTGTACACAATAAATATATGCCCCGCTAACGGCAAATAAAACTTGCACTGCACACCGTTTTGCTTTATAATATTATTTTAGATTACCAAACGGAGCTGATGATATGAAAATTGCATTTTACACCCTGGGCTGTAAGGTCAACCAATATGAATCCCAGGCTATGTCCGAAAAAGCGGCGGCGAACGGCTATGAAACCGTCACTGCCGACGAAGAAGCGGACGTTTATGTTGTCAACTCCTGCACTGTTACCGCCGAGAGCGACCGTAAGACACGTCAGGCGGTCAGAAAATTCAAGCGCAACCACCCCGAAAGCATAGTCGTTCTCACGGGCTGTATGCCTCAGGCTTTTCCGCAGGACGCCGAACGCCTTGAGCAGGCGGATATCGTACTCGGCAACAAAAATAATTCAAGGCTTTTTGACTTGCTGAACAGCTATTTCAGTTGCGGCCGGCGTATAATCGACATTGAGCAGCACAAAACAGGCGACAAATTCTCGGGCAGCGACATCTCGGGCTTTGACCGTCGAACAAGAGCCGTCGTAAAAATCGAGGACGGCTGTAACCGTTTCTGTTCATACTGCATTATCCCCTATTCGAGAGGTCGTGTACGCTCCAAACCGATCGGCGAGCTTAAATGCGAGCTTCAAAGGCTCAGCGATGCCGGCTTTGCCGAGATTGTGCTGGTCGGAATAAATCTTTCTGCCTACGGAACGGATATCGGATTGAGCATCTGTGATGCCGTCGAGCTTGCCGACAGAATGAATTTCCGACGTGTCCGTCTCGGTTCGCTTGAACCCGACCATATCACAGACGAGGTCATTGATCGTCTTGCAAAGCTTCCGAGCTTCTGTCCGCAGTTTCATATTTCACTTCAAAGCGGCTGCAACAACACGCTCAAAGCAATGAACCGTCACTACAGCGCAGAGGAATATTTTGAACTTTGCCAAAAGCTACGCGCAAGCTTTCCCGAGGCGACAATTACAACAGACATAATGGTAGGCTTTCCGACCGAAAGCGAGGAGGATTTTGCCGAAAATGTCCGCTTTGCGCAGAAGATCGGCTTTGAAAAGGTTCATGTGTTCCCCTACTCTCCCCGTGAGGGCACAAAAGCAGCCAAAATGCCGCAGATCGAAAAAGCAATTAAAGAAAAAAGAAGCCACATAATGATTGAAAAGACTGAGGAAATAAGAAAGATTTTCCTTGAATCCCAGATCGGCAAAACTGTTGAGGTTCTCTTTGAGACGAGACATTCCGACGGATTTGCTGAAGGCTACACCAAGAACTATACCCCCGTCAAGGTCAAGGGTGAATTGCCCTGCGGTGAGATATCAAGGATAAAAATAACCGCTGTTGACGGTGATTTTTGCGTTGGTGAAAAGATATGAACGAACATAAATTTGACCAAAAAGGCGGGATTTATTCCAAGGCACGCCCAAGCTATCCCGACGAGCTCTTTGCGTATCTAAAGGAGCATGATTTTATTTCGGAAAGCACCGTCGCCGCCGATATAGGCTCGGGCACAGGGATATTTTCGGAAAAACTTTGCCCTTATGTAAGCAGAATTTTCGCAATTGAACCGAACAGCGATATGCGCGCTGTCGCCGAGGAAAAATATGCCGCGCACAAAAATATTATCTCCGTCAATGGCAGTGCCGAAAATACAAAACTAAGCGACAAAAGCGTTGATTTTATCACCGCGGCGCAGGCTTTTCACTGGTTTGACAGGCAGTCCTTCAAGGCGGAATGTCGCCGTATTTTAAAGGATAACGGAAATATTCTGCTTGTATGGAACGACCGTGACACCGAAAACGAGCTTATCCGGGAAAATTACGACATCAACCGACGTTTCTGCCCGAATTTCAAGGGTCCGTCAAACGGCATAGATTTCAGCAAAGAAGCATTTTCGGATTTTTTTGAGGGCGATTTTATTGTTGTTGAGTTCGGGAATGACCTGATATATGATGAAAATGCATTTGTTTCAAGATGCCTCTCCTCGTCATATGCTCCTAAGACCGATAAGAAAAACTACAACGAATACGTTGCCGAGCTGCAGAAGCTATTCAAGAAATACAATCAAAGCGGTACAGTCCCCTACCCTTACATCACACGATGCTATATCGGCAAAGTCTGAGCAATCCGATATATATTTGCTCACTTTTTTCTGCTTCGGGCTACCCTGCCGCTGCCGATTAAACCCGATTAAAAGGTTGATGATTTGGTATTTATTCCATTTTTCTGCATATTAAAATATTGCTTACCTTTCCCCTGCTTCTTGTGTTATTACGTTTATGGGAAGTGCTTCTTTCTTGGTTATGTTTTTGTGGTGAATAACATTATACCATTTTTTGAGGTTGCTTCTCTTTTTTATTGGGTCATATTATTTTAGCACATACAAAAAGTTGATGATTTGGTGTTTATTTTTATTGACAAGTATAGAAATGTTTGGTATAATACACGTTGCGATATGTAATCGGGCATGTCGCAACAAACTGAAACACGGAGAGTTGTCCGAGTGGTCGAAGGTGCAGCACTCGAAATGCTGTGTACGTAATGTACCTAGGGTTCGAATCCCTAACTCTCCGCCAGAATGAAAAGCAGGTCGCAAGGCCTGCTTTTTGCTTTGGCAAAACAAAAGAGGGATTCGAACAAGGAGGGAGCAGACGCAGTCTGCGGAAGAAAACAGTCCGGTGGACTGTTTTTGCCGACGGGGTCAAGGAGCGAAGCGACGCGAAGGTGCACGGGAGTGCACCGAAAAAATTCCTAACTCTCTGCCACGAAGTGCGGTAGTCCATGATACAATGGGCTACCGTACTTTTTTATTTTTCTGTCGAAGAAGTCCTTATATCAAGCGTTTTTCCGAGTATGGGGGGTGCAAAAGTCTTCAATGCTCGGATTTTCCTATTTTACCGAAGGTGCGCTGCTGATTTTTGCTTTGCACCCCCTTATGGGAAAAATCAAAAAGTAGATAGGTTTATCAAAAGGTTGCAGAGAAAAATCAAATTGTTCCTTGACATTTATTTGCTACGCTTTTCCTCTTCCCCAGGGAGAGTCAATGTTCCTGCTGACTTTGATACAATAGAAAAAGCCTTCTCCGGGGTCAAAACCGCCGAAAAGGCATAAAACAAGGGCTTTCGAGGTCAAATACTGACTTCGAAAGCCCTTGTTTGCTTTATTCAGTTGTGGATTTCTGCCATTCCAAAGCCTGACGGCACCGTAGGGTGTAAGTCTTGCGGTGTATGGATTTTGGAATAATTAAAAGGTATGGCATAATTAAAAGGTTTAGCGCCTTTTTTCGTTTATTCCTTATTGTCGGTGCCCTCTACATAATCGGCC
>OLYC01002082.1_pt1 | contig 12426 bp, 9 predicted proteins | sample 1674271 | NCBI WGS metagenome assembly OLYC01 (sample SAMEA103958154, study PRJEB25191) | human gut metagenome
CGTTTTCTGCGTTTATTCTTGTTGAATATCAACTATTTACAATATCAAAAAAACCTCAGAACCGTGCGGAAAAATATTATAGATTTTGAACACCCTACCTAACGGGGTAATTCCTTATAACAATATATTGCTATTTTGAATTTTAGTGGATAGCAATATAAATAATAAGATTTATAACAGGCAAAATGACTATGAACACATCAAGTGCTTGTTTCTTCAATGCTAATTTTAGACTTTTGCAAATTCTATATTTATAATACACTTGCAAAATAGTACTTATTACAAATAAGAAATATCCACTCCATACAACATAATACATCCAACTCCATTTACTTATATACAGAATCAGACCACTTATATAAAAGAACGTTGATATTCGTTCGTGTATTTCTTCTTTAACCATTATTCTTATCTTTCATACATTTAGGAAAATCTATAGCATTACTAATTTCATTAGCGCACTATATATACTACTAGGGCGGGAAACTTTAGTCAAAAACATCCTCACAACCATGCAGAACATTTTCGATTTTTCCCCGACCCTAATGGTAGGCTAAAAACTTCTACTTAAATGGTTTGCGCCAATCGCACCCTTCTTTCCAACGCGAACAGCCATAGGCTGTATTGCCTTTTATGACTTTGCCTTGTCCACACTTGGGACAAATGCTACCGGCACGGATGATGCGTTTGCGAGGTTTCGATTCTGTAGCCTTCTGCTTTTCTGCTTGTGCTTTTGCATCGGCAGCATCGGCTAAAACCTTTACCTTTAGTGGAGTAGCAGGGGCAAACTGCGTGACATGACGATTGCTATTGTCTTGCAACACCTGATTAACCACCTCTGTTACCATTACCTTCAACTCGTTAATAAACTGTGGGGCACTGTATTCGTGATGCTCTATCTGACGCAATTTTTTCTCCCACAAACCCGTGAGTTCGGCACTCTTCAGTAATTCTTCTTTGATGAGCGAGATAAGCTCTATGCCTGTAGGAGTGGCAATAATTGTTTTGCGCTGACGACGAATGTACTGACGACGGAAGAGTGTTTCGATAATGGCTGCACGCGTTGACGGACGCCCAATGCCATTCTCCTTCATCGCATCGCGCAACTCTTCATTATCCACCATTTTGCCTGCCGTTTCCATGGCACGAAGCAAAGTAGCTTCGGTATAAGGCTTGGGTGGTTGTGTCATTTTCTGTGCCAAGTCGGGCACATGCGGACCGCTTTCCCCCTTCACAAAGTCGGGCAAAGTGCGTTCTGCATCGTCTTTTTTGTCATCCTCATCATTGGTCGTAGTTATTTTTGCAGCCGAGGCTGGCACGGCTCTCCACCCTGGTTCAAGAATAACCTTACCCGATGTTTTAAATTGCACATCGGCTGCTTGCCCCTGCACCGTGGTTGTTGCAAATTTACAGTCAGGATAGAACGCCATAATAAAGCGTCGCACCACAAGGTCGTACACATTGCGCTCCATATCGGTCAAGTTATTGGCAGCAACCCCTGTGGGAATAATGGCATGGTGGTCTGTTACCTTTGAAGAGTCGAACACCTTTTTACGCTTTAACAACAGTGTACCACGCAAGGGCATAAGCAATTCGCCATACTGCCCACTCACCCCATTGAGTATGTTTTTACATTTGGGATAAATATCGTCGGAGAGATAAGTAGTGTCTACACGCGGATAGGTTGTAACTTTTTTCTCGTAAAGCGACTGAATGAGTTGCAATGTTTGGTCGGCTGAATAGCCAAACTTTTTGTTGCAATCTACCTGCAGCGAGGTAAGGTCAAAAAGGCGAGGCGGTTGTTCTGTGCCACGCTTTTTTTCTACAGAATTAACCACAAAGGGTTCATTCTTAATTTTCTCGAGTGCAGCCCGTCCTTCTTCTTCGGTAGTATAACCACGTCGGGCAGGTGCTGCATTTTTCTTTTTATCGGCATTATCGCCTTCGGTGGGCACCTCTTCGTCCTCGTTAGGGTCAGCCATAATGGCATTAAACGTCACGTCGCGATATTGCGTAGTGAGCACCCAATAAGGCTCAGGCTTGAAGTTTTCAATTTCAAGTTGTCTGCGCACAATCAGTGCCAAAGTGGGCGTTTGCACACGACCTATTGAAAGAGGGGGCGCACCATAGCCTCCGCCATATTTAATTGTATAAAGGCGCGTAGCATTCATGCCCAACAACCAATCGCCTATTGCACGACAAAGACCTGCTTCGTAGAGCGATTTATAGTCTTCTTGCGGTTTTAGGGTTGAGAAACCTTCGCGTATACTTTCTTCTGTCAACGATGAAATCCACAAACGGTCTACGGGACACGTAGCACCAGCTTTCTGCATCACCCATCTCTGTATGAGTTCACCCTCTTGCCCAGCATCACCGCAGTTGATAATGCGATCGGCATTTTTCATAAGTTTTTCAATCACCGCAAACTGCTCTTGCACTCCTCTGTCGTTTTTCAGACGAATACCAAAGCGAGTAGGTACCATGGGCAAAGCCCCGAGACTCCACCTTTTCCATAAAGGTGTGTAGTCCTCGGGGTATTTTAGTTCGCAAAGATGACCGAAGGTCCAAGTTACTTGGTAACCGTTTCCTTCAAGATATCCTTGATTTTGTTTTGTGGCACCAAGTATATTGGCTATATCGCGTGCCACACTGGGTTTCTCTGCAATGCAGACTATCATTGTGTTGGGATTCTTTATGCGGGGTTCTTATAATTCTGTTTTTTAATTTCGTACATAGAAAATAAAAATACAATCGCACATAATCAATTTGTCAGAATTATTAAAACAGCCCTTATTTTTTTACCGCTCTTGGGATTTTCGTAACTCCCGATTCTTAAAATTCAAAGCGCATTTGTTCAGCGTTATAGCACAAACCATCGCGTGCAAAGAAGTGTGCAATCGCCCCTTCATGCGAGAGTTGGGCAGGTGTACCGCTCACTATGCCATCGGCACTGAGCAACCATAAGGTGTCAGCAAAACGCAATGCCAATTCCACATCGTGTGTAGAAAGCAGAATGCTTTTTCCCTCGGCATGTGCCAATTCGCTCAACAACTTCATGGTATGCACTTTGGCAGGAAAATCAAGGAAAGCCGTAGGCTCGTCAAGCAATATGATGGGCGTGTTTTGTGCCAGAGCTTTGGCTATAAACACACGTTGGCGCTCGCCATCACTCAATGTGTTGACAAAGCGGTGTGCCAAATCTTGCGTTTGCGTAAACTGCATGGCACGCTCTATGGCTTGCGCGTCGGCAGGTGTGCTTTTTGCAAAGAATTGTGCATAAGGCATTCGCCCCATTTCTACCACCTCTTGCACAGTCAGTGCGTCGGCGGTAGGACGAAATGTGAGCACCACACTTAAAGTTTTTGCCAATTCTCGCGGTGTGAGATGGGTGATGTTGTTTTCGCCACAACACACGCTACCGCTTATTGGACGAATAAAGCCTGCCAATGTGCGCAGCAAAGTGCTCTTTCCTGCACCATTTGTGCCCATCAACACTGTGAGCGAGGCTGTGGGCAAGGTGCAAGAGAGTTGGCTACTTACCACTGTTTTACCATAGCCCGTAGTTAATTGTTGAAGCCTCAGCATGTACGCTTTCTATGAATTTTAATGAAATTTCTTGCCATGAAGCAAAATGCCTATGCGCTTTTTAATGGCATTGAAAATATTCTTCCACTGACCATAGCGTATGTTGAGGTAGAGTTCCTCGAACGAGCGCCACACTTTAATCCAAGGGTGACGCCAACCCGCAATGCGATATACGCGTTGACGATGGCGCACATGCTCTAAGATGTGGTTGGGATGACGCAAGGGAAATTCAAGGTCGTAACGCTTCATGGTAAAGAAGCGACGATAGCCTGAGGGCAACAGCTGCACACTTCCTGAGAAGTGTACAGAGTCCTCTAACACACCTATATTGTTTATCATATTCAGGCGTGGCACAATAGCCAACTGTGAGTTTAGCAACAGGTGCGCCATAAATATGGTTTCGTAATACGCCTTTCCGCTTGCCTTGTGTGCACGAGCCATGGGGAGGAAATCATCGCGCAATTTACGTTCTTCAATCAAATTCTCTAAACGCTCTACAGTGCGCGGTTCGTCGAGCCAAGTGTAATGCTCATCCCACTGATTCACCACCCTACTCCATGATGCCCAACCCGAAATGCAGAAGTTGGTGCTAAAAAAGTAGTCGGCATCATCGGCATCATCCGTACGCTCTTCGAAATTACAGCCCTGAATCATACCTATGCGGTCATCGTTTTCGTAACGGTCGAGCATTTCCTTACAAAAACGGAAGAACGACTGTGTGGGCACATCATCGTCTTCAAGCACAATACACTTGTCTACTTGCGAAAAAGCCCAACGCTGCGATATAAATTCAGAGGGGTCGCAACCATAGTTTTTTTCTTGGAACATGCGGTGTACCTCGCAGGGCCAGTCTACTTGTTCCACAATTTTGCGACATGCCTCAATGCCAGGCATATCGCGCTCGCCACGAGGTCCGTCTTGGTATAAAAACAGACGTGCGGGCTGTGCTTTGCGCACCTCGTCAAACACAGGCTTCAACACTTCGGGACGGTTGAAGAAAAGAATGAGAACTGATATATCCATATCGTAGTGTATTAGCTAAAGGATTATAGGGAGGCTAATGATTCTTTTATCGTATAACAGAATCATTTACAAAGACTCTGCATAGAACACGGCATGCCCCCCCCGTTTATCCTCGGGTGGCAGCTGCATGTAATTGCGATAAAGGTCGGTTAGATAAGCATCGGGGTTAGCAGGTGCGCTAAACTCGGCATCTTCAAACTTAATACGTTGTGTGGGGAATATGCTATCCGTGCGGTGCATAATTCCGTAGCCATTGTTGTTGAGCGTGTTCGATGTAAAATCACCTTTTTTCTTCAACAAGCATGCCACGTTCCACTGCAATTTGCACCAAGCACGTTTCATGCCGAAGTAGAAGAATTCGACAAACGAACGCCACGAATAATAGTGCTGACTACTCAGTATGGCATTGGCACGACAATAGCCCTTTGTTACGCGTTTAATAAACGACTTTGAGCAACTGGGATAAGGAATCATGGGAAAGATGTCTACATAGAGTCCCTTTCCATAAGCACGTGCAAAGTCATCGCCACCTTCCACCAAAAAAGACTCGGTATCGCGCACCTTATAAATAGGCATGCGCACATTCGGATCAGTGTCGGAAGTTTGAATATAGAGTTGTTTAGGCAATTCACGTCGTGCAGCCTCCACAAATCGTGGCAAATCCTCAAGTCGCATGGCAATGTCTATGTCATCGTCCCAAGGAATAAAACCGCCATGACGCACCGCACCCAAAATGGTGCCGCCATCAAGCCAATAATCTATGTGGTTGCGACTGCAGATGGCATCAATTTCTTTTAATATGCCGAGTTGTTTAAGCTGCACAGCACGGCGGTGCTTGTCAAGATACTGTGTGAGCGCAGAATTATCCATGAATGAGCTAAATTTATTCGTTACGTGTGAACACCCCTTTTTACTTATTGCTTCTTTTTACGTCAATTACCTGTCCGGTATAGTCGGCAAGCAAGCAACGCACGGTAGCGTCTGCCACCACTTCTGAGCGCAGCAAAGTGTCATCGGGTTCAATGCCAAAGTTCTTTACGCGCATGGGGGTTTTGGTACGTTCGGGGTTGATGCAATTTACGCGGATGCCCACCGACTCCCACTCTTGCGCCACAGCTTGCACAAAATTCACAATGGCAGCTTTGGTTGAAGAGTAAATGCTGTAGAAGGCACGACCACGTGTGTAACTGCTCGAAGTGAAGAAGATGAGCTGACCTTGCGTTTCCTTCAAGTAGTTATAAGCCTCAATAGCCACATTCACCGTACCCATATAATTGGTTTGCACGGCTGCTTGAATGATGCCATAGTCCATTGCACAGAGGGGTTCTTTATTGAGCACACCCGCAGTGTTTATTACATAGTCTATTTGACCCTCTTTGTCGTAGACCTCCTTTAAAGCACGCGCCACATCCTTGCGGTTACCCACATCGGTTTTTGTGAGCGAGCGCGAAAAACTATGTACGCGTGTGCCTGCTTGACGCAATTCGTCTACCACGTCCTTGCCAATGCCATACGAGCCACCAAACACCACAGCCACACGTCCTTGCAGTTTTGTGCGGTCGAGTGTTTCGGGCGCTTGCGAGCCACGAAGTTGGAAGAGTTTATCGAGCAAGAAAGTGTCTTCTTTGTAGGTCAACTTCATATTGCTTTCTTCGCCTTCAACCAAGTGTACAGGCACTTCGGGCATATATTTTACAACCACGCCACAGTCGTCGGTCACCTTAAAGTCAGGATCTTTAAACGCACGTTTATAAGCCTCGCTAATTACCGACAGACGGAAGGCTTGCGGGGTTTGTCCACGCTGCAAACGTGAGCGGTCAGGGATGGACGCAATATGGTCGCCTTCTGCCTCGATAATGGTGTCGACAGCAGGTACAGTCACATCGATTGCCTCGTAAGTTTTAAGAGCTTCGCACACATCGTCGATGATGCGTTGCGACACCAACGGACGTACGGCGTCGTGAAACACCAAGTTCACTTCTTCGCCACCTTCGTAGGCATGAATTGCCGAGAGACTTGAGTCGTAACGCTCTTTGCCTCCCTTCAATATTTTCTTCACTTTTTTCCAACCGTTGCGCAAAACGATGTTTTCTACATCCGATACATAAACGGGGTTCGACACAACCACAATTTCATCGATATGTGGATTGCGTTCAAAGGTGTCGAGGGTATGTTCAATGACCATTTTGCCCGCCACCTTAAAGAATTGTTTGGGAGTGCTAAGCCCAAGACGGCTTCCTACACCGCCGGCCAGCACAATGGCTATATTGCGTATCATGTTTTTTGATTTTTTTCTGAAATAGAGAATCACATCAAGGGCGAGAATCAAACCACCCTTTTCAGTTATTTTTCAAGATTAAACAAGTCGTTACCATATGCCGATATCATGGGATAGAAAAATCCGTGTATACGTCCTGACAGTCCGTGAGGTTTCCCGGGATAAACGCGGTCGTAATATTTGCAGCATAGGCAACACAGTCTGAACAAGGCAAAAGGTTTGCGGCTTGTCATTAGACTTGCCATTTTTGCAGGCACAGGCAAGCGTTTGCGGTCTGTGTGCTGACTTATATACTGATAGAAGAAACGGAAGTTGCGCTTGCGCAACAAGTGCAACCGGTGCACGTAGCCCCACATATAGGGTTGCCAAGTGGGGTGCGCCACAGGTTCAAAGAATCCCTTCTTAGGCACACGCGTGGTCACAGACCCTGCATAATGGCGATGCCAATTCAGTGCTTTTTCTGCCTTTACCAATCCGTTGCCCATTAAAGCATGCACACTGAGCCACCAATCATAAAAAATGGTATAATCCCATTGCTTAATGCCTTTTAAAAATTCGGTTTTCAGCAACATGGTGTGCCCTGGTGTACAGTCATAAAAGATGATATGCTCAAAATCTGTACGCGGTGAAATGTAATTTTTTAGTGGCAATGTGTAAGTTTCGTCCGTGTAATAGTCTGAAAAACACAAGTCTGCGTCACCAATTTTCTCTACCTGCACACGTATCTTGTCAGCGAACCAAATATCGTCTTGATCGCTAATGGCTATCAAGTCGCCCTTGGCACGTAGCATGGCGGTATGAAAGTTGCGGTTAAAGCCCAACTGTTCTTCATTACGATAAATTTTGAACAAATTGGGGTGTGCGGCACAATAAGATTTTAGAATATCCCATGTGTCGTCGGTAGATCGGTCGTCTTGTACAATTATTTCATACAACGGGTAGTCTTGCGCAAGTATAGAATTTAACTGTTCGCGCAAAAAACGTTCTCCGTTATAGGTACACATTACCACCGAAACTTTCTTTATGTCGGCATTCATCTTGTTCATAGTGAGCAAAGGTATACAATTTTTGTCTATTATGACTTCGAAAATCCCCACATTTTTAATTTGTGTGTAAAAAATATAGGCATCGGGGCATGCTCTCGCAAAAAAACACTACCTTTGCTTGCGCAATAAAAGTGCAATTAAACAAGCTTAATCTCAGTAAATGAAACGAATACTTACCTTATTTTTGCTTGCCATGATGTTACTGCCTATGGCGGTGGCACAGCAAGTTATGCCTAAACGCGAATTTCGCGGGGCATGGATTCAAATAATCAACGGGCAGTTTCAAGGCATGAGCCGCGACCAAATGCAGGCAAACCTTACCCACCAACTCGATGTGTTAAAAAAGTGTGGGGTAAATGCTATCATTTTTCAGGTACGTGGCGAAGCCGATGCTTTGTATGCCTCTCCGTATGAGCCTTGGAGCCGTTTTCTCACAGGCAAACAGGGCACACCCCCTAACCCCTATTGGGACCCCTTGGCATGGATGGTAAACGAGTGTCACAAACGTGGCATGGAATTGCATGCTTGGATCAATCCATTTCGCGCCAAAACCAAAACTACCAAAGAACTTTCTGTAACGCACCCTTATGTGAAGCACCCTGAACGCTTCTTTGAGTATGACGGATTGTATCTTTTCGACCCAGGATTAGACGTAAACCGCGATTACATCTGCAAAGTGGCAGCCGACATTGTGCGCCGTTACGACGTAGATGGTCTGCACATGGACGACTATTTCTACCCCTACCCTGTGGCAGGCGTATCGATTCCCGATGAGCGCACTTACGAAACGCACAAGAACGGTATTAACAACATCGATGATTGGCGTCGTTACAATGTGAATCTCTTTATCAAGGCCATGCACGATAGCATCCGTGCCGTGAAGCCGTGGGTAAAATTTGGCGTAAGTCCGTTTGGCATTTACCACAATGCCAAAGAGGGTTCTAACTTGCCAGGTTCTAAAACAAATGGTTTGCAAAACTACGACAACCTCTACGCCGACGTGCTTTATTGGATTAACCAAGGATGGGTGGATTATAACATTCCACAGATTTATTGGGAAATCGGACACAAGGCTGCCGACTACGATGAACTTATTAAGTGGTGGAGCAGATTTGCTGGGGGACGTCCACTCTTTATTGGACAAGACGTGGAACGCACCGTGCGTGCTGCCGACTTGAAGAATCCACAGATTAACCAAATGAACGAGAAGTTCCGTCTGCAACGCTCTTTACGTGGCATTCAGGGCAGTTGCCTTTGGTATTCTGCAGCCGTAGTACGCAACGAAGGCAACTATGCCACCGCCTTGCAACAAGTTTATCATCGCACCCCTGCCTTGCAACCGCTCTTCCCCTTCCTCGACAATAAGGCGCCCGGTAAACCTACAAAGCTTAAAGCTCAATGGATGCCTAATGGCTACTACTTGTTCTGGAAAGCACCTAAAGATTCTAAAGAAATGGACAAGGCGCGTAACTACGTGATATACCGTTTCAAAAAAGGCGAACGCATCGACTTGTTCAACCCCGAACACATCGTTGACATCACATCCAACACTTGCTACCGCTTGCCCTATGCGGGTGGAAAAAACAAGTATGTGTATGTGGTCACTGCGCTCGACCGTTTGCAAAACGAATCGAAGGCTGCAAAACGCAAGATTAAGTTATAATTTTTCCTGAAGTTTGAAGAAGGTGTTTCAAGAGTTAAAGAAAACATTTTTTTTAATTAGGGGAAGTTATTTCAAGAATTAAAGGAAGTTAGAAGAATTGTTACACAGCAAAGTATTTGCGAAACTACCATTCCTCTAACTTCCTCTTACTTCTCCCTAACTTCCCCTAACTCCCTCCAACTACCTCTTACTCCTTCTAACTTCCTCTCAAAATTTCCCCGATGAAAGTACTTAAATTTGGTGGTTCATCTGTTGGCACAGCCGAGTCCATCCAATTCGTAAAAAATATAGTTGAGCGAGCAGGTTCGCCCACCATTGTGGTGGTGTCGGCACTGGGCGGAGTTACCGACCAACTGCTTGCCCTCACCCGCCTTGCCGCAAAAGGCGACGAAACCTATGTGGCACAACTCAACGAGTTAGTAGCACGACATCACGACTTGATAAACCAAGTTATCGATGCCGATAAACGTCCCCAACTCCTTCAGCGCGTCAACGCACTGCTCGACGAACTACGAAGTATTCTGCATGGTGTATGCCTCATTCAAGACCTTACCCCAAAAACGTCTGACGCGATTGTGGCATACGGCGAACGCATATCGTCTGAAATCGTTGCGCAACTCATTACGGGAGCTACGCACTACGACTCACGAAAATTCATTAAAACCGAACATAAGGCTGACAAGCACTTGGTGGACTTTAATGCCACGAACGTCTTAGTAAAGCAAACCTTTGCCTCGTTCAACAAGGGCATTGCCGTGATGGGCGGTTTCATTGCCAAAGATGTTGAAACGGGCATTACCACCAACCTCGGACGTGGTGGTTCTGACTATACCGCTGCTATTCTTGCTGCGGCTCTCAACGCCGAAGCTTTAGAGATTTGGACCGATGTTGATGGTTTTATGACTGCCGACCCACGCATCATTCCTGGTGCCTTCACTATCGACGAACTGTCGTATGCCGAAGCCATGGAACTCTGCAACTTCGGTGCCAAGGTGGTTTATCCCCCTACCATCTACCCCGTTTGCAAAAAAAACATTCCAATATATGTAAAAAACACCTTCCGTCCTGAAGGTAAATATAGCGTAATACGTCGCGACGCAGCTCCTAGTGGACGCCCCATTCGTGGCATCTCGTCTGTGAGCGACACTTGCACCGTTACCGTGAGCGGTCCTGCCATGGTGGGTGTCATTGGTGTGAACCGTCGCATCTTTACGGCATTGGGCATTGGGGGTATTAGCGTGTTTATGGTAGCGCAAAACTCCTCAGAAACCAGTACCACCCTTTGCGTCACACCGCAAGACGCACAACGTGCTTGTGCACTGCTCGACGAGGAATTTGCTGCCGAGATTGCCGATGGCGCTATGAATCCTGCAACCTTGGTTACAGGACTTTCGAGCGTGGCTGTTGTGGGCGAACGCATGCGCCACATGCCAGGCATCGCGGGTCAACTATTCAGTGTGCTCGGTCGCAATGGTATCAGCATCAATGCAACAGCTATGGGTGGACAAGAAATGAACCTTTCGTTTGTTGTAGACCGTAGCCAACTGCGCAAAACCATCAACGTGCTTCACGACAGTTTCTTTTTGAGCGAACACGAAGAACTCAACCTTTTTGTTTGTGGCACAGGAACTGTAGGTGGCAGTTTGCTCGAACAAATTGCTGCACAACGTGAAAAACTCTTCCGCGAACGAGGACTTAAACTCAACATTGTGGGCGTAAGTGGTCGTAGCCATGCTGCTTATTGCGCCGATGGCATTGACCCTGCTCACTATCACGAAGCCATGCAGCAAGGGGGCGATGGAGGTGTAGAACGCATGATGCACGAAATTGAAGAGATGAACATCTTCAACTCGGTGTTTGTGGATTGCACTGCGAGCCCCGAAGTGGCAAAGCTTTATAAACGCTTGTTGCAGCACAATGTGAACATTGTTGCAGCCAACAAAATTGCAGCATCATCGGCATACGATAGTTATCAAGAACTCAAACATACGGCTCGCGAAAAGGGTGTAAAATTCTTGTTCGAAACCAATGTGGGTGCAGGATTACCCATCATCAGCACCATCAACGATCTTCGTGGTTCGGGCGACCGTGTGCTAAAAATAGAGGCTGTGCTGAGTGGCACGCTAAACTATGTATTCAATACTCTCTCAGCTGAAATTCCTTTGAGCAAAGCAGTAAAAATGGCTCAAGAGAATGGATATAGCGAACCCGACCCACGCATCGACCTTTCGGGCAAGGATGTGATTCGCAAACTCGTTATTTTGGCACGCGAGAGTGGTTACCGTCTTGAGGTAGACGAGGTGGAACGCAATCTCTTTATTCCCAATGAACTCTTTGAAGGTTCACTCGATAATTTTTGGGAACAGCTCCCCTCACTCGATGCCCAGTTTGAAGCTGAACGTCAACGATTGGCACGCGAAAACAAACGATGGCGTTTTGTGGCAGAATGGGCTAACGGTAAAGGCAGTGTAGGCTTGCGTGAAATATCGCAAGGCCATCCACTCTACGACCTCGAAGGTTCTAACAATATCATTTTGTTGACCACTGAGCGCTACCACGAATATCCCATGCTCATCAAGGGGTATGGCGCAGGTGCTGCTGTCACCGCAGCCGGTGTCTTTGCCGATATTATGCGTGTGGCAAATGTATAAAGGCTGGTTCTGAGGTACAGCTGATAATGCACGCCCTGAAAGGGCTGCACGGTTTTAATGATGTTCTGATATTGTAAACAGTTGATATCCAACAAAAATCGTAATATGCGACCCCCTAATTATGTGTCGTTATAATGGGTTACCCCGTTAGGGGTGAGATAAGGTAGCCAGGTATGTGAA
>OLYC01002085.1_pt1 | contig 12424 bp, 8 predicted proteins | sample 1674271 | NCBI WGS metagenome assembly OLYC01 (sample SAMEA103958154, study PRJEB25191) | human gut metagenome
CCAAATTGAAAAAAATAGTAACGGACAATGGCAAGTGATCGCTTGTAAAGCGAAAGGCGGAGACAGGCAAGTGCTGATTCCTGCTGAAGCATTGGTAAATCCTCAGACAGGGAAAACGATTTCAGTTCGCGATTTCTTTTTTAACAAAGATCATTCTTATGCATTGATTTATACTAATACCAAAAGAGTGTGGCGTTATGATACTCGGGGCGACTATTGGTTGGTTTCATTATCAGATAAAAAACCTCACAAATTGGGAAAGAATCTTCCTGAGTCAAGCCTGATGTTTGCCAAGTTCTCCCCGGATGGTTCACATGTCGCTTATGTTTCTGGCAATAATATATATGTAGAGGATTTGACTGGTAATTCTGTTGTCCAGTTGACTCATGACGGAACAGACGAAATCGTGAATGGAACATTTGATTGGGTTTATGAAGAGGAATTTGCTTGCCGCGATGGTTTCCGTTGGAGCCCGGACAGCCGATATATTGCTTATTGGCAAAGTGATACAAAAGGAACAGGATGGTTTGACATGATTGACAATGTGGATTCACTTTATCCTAAAATCATCCGTTTCCCATATCCGAAAGCAGGAACACTGAACTCAGCCGTGAAAGTTGGTTATGTCCCAGCTGCTGGAGGAACAACTACTTGGATTGACCTGCCGGGCGATGCTCGTGAGAATTATATTCCTCGCATGAATTTTATTCCTGAAAGCAACGAATTGTTTATCCAGCAAATGAACCGTGCACAGAACACGAATCATGTTTGGATTGCTAAAATAGGAGAGAGCAAGCCTGTCAATATCTTCACAGATAAGGATGACGCTTGGTTGAACACAAACAACAATGTCCGTTGGTTGAAGAACAACACCTATTTTACTTGGGAAAGCGAACGTGACGGCTGGAGACATCTTTATTGCATCAGTCGTGATGGCAAAGATATTCGTTTAGTGACAAAAGGAGACTTTGATTATATTGAAGAAGTCGGTGCAGACGTGGCTAATGGTGTTGTTTACTTCATGGCTTCTCCGGATAATTACAACCAGCGCTATCTTTATGAGGCTAAGTTCTTTGGTAATGGTGAAGTGAAACGAATCAGCCCGGCTGACCAGTCTGGACAGCATCGTTACTCTATCTCCCCGTCTGGCAAGTGGGCAGTGCATTCATTTAGCAATTCAGAGAACCCTCCTGTCATCGAGATGATATCATTGCCTTCCCACAAGCGTGTTTCTTTGATTGCTGACAATGCAAAGGCAAAAGCACAATATGATGCATTGGGATTGCAGCCGAAAGAATTTGTGAAAACAGAGTCTGACGGATGGATTTTGGACGCTTGGATGATTAAACCGTCTAACTTTGATGCTAACAAGAAGTATCCGGTGATTATTGATGTTTATGGAGAACCGGCAAGTTCTACTGTACAGGATGTTTGGCAAGGTGGAAGTTTGTGGCACCACTATTTGGCTGAACAAGGATATATTGTAATGAGTATCGAAAATCGTGGCGCAAATACTCCGAGAGGACGCGAATGGCGTAAATGTATTTATGGAGAAGTTGGAACGTTGGCAAGCCGCGACCAAGCTCAAGGTATCCAGGCATTGGTGAAAAAATATCCGTTCCTTGATGGAACACGAATTGGAATCACCGGATGGAGCGGCGGTGGTAGCCAGACATTGAACTGTATGTTCCGCTATCCGGACGTGTTCAGCACAGGTATTGCAGTTGCTTTCGTATCCGACCAACGTTTGTATGATACTATTTACCAGGAACGATATATGAACACTCCACAGAACAATCCGGAAGGCTATCGCAAGGGTTCTCCTATAACTTATGCGGCAGGATTGAAAGGAAACTTGTTGTTGATACATGGAACAGGCGACGACAATGTACATTATCAGAGCTGTGAAATGTTGGTAAATGAACTGATCCGCCACAGTAAGATATTCTATCAGTTGTCTTATCCGATGCGCTCTCACGGAATTTATGAAGGCGAAGGCACCACATTGCATCTTCGTAAGTCCATGACTGACTATTGGTTGAAGAATCTTCCGGCAGGAGGACGTTGAAAGAAAACATTTTATCCTGTTTTACCAATATTCGCCATCTTATTTTTTCATTCATTGGGGCGTGATATTTATTAATTCTGACACACCTTAAAGGGGCTGTATTCAAGAAATTGTCTTGATGCAGCCCCTTTATTATTAAGTTGGAATAAGAATCCAACCCCATTGAGCACAGCCAGGTTAAACTGAATTTATTTTGCGGGATTCTATTTTTGAAATACAAATAAAAACATTAATTTTGTAACTTGAGTAAGCCGGGAAAGGACCGGCTTTATAGTAGAAATGAAATAAACAAAAATAGAATAAAACATGAGATTTGATGTATCTTGTTCAGCGTTGTCTTCGCGCTTGCAATCCATTAGCAAAGTGATTGCATCTAAGAATTCGTTACCTATCCTGGATAATTTTTTATTCAATTTGGAAGGAGACACATTGACCATAACAGCCGCAGATTCTGAAACTCGTTTGACGGCGACCGTCCCGGTTATGAATGCCCAAGGATCAGGCGTGTTCGCATTATCTGCCAAGAACATCCTGGATCCATTGAAGGAACTTCCAGAGCAGCCATTGACTTTTGACATAAACGACAGCAATTTGGATATTTATATCTATTTCCAGAATGGAAAATATAATTTCATCGGAACAAGAGGTGACACATATCCACAGCAACGTCCTTTGTCTTCCAATACTGTCACACTCAATTTGAATGCAAAGATTCTATTGGGCGGCATCAACCGTTCTCTTTTTGCAACTGCCGATGACGAATTGCGTCCGGTGATGAACGGTGTTTTCTTTGATATCCAACCAGATAGTTTAACTTTTGTGGCTACGGACGGCAGAAAGCTAATCCGTTTGCGCAATGATTCTGTCAAATCATCAGAGCGTGCATCTTTCATCTTGCCTCAAAAGCCTGCCAACCTGTTGAAAACGCTTTTGGCAAAAGAAGAGGGTAATGTGCAGATCCGATTCGATGAAAACAGTGCGCATGTGTTATGCGAAAGTTTTGAAATGGTTTGTCGTTTGATTGAAGGACGCTATCCGAACTACAACGGCGTCATTCCTAAAGAGAATCCTTATAAAGTGACAGTTGACAGGATTTCGTTCCTGACCGCCTTGAAACGTGTGTCAGTTTTCTCACAAGCCACCAGTTTGGTTAAATTGCAATTGAACTCGGATGAGATAATTATTTTCGGACAAGATATTGACTTTTCCATAGCAGCAGAAGAACATATACCGTGTAGTCTGGACGGACCTGAAACAGCCATAGGATTCAATGCTGTATATTTGATAGAAATATTAAGCAACATCGGTTCGGATGATGTTATATTGGAATTGGCAGACAGGACACGCGCTGGTGTGATTGTGCCGGCTGAAAATGAAGAGAATGAAGATTTATTGACATTGTTGATGCCAATGATGCTGAATGATTAACTCTGTAAAACATTAAACTGATGCGGTTGAATTTAAAGAATCCTTTGGTCTTTTTTGATTTGGAAACGACCGGAATAGACATTACCAAAGATAGGATTGTCGAGATATCTTATGTGAAGGTTTTCCCTAACGGCAAAGAGGAGTCGAAAACCATGCGCATTAACCCGGAGAGACCTATTCCTCCTGAATCAACAGCTATTCATGGCATTACAGATGATGACGTGAAGGATTGCCCGACATTCAAGGCTGTTGCCAAAACATTGGCGGCTCAAATAGAAGGCTGTGACTTGGCTGGATATAATTCAAACCGTTTTGACATCCCGTTATTGGCAGAGGAGTTTTTGCGTGCCGACGTGAACATTGACTTGAACCGCCGGAAGTTCGTGGATGTGCAAACCATCTTCCACAAAATGGAGCAACGGACTTTGTCGGCTGCCTATAAGTTCTATTGCAACAAGACATTGGAAAATGCCCATACTGCTGCGGCGGACACGATGGCAACCTACGAAGTGTTACAGGCTCAGTTGGATAGATATCCGGAATTGCAGAACGACATTGCTTTCTTATCCGACTTCTCAAGCTATAATAACAATGTGGATTTTGCCGGAAGGATGATTTATAACGACAAGAAAGAGGAGGTTTTTAATTTCGGCAAATTCAAAGGGCGTTTGGTGGAAGATGTTTTGAAAAACGAGCCAGGTTATTATGCTTGGATGATGAACAGTGATTTTCCGCTCAACACAAAACAGAAACTGACAGAAATCAAACTGCGTAATTTCAATAAGAAATAAATAATCAGAAGAGATGTTGAAAGGCAAACATATCATTTTAGGAATAACGGGAAGCATTGCTGCCTATAAAGCGGCGTATATCATAAGGGCTTTGGTGAAAAAGGGGGCTGAAGTGCAGGTGGTTATTACGCCTGCCGGGAAAGAGTTCATCACACCATTGACTCTTTCGACGCTTAGTTCTCATCCGGTTATCAGCGAGTTCTTTTCTAATCGGGACGGCACATGGAACAGCCATGTGGACTTGGGATTGTGGGCGGATGCCATGTTGATTGCTCCGGCTACGGCTTCTACAATCGGGAAGATGGCAAATGGAATAGCCGATAATATGCTAATTACCACTTATCTTTCGTGCAAAGCTCCTGTTTTTGTCGCACCGGCAATGGATTTGGATATGTTTGCCCATCCGACTACCCAACAGAACTTGGAAAAGTTGCGTTCTTTTGGCAATCATGTTATTGAACCAGCTGAAGGTGAATTGGCAAGCCATTTGGTCGGGAAAGGGAGAATGGAAGAGCCGGACAAAATTGTGGAAGTTCTCGAAGGTTTCTTTTCTCAAAAACTTGAATTTAAAGGGAAGAAAATATTAATTACCGCCGGTCCAACATACGAAAAAATAGACCCGGTGCGTTTTATTGGTAATTATTCTTCTGGAAAGATGGGCTTTGCCTTGGCGGAAGTTTGTGCTCAACGAGGAGCTGACGTGGTGTTGGTGAGCGGTCCGGTCTCGTTGCAAACGAAACATCAAGCCATCCGTCGCATCTCTGTCGAATCGGCAGAAGAGATGTACCAAGTGACAGTTTCCCAATTCCCGGAAATGGATGCTGCCATCCTTTGCGCAGCAGTTGCCGACTATCGTCCAGAAGTCCGTGCGACAGAGAAAATCAAGCGAGAAAGTACGGGAAAAATGACCTTGCATTTAGTACCGAATAAAGATATTGCAGCCACATTAGGAAAGATGAAAGGTGAAAGACAGCGCTTGATCGGTTTTGCTTTGGAAACGCATGACGGTTTACAGCATGCATTGGGTAAGTTGAACCGTAAGAACTTGGATTTCATCGTGCTCAACTCTTTGGAGGATAAAGGGGCAGGCTTCCAATGTGATACAAATAAAGTGACAATATTGGACAAGCAGGGAGAATCCCGGACATTTCCATTGAAACGCAAAGAAGAGGTGGCATCAGACATAATTGATAAATTATCGACTTTGCTTAAATAATCAAAAGGGAAACGTATGATGAAGAGGATAATAATGGTTCTTATTGCATTCTGTTTAGGAGCTTTAGGCAGTTATGCACAAACAACAACGGGGGAATTGAACGCTCGAATCACGATAAACAGTGATAAGATTCAAGGATCGGACAAGCAAATTTTCACGACTTTGCAGGAGGCTTTGAATGAGTTCGTGAACAACCGACGTTGGACAGATGCGACTTTTGCGATTAATGAACGTATTGATTGCACCATGACGATTATTGTGCGAGAATATGCAGACAACAGTTTCAAATCGGAAATCCAAATCCAAGCACGCCGCCCGGTCTATAACTCTTCATACACAACCACTTTGTTGAATTATAGAGATACGGAATTGAACTTTGATTATGTCCAATTTGAACAATTGGAATATGCGGAGAATTCATTGACGAGCAATTTGACAGCTACGATTGTATATTATATATATGTAATATTGGGGTTGGATTTTGATAGCTTTTCCCCTTTGGGAGGAAAAGCCTATTTTGACCGTGCGCAACAAATCGTTTCCATGGCGCAATCGCAATCTACATGGAATGGCTGGAAAGCTTTCGACAAAGATGATAACCGTCACGGCTTGATTACCGCGTTGACGGATAATACTTCTGAGATTTTCCGTAATTTTTGGTACACTTATCACCGGAAAGGATTGGATGAAATGGCTGGTAATCCGGACAGGGGACGCACAACCATCATCCAAGCGTTGCCGAGTTTGAAAGAAATCAAAAGTATGCGTCCTACATCTGTTGTCCTGCGTCTTTTGTCCGATGCCAAATTGGATGAAATCGTTTCCATATATTCCAAGGCGACGACACAAGAGAAACAGGCTGGATACAAACTGTTGTACGAATTGTATCCGACAGAGACAAGACGCCTCGAACCATTACAAAAATAGCATTGCGATGTTGAAGTCTTTATATATCCAGAATTTTGTCCTAATCGACAGCTTAGATATTCAGTTTGAAAACGGCTTTTCTGTCATTACAGGTGAAACCGGAGCTGGAAAGTCTATTATATTAGGTGCGTTGGGATTGGTACTTGGTCAACGGGCTGACGGGAAAAGCATCCAGAAAGGATGTGATAAATGTGTGATAGAAGCGGCCTTTGATGTGTCGAAATACCAACTGGAGCCTTTCTTTATCGAGAATGATTTGGAATACGATTCCGATGCTTGTATCTTAAGGAGAGAATTGTTTGCTTCCGGGAAATCCCGTGCATTTGTGAATGATTCCCCGGTGGGATTGGCTATCTTGAAAGAATTGGGCACTCGCCTCATTGATATCCATTCCCAACATCAAAATCTCTTGTTAGGAAACATGCATTTCCAACTGAAGGTAGTTGATGTGATGGCGGAGAATGAAATCCTTTTAATAATGTATAAGAAGGAGTATTCCCGATATGTGGAACTGAAACGGGAACTGAAAGAGGTCGAAACGAAAGCGGCTAAAACCAAGCAAGAGGAGGATTACATCCGTTTCCAGTTGGATCAATTGGAAGAAGCAGGTTTGGATGCCGGGGAACAAGAGGAACTGGAGCAAGAGCAGGAGACTTTGGCGCATGCCGAAGAGATAAAAGGGGCATTGTATAAGATATCACAACTATTGGATGGGGAAGAAACGAGATGCGTACAATTATTGAAGGAGTCCCTTTCGTTGGCGGAGAACTTAGACCGTTACTATCCCAAAGCGAAGGAAATAGCGGAGCGCATCCGCTCAGCATATTTGGATATGAACGATTTGGCTTCCGAAACTGATTCTCAAAAAGAGGATGTCGAATTTAATCCTGAAAGACTCAATTGGGTAAACGAACGCCTGAATTTACTCTATACTTTGGAGCAGAAGCATCATGTGTCAACCATCGAAGATCTGATTGCAATTCGGGATGCGTATCAGAAGCAGTTGGAAGAGATTAACTCGTTTGACGAACAGATTGCGGAATTAAACCAACTTATATCCGCTTCCTATCAAGAGTTATTGCAACAAGCTGCGGTTTTGAGCACACAACGTCAGATAGCTTCCCAACGTATATCAGAAGAGTTGGTTCAAATGGTGGCACCTTTGGGCATGCCCAATGTCCGTTTCAAAGTGGATGTTTTACCTAAAGAAGAGCCGGACGCAGACGGATTGGATTGGATCCGTTTCATGTTCTCTGCCAATAAGAATGGGGATTTGCAACCGGTTGAACAAACGGCATCCGGAGGTGAAATATCACGATTGATGTTGTGCATCAAAGCAATGATTGCCGGCTTTACTGCTCTTCCTGCCATAATCTTTGATGAAGTAGATACTGGTGTTTCAGGAGATATCGCTGATAAAATGGGCGGTATCATGCAGCGGTTGGGGGATAAAATGCAAGTATTTGCCATTACCCATTTGCCTCAAATTGCCTCCAAAGGAGTTGCCCATTATTATGTATATAAGCAAGATTTGGAGGATAAGACAGTTACACGCATTAAACGTCTGACGGAAGACGAGCGGGTAAAAGAGATTGCTCGCATGCTGAGTGGATCTTCCTTGACAGATGCTTCTTTGGCAAATGCGCGCGACTTACTCAATGATAAATAAACATCACTATAAAATGGAAAGTATGGATGGAAAAACTAAAGTCCAAATATTGGACTTGATTCATAGGGAAGTAATTCCTGCAATTGGTTGTACGGAACCGGTTGCTGTTGCTTTGGCTTCCGCTAAGGCTGCTGAGATTCTAAACAAGAAAGCAGATCGAATAGATGTCTTTCTAAGTGCTAATATCTTGAAAAACGCAATGGGCGTTGGTATTCCAGGAACAGGCATGGTGGGTTTGCCAATTGCGATAGCTTTAGGTTCGTTAATCGGGAAGTCCGAATATGGATTGGAAGTGTTGCGTGATTTGACACAGTCTGCATTAGAAGAAGGCAAGCGGATGATAGAGGAACAGCGGATTCGCATTGGCTTGAAAGAGCAGGTAGACAAACTTTATATCGAAGTGGTTTGCCATGCAGGAGAGGAGAGTGCAACTGCGGTTATTGCGCATGAACATACCGGTTTCGTTTATTTGGCACACAACGGCGAAGTCATTATGGATGAGCAAAAAGAAGTGCAGAAAGAGCAGAAAGAAAAGGAAGACTTACAGCTTTCGTTTGATATGGTTTATGATTTCGCTATGAATATGCCGTTAGAAGAAATCCGTTTTATTTTAGAAACGGCGCGGTTGAATAAAAAAGCAGCTGAAGAATCAATCAAAGGACAGTTTGGCCACGCTGTCGGGAAGACAATCTCCGGAGCTTTTGGAAAGAAATATTTAGGTGATTCATTCTATACTCACATGCTGCGTTTGACTGCATCGGCTTGTGACGCTCGTATGGACGGAGCCATGATTCCTGTGATGAGTAATTCGGGAAGTGGAAACCAAGGAATTGCAGCAACATTGCCGGTCGTATCATTTGCTGAAGATATGAAAGCGACAGAAGGGCAATTAATTCGTGCTTTGATGCTGAGCCATTTGATGGTGATTTATATTAAACAAAGCTTAGGTCGTTTATCGGCTTTGTGTGGTTGTGTAGTGGCTGCGACGGGAGCAAGTTGTGGTATTACTTGGTTGATGGGAGGAACTAAACAGCAGATTACGTTTGCAATCAAGAATATGATTGGAAATATTACCGGAATGATATGCGACGGAGCAAAACCGAGTTGCGCCATGAAGGTAGCAAGTGGCGTTTCTACCGCAATGTTGTCCGCATTGATGGCAATGGAAGACAAAGTGGTTACACAGGTTGAAGGAATTATTGATGACGATGTAGACCGCTCTATTCGTAATTTGACTTCAATCGGTTCTAAAGGCATGGAAGCAACGGATAAGTTAGTATTGGAAATAATGACACATAAATCTTAAAAATAGAACATTCCGTATCGTATAAAAAGGCAAAAATAGCCGCATTTATAGTTAAATGTATAAAGAAATGGATATTTTGAAGATAAAAGTATTACTTTTACAAAATAACTAACTTTAAAATTAGAGCGTATGAGAAAATTCTTTACTTCTTTAGTAGCTTGTGCTCTTTTGGTAGTATCAGGCGGATTCGCTTCTGCTCAGCAATCACTCAGCAAAGCAGAACAAGATGCGATAAAAAATGAGGTTTTGCCAGCTGTTTTTGAACAGATAAAAGAACAAGCAGGCATTGATATTTTGGGTTGGGCTAATCCACAGTTGTCGAATGCTTCAATTTCTGGTTTCCCTGTCTTTGACTCGGGAAATGTGTTGCGTTCTGGCGGTTCGAAAACCATCACGCTTCAGCCGGATAGTATAATTGTCACTTTGCCATCTTCTATGCCTCAATTTGTAGCAACCATGTTAGGAGGTGGATATGTGAAGGTTACTTTTGCAGGTTACGATAAAAAAGAAATTCCTGTACCAGTAGGTGATTATATGATGGAGCTTAATCTGCCAGCTCAGATTAAAGTAGCATCTCCTAAGATGGATTTGTTTACATTGAATTTTGATTCAAAATTGGGTGAGGGGAAAAAACTTCCTTTTACCATGAAAGTGGACATGACTGTTGACAATCCTCTTTTGCAAGGAGTGTTTGAAGATAAAAAGCTGGATTTGATTTCTCTTGTAGTGGAGCAGGACAAAGAGGCTAACTTTAATGCAAAATTGAGCTTGGAAGCTGGTTTGAAAAAGTTAGCGGGCATGTTAGAGAATATGCTAAAAAGCAAAGTGGATCTTCCGGATGCTTTCTTGTTGACTGTTAAGTTGACAGAATTGGATAACTTCAGAGTTCCATGCTCGCTGTTCGCAGTAGCGGGAGAAATAACACTTCCATTAGGTGATGCTGTTGTCGGTTTGAATTTAACAGCTGGCTTCCCATTGAGCTATGTAGAAGTTACTAAATATGAAAAGGGCAAGGCTGATGAATGGATAAAATTGTGGATGGCAAAGGTAGACACTGACAGCAAGAATATTGAACGTTTAGATGTTCATAAATATAAGTACAAGGATGCTGAAATGAAAGACTCTACTTATCAATGTTCAACAGCTATTATTGCTACTAAAAATCTGGTTACTCAGATGCCAACTCTGTTATCAAAGAATATAGCTCAAAGTTTGGTTACTAATGTAGCGAATCAAATGTTGTCTACACAAGAATATCTTGTAGGAAATCTTTCTATTTTTCATTATGACAAAGAGAAATTGCCTAAAGTAGTGAAGCCAGTATTTGAAGCAGACTTGTCTGTTGCTATGGGTGATAAAGGTGTGCAATACGTTAAAATTAAAATGACGGAATATGATGAAGATGGCAATGACATTACTTATGTGAAGCTTTCGTTCATGGGAGAAAAGAAAGAGATGGTTAAAGTTGATATTATCCCGGATGAAGAAACAAATCCTGCTTTGGTGACTGCATATATTTCTTCTAATGTATATGGTGTAGCCACTAACAACGAGAAGATTGAAGCTCCATCATGGACAATCATCCCTGCCCGTGAAGGTATTCGTGTACAGAACATCGATAAAGCAACTTATCAGATTGTAAGTATGACTGGTGCTACTGTTTCTGCCGGAACAATCGCTGGTGATGTTGTCATTCCGACTTCTTCACTGGTAAGAGGTAAATATATCTTTGTTGTGAAAGCAAACGGTATCCAACAAGCAGTTAAGTTTATTCATTAATAAAAAATAAGAAAACAGGAAAAGGAGCACTCTTCCGAAAGGGAGAGTGAGCCTTTTCATCTTTTATGTGGAGATGGAAAAAATGATGAAGAAGAGCATTCCCTTTTTGATGGGATTCATTTTGTTGTTGGGGTTGTTTACCTCATGTGACAATGACGATTTAGAAGGATTAGGTAAAGGAGCCAATGGCTCGTTCAGTGGTGATAAATTGGCATTGACCTATTCCGGAGTCCCGATGCAAGGGAAACAGGCTACATTTTATACTTCAGACGGTAAAAAAGCAACAATCCGCTTGGCAGGATTGTTGGATTTATCAACTCTTTTCCCTTCTGCTGGTATTCCTTCAGTTGCAATGATGGTTCCAGGCGTTGTTCCGGGTGAAGTGGAAACGGATTTGAAGAATGTACCATTAACCTTGAGTGCTGATGGAAATTCCTATACCTTTGAAGGAACAGATCAGAAGAATGGTCGTGAACTGACATACAAAGGAGAGGTGTCCGCCAACAAAATGGTATTGAGTGTTCAAGTAAAGATGCCTTCTACTGTATGGAACGGTTCATGGAAAGCATCAAACAAAGGTGCTTTCTTCTTGGAATGGGATTCCAAAGCAACTATTCCGGTGAATGGTATGGAACTTCCGATTAGTACAATTGCCCCAATGGCTGGTCAAATTGTTTCTCAGCTCTTGGCAAATTCATTCCAAGGAATCTCTTTCTTGGATGATGGAAACGTGACGATTACTTATAAAAAGAAAGGAATGACAGATTGGGCTACATCGCCTATTAATTTGGCTCATTATTACATAAAGAATGAGAAATTGTATCTCCAACTCAATTTTACCCAAATTATGGCAGCTGCCCAAACAACAAAAGCGACTAATATTACTACATTGGTCAAGCTTTTGAGCAGCATGGTGGAATATATGGCTGGCGGCATTCCTTTGCAGTATGAGCAAAATTCGGATGGAACGGCTAAATTGTGGTTGGCGACTGAAGATGCAAAAGCCTTATTGAAGCTCCTTACGGTAGATTTCATACAAGAGAAAATCATTGCGATTTTACCGGCTGACATAGCTCCGTATGTAAAGCCAATCTTGGAAAACTTATCCGCAATTCTTGATTCAACAACTCGGTTAGAGATGGGATTGCAGTTGCAACGGAATTAATACCTGTAATTTATCAAACCAAGGGGCTGTGTCAAAACGAAAGTTTTGATGCAGCCCCTTTAAGGTGTGTCAGAA
>OLYC01002087.1_pt1 | contig 12406 bp, 10 predicted proteins | sample 1674271 | NCBI WGS metagenome assembly OLYC01 (sample SAMEA103958154, study PRJEB25191) | human gut metagenome
CTCTTTCGCCACATCCTGCAGCAGCTGTCTGATGGGCAGGTGCTGGGGGCAGACGCGCTCGCACTGGCCGCAGCGGATGCAGTCCGAGGCGCGGGAGCCGGGCCCGGTGTGGACATCCTCATAGTAGTAGTCCGCGTTCCAGTCGTGGTGGGTGTGCTTCGTGTTCATGATGGCAAACAGGTCGGGGATGGAGATATGCTTCGGGCAGCCGTCGGTGCAGTAGCGGCAGGACGTGCAGGGGATCAGATCCTGCTTGCGGAAGATCTCCACCACCTTGGAAACGGCGGTACGCTCGGCATCGTTCAGCGGCGTAAAGTCCTTCATGTAGCTCAGGTTGTCCTGCATCTGCTCCATGCTGCTCATGCCGGACAGCACCATCAGCATACCGGGGAAGCCCGCGGCAAACCGGATGGCATAGCTGGCGGGGCTGCCGCCGTGCAGCTCGTCCAGCACAGCCTTGGCATCGTCGGGCAGGTTGACAAGGTTGCCGCCCTTGACCGGCTCCATGACGAGCACAGGCTTGCCGTGCTTGCGGCAGACTTCATAGCACTTGCGGCTCTGGACGGCGATGTCGTCATAGTCCAGATAGTTGAACTGGATCTGCACGACCTCGACCTGCGGATACTCGGTCAGAATCTGGTCGAGCACCTCTGCGCGGTCATGGAACGAGATGCCCACATGGCGCACCTTGCCCTCGGCCTTCAGCTGGAACGCCGTCTCGTAGGCGCGGCAGTCCTTGAAGTACTGGTAGTTTGTCGACCCCTGCGAGTGCATGAGGTAGAAGTCGAAATAGTCAACGCCGCAGGCTTCGAGCTGGCTCTGGAAGAAGGGGCGGATGTCCGCCTCGGTCTTGAAGAAGCTCTCGGTCAGCTTGTCGGTCAGGATGTACTCGTCACGGCTATGGCGGCTCGTCAGGCACTCTTTCAACGCCAGCTCGCTCTTGCCGTCAAGATAGCCGTGGGCGGTGTCAAAGTAGTTGAAGCCCTGCGCCAGAAAATAGTCGACCATCTGCTTCGTCTGCTCAATGTCGACATTTTCGCCTTGCATCGGCAGGCGCATACAGCCAAAGCCAAAATTCTTCTTAATTTTTTTCACGTAAACTGCTCCTTTCACATGGGACTGCCTCTCATGGAGATTATAGCAAGCTTTAACTTTAAGTTCAAGAGGCAATTTGTGCTGCCCTGCAGCCTTCCCGTAAACGCGCTCTACCGGGCAGCTCGCGAAGCGGTCAAGACCCCTCCCTACAGCTCTACCGCCAAAAAAGAAGCTGACCCGTACAAGGTCAGCTTCTCGTTTTGCATTTTTTTACAGCACCTTACTCAAGAAATCAATCGTGCGCTGCTGTTTCGGGTGGTTGATGACCTCGTCGGGGGTTCCCTCCTCAACGATGTAGCCGCCCTCCATGAAGATGACGCGGCTTGCAACCTCGCGGGCGAAGCCGATCTCGTGGGTGACGACGACCATCGTCATGCCCTCGGACGCCAGCTGCTTCATGACCTGCAAGACCTCGCCGACCATCTCCGGGTCGAGGGCGGACGTCGGCTCGTCAAACAGCATGATGTCAGGGTTCATCGCCAGTGCGCGGGCGATCGCCACGCGCTGCTTCTGGCCGCCGGACAGCTGCGCCGGGTAGGCGTCGGCCTTTTCAGCCAGCCCCACGCGGTCAAGCAGGTGCAGTGCCCGCTCCTTCGCCTCGGCCTTCGTCGCCTTTTTCAGCTCGGTCGGGGCGAGGGTCATGTTGCCCATGACGTTCAGGTTGTTGAACAGGTTGAAGTGCTGGAACACCATGCCGACGTTCTCGCGCACCTTGTTCAGATCGGTCTTTTTGTCGGTCAGGTCGTGGCCGTCCACGACGACCGTGCCGCCGGTGATTTCCTCCAGCCGGTTCAGGCAACGCAGGAACGTTGATTTACCGCTGCCGGAGGGGCCAAGGATAACGACGACCTCACCCTCGTAAATATCGGTCGAGACATCCCGCAGAACTTCGAGGTTGCCGAAGTTCTTTTTCAGGTGCTCAACGTGAATTTTCACATTGTTCTTATTGACGGCCACGGTTGAGCCTCCTTTCGACGCGCTTTGCCAAGCGGGACAGCAGGGTAATGACGATCAGGTACATGATGGCCACGATCGTCCAGACCTGAAAGGCGCTCATCGTGTTGGCGACGACGTTTTTCGCGGTGTTGACAAGCTCCGGGAAACCAATGACCGACAGGATGGACGTGTCCTTCAGTGTGATGATGAACTGGTTGATAATGGACGGGATCATCGTGCGGATGGCCTGCGGCAGCACGACCTTCGCCATAGCCTTCCAGTACGGCAGACCGAGGCTGCGGGCGGCCTCCATCTGGCCTTTGTCAACGCTCTCGATACCGGCGCGGATGATCTCGGCCATGTACGCGCCGCAGTTCAGCGCCAAGCAGATCGTACCGGCCTGCAAAGCCGACAGGGTGATCTGCCCGCTGATGCCCAGCAGAGTATTCAGATGCAGGATGTTGTTCAGCAGCATCGGCACGGCAAAGAATACGTAGAACGCCAGCACGATCATGGGCACGCCGCGGATGATGTCGACGAAGATCGTCGCGATGACGTTGCAGACGCGGTTCTTCACGACGCTCATCAGGCCGAAGATCAGGCCGAGAATGCAGGCGAAGAACAATCCGCAGAGCGCCAGCAGCAGCGTCTGACCCATAGCGGCCATCAGCAGTCCGCCGTAGTTTGCAAGAATTTTAGCCAAGGGGCAGGTCTCCTTTCGGGTGGGGTCGCAAAAGCGGGGGCATCCCAAAAAAGGACGTCCCCGCGCGGGGTTTTAGCAATTAGCCAAGGTACTTAGCAAGGATCTCGTCGTACTTGCCGTTCTCCTTGATGTCAGCCAGACCCTTGTTGAACATGTCCAGCAGCTCCTGACTGTCCTCGCTGAAGATGGCGAAGCCGTACTGGGCGGGGGCACTGGCGGTGTCGTCCAGCACCTTCAGGGCAAGGTCGCCGTCCTTGATGGACGCCTGCATGATGGGGGTATCCTCGAAGCAGGCAACGCACTGGCCGCCCAGAACCGCCTGATACATCGTCGGGGAATCCTCGAAGTAAGTAATGTTGAAGCCGTACTCGTCCTTCAGGCTCTCGGCATAGGAAGCACCCTGCGTGCCGGTCTTGACGGCGACAGTCTGGCCGTTCAGGTCGCTAAAGCCTGTGATGTCGGAATCGGCGCCGACGGTCATGGTCTGGGTGGCATCATAGTAGCCGTCGGAGAACGTCCAGCCGGAGGCCTTGCGCTCGTCGGTGATGGAAGCGCCGGCGATCATGCCGTCGGCCTGACCGGCCTGGCAGGCTGCGATGGCAGCGTCCCAGCCCAAGCTCTTCATCTCGTAGTCGAAGCCCTGATCTTCGGCGATGGCGGCGACGATATCGACGTCGATGCCGACGAAGTTACCGGAAGCGTCGGTGTACTCGAACGGCTTGAAGACCGTGTCGGTGGCAATGACCCACTTCTTGCCGGTGGCTTCGGTGGAAGCGGCTTCGGAAGAAGCAGTGTCGGCAGTGTCGGCGGCAGCCTCAGAGGAAGCAGCCGCAGAGGAGGCAGAGCCGCCGCAGGCAGCGAGAGACAAGGCCATGACGGAGGCCATACCGAATGCAAGCAGTTTTTTCATGTGTGATACTTTCCTTTCCACTCCACAAATTTTCCTGCCGCCGCGCGGCAGGCACGCCGAAAACCAAAAAGGGCAATAGCGCCATGGGGTACATGCTGCTATCGCCCTTGATAGTTTCTGTTCGTACTTTTAATTATAGCACACAAACCGCAAAAGTCAAGCCTGAAATGCGGTTACAGCTTTATTAAATAAAGTTTTCAACGGGTTTTGGGTACGTTTTTGTAATTTTGTATGCTGCGCAGCGACATAAGGCGGTATTATGTGGGCGGTTTTCTGCAAAAAGCGCCCGTTCCCGCGTGTTGCGTACTAGGGGAAGGGACAGTCTTACGCCAGTTCAAACATTCCATGATACAGCTGGTAATACTCGCCCTTTTTCGCCAGCAGCTCGTCGTGGGCACCGCGCTCGATGATGCGGCCGTGCTCCAATACGATGATGGCGTCGGCGTTGCGCACGGTGGACAGACGGTGCGCAATGACAAAGACCGTGCGCCCTTCCATCAGGCTGTCCATGCCCTTCTGGATCAGCGCCTCGGTGCGGGTGTCGATGCTCGACGTTGCCTCGTCCAGAATCAGCACCGGCGGGTCGGCCACCGCCGCGCGGGCGATCGCCAGCAGCTGCCGCTGGCCTTGGCTCAGGTTCGCGCCGTCGGACGTCACCATCGTGTCGTAGCCCTGCGGCAGGCGGCGGATGAAGGAATCCGCGTTGGCGATCTTCGCCGCCTTTTCAATTTCCTCCTGCGTCGCATCCAGCTTGCCGAAGCGGATGTTGTCCGCCACCGTGCCGGTGAACAGGTGGGTATCCTGCAAAACGACGCCCAGCGAGCGGCGCAGGTCGTCCTTTTTAATCAGCCGCACGTCCATCCCGTCGTAGGTGATGGAGCCGCCCGACACCTCGTAAAAGCGGTTGATGAGGTTCGTGATCGTCGTTTTGCCCGCGCCGGTGGAGCCGACAAAGGCGATCTTCTGCCCCGGCTTCGCGTAGAGCGACAGGTTTTGCAAGATCATCCGGTCGGGCGTGTAGCCGAAGCTGACATCGTGGAACCGCACGTCGCCGCGCAGCGGCTCCAGCGGCACGTCGGGCTTGCTGCGGTCGCACCACGCCCACAGGCCGGTCTTGCGGGTGCAGGGCATCAGCGTGCCGTCGGGCTGCTTTTCGGCGCGGACAAGCTCGATGCGCCCCTCGTCGATCTCCGGCTTTTCCTCCATGACCGTGAAGATGCGCTCGGCACCCGCCAGCGCCGCCAGCAGGAAGTTGCCCTGCTGGGTGAACTGGTTGATAGGCAGCGTTGTCTGCCGTACAAAGACAAGATAGCTGGCGAGGCTGCCGAGGTCAGACCAGCCCTGCATCACCATCAGGCCGCCGACGACCGCAATGACCGCATAGTTGATGTAGCCGATGCTGACGACGGCGGGGATCATCGTGGCGGCGTAGCTCTGCGCGCCGGTTCCGGCCTCGCGCAGCTTCTCGTTGCGGGCGGCAAACTCCGCCATGTCGGCCTGCTGGTGGTTGAATACCTTGACGACCTTCTGCCCGGCGATCATCTCCTCCATGTAGGCGTCCAGCTCACCGAGGCTGGCCTGCTGGCGCGCATAAAAGGCGCGGCTGCGCTGTGTCGAGTAGTTGATATACCAGAACATGGCAATATAGCCAACGACCACCAGCAGCGAGAGCCGCCAGTTGAGGATGAACAGCAAAAGCAGCGTGCCTGCGACCTGAATAAAGGTCTGGATGACCACCGCAAAGCTGTTGTTCAGCGCGTCCGAGATCGTATCGACGTCGTTCGTGAACAGGCTCATCAAATCGCCCTTGCGGTTCGCGTCAAAGTAGTGCAGCGGCAGGGTCTGCAGGTGCGCGAACAGGTCGCGGCGGATGTCTTGCAAAATCTTCTGCGCGGCGCGCACCATCAGCTGCGTGTAGCCCAAGGTGGACAGCGCACCGACGATATAAATGACCGCCGTGAGCGCCACGACCCCCGCCAGATACGAAACGCTGCCGTTTTCCAGCACGCCGTTGACGACGGGGCGGATCATATAGGTGCCCAGCAGCGCGGACAGCGCACTGACCGCTGCCAGCGTGCCGACGACCGCCAGCATGATCTTGTGGCGGCCGAGATAATCCCCGAAGCGGCGCAGCGTATGCCGCAGGTTCTGCGGGCGCTTACCCCCGAACTGCTTCGCCATCCGCGTCGCCCCCCTTCATCTGGGAATGGTAAATTTCCTGATAGATCGTGTCCTTTTGCAGCAGCTCGTCGTGGGTGCCCACCGCGTGCAGCCTCCCGTCCTCCAGAATGACGATGAGGTCGGCACTCTGCACCGACGAGATGCGCTGCGCGATGATGAGCTTCGTCACGTCGGTCAGCTCGGCCAGCGCGCGGCGGATGCCCGACTCGGTCGCGGTGTCGACCGCACTCGTCGAGTCGTCAAAAATCAGCACCTTTGGGTGCTTGAGCAGGGTGCGTGCGATGCAAAGGCGCTGCTTCTGCCCGCCGGAGACATTGCAGCCCCCCTGCCCCAAGTCGGTATCCAGTCCCGCAGGCATCCGGGCGAGGAATTCGTCCGCATGGGCGGCGCGGCAGGCCGCCCACAGCTCGTCGTCGGTGGCATCGGGGTTGCCCCACTTTAAATTGTCGCGGATAGAGCCGGAGAACAGCAGGTTTTTCTGCAAAACGATGCCGACGGCGTCCCGTAGGGCGGTCAGATCATAGTCCCGCACGTCGCGGCCTCCAACCTTCACCGTGCCTGCCGTCGCGTCGTACAAGCGCGGAATCAGCTGTACAAGGGTCGTTTTCGCCGCGCCGGTGCCGCCGATGACGCCCACCGTCGCACCGGCCGGGATGTGCAGCGTAATGTCAGAGAGGGCGTTTTTCTTCGCTTTGACATTATATTTGAAGCTGACATTCTCGAAATCAATTGCACCGTCGGGGATGGCCGTCAGCGGCTTGGCGGCGTTGGCAAGATCGGGCTGTTCAGTCAAAACCTCGCGGATGCGGCTGGCACTCGCCAGCGAGCGGGACATCTGCAGAAACACGCCGGAGAACAGCATGACCGAGTTGATGACCTGCAAAACATAGCTGAGGAAGGCGGTCAGCTGGCCGACGGTCATCGAGCCGACGAGGACAAAGTTGCCGCCGAACCACAGGATGCAGACGATGGCCGTGTACATAACGGTCTGGAACGCGGGCAGGTTGAGCACCGCATAGCGGAACGTCTCGGTGGACGCGTCGCTGAGCTCGGTGTTGACGCGCACGAAGGCTTTGATGGCGCGAATGGCGGTCAGCGACTCCTGAATACGGCCGTTCAGGTGGTCGACAGCGCTCTGCTGGCGGCCGTACAGCGGGCCGACCTTCAGGACGATCCACGCGAGGACGACCGCCAGAATCGGTGTCGTGATGAGGAAAACCAGTGTCAGCTTCGGGCTGAGCAGGCAGGCCATGGCAAGCCCCATCGCCAGCATGACCGGGCTGCGCACCAGCGGCCGCAGGCCGGAGTTGACGGCGTTCAGCATGACCGTGACGTCGGTCGTCATGCGGGTGACGAGGGATGCGTCGGAGAAATGGTCGAGATTGGCAAAGTCGAATTTCTGCACGGCGGCGTACTCGGCCAGACGCAGCTCTGACGCGAAGCCGTTGGCGAACCGCGCCGCAAACCGGGCGTACAGCAGCCCCGTGATAAGCGCGAGCACCGCGCACAAAATCATCAGCCCGCCCTGCCGGAAGATGACGGCCATGTTGTGATCGGGCACGCCGTCGTCGACGAGGGTGGACATCAGCACAGGAATGACCATTTCAAAGATACATTCGATGAAGATCAACCCCACCGCCGTAAACAGATCGCGCCGATACGGCTTGCCGTAACTAAAAATCAAACGTAAGTCCTGCATGGGGAAGTCCTTTCGTTATGCCTTTTTCTTCTCCGGCAGCTGGCTGGCGACGATGGCCGCAAACATCAAAACACAGCCGCACAGCTCGGTGGCGCTCAGCGTCTCGCCCAGAATCAGCCAACCGGCCAGCGCGCTGAAGACACTCTCCAAACACATGGCCAGACTGGCGATGGTGGGGTCAAGCTCCCTCTGGCCGACGATCTGCAGCGTGTAGGCCACGCCGCTGGACATGATACCGCAGTACGCCACCGAGATCGCCGCGTCGCGGAACTGGTCGGGGGTGGGCGTCTCAAGGATGAACATAAAAATCGTCGACAGCACCGCCACCGTGAAGAACTGCGCAAAGCTCAGCTGGATGCCGTCCAGCTTCGGGCTGAAATGGTTGACAAGCATGATCTGCAGCGAGAACAAAAACGCGCAGAGGAGCAGCTGCCACTCGCCGCCGGTCAGGCTCAGGCTGCCGCGCCCTGCCAAGCAGAGCAGATACAGCCCCACAACGCTTGCCGCGACGCAGCCCCACATTTTCAAGCCGGGGCGGCTGCCGAAGAAGATGCTGGCGATCGGCACAATGACGACGTACAGCGCCGTCATAAAGCCTGCCTTGGCCGTGCTGGTGGTGCCGATGCCGAACTGCTGCGCTGCCGACGCCGCAAACAGCGCCGTGCCGCAGCAGGCGCCGCCCAGCACCAGCGTTTTGCCGTGCAGCCAGAACGGCAGGCCGCTGCCGCGCTTTTTCTGGCCGCTGCGGCGCACGAAAAGCAGCCCCAGCAGAAAGACGCAGGCCAGCCAGCTTCGGCCGGCTAAGAAGGTGAAGGCTCCCATGTACCCGCTGCCGACGCTTTGGGCGACGAAGGCCGTGCCCCAGATGAAGGCGGCGCATACCAGCAACAGGGTGTTGCGCAGCTGTTTTTTGTCCATCGTTTTACTTTCCTCTCTCTTTTGCGCGGGCATGCCGCACCACAAAAATGCCGCCCGGCCATTTATGGCACGGACGGCATGCTTTGCCTTACTGTTAGTTGTTGGCTTCCTCGTCGCCGTAGGTGTTCAGCTCGTTGCTGCCCAGCCCCTCGACCTTCAGGCCGCCGGTGACATAGTATTTGTTGCCGTTGTCATAGCTGATGGTGATTTTGTACTGCTTGCCCGCTGTCAGCCCGTCGACCGTGTACTGGCTGCAGCTGCCGTCGGCGTAGTAGTAGATCGTAGAATCGGGCACGTAGCTCGTCATCGTCTGGTCGTCGGACAACTCCCAGAAGGCGACCTTGAAGTACATATACTTGTCGCTGCTGGCCTCGGTCGTGGCGTAGCCGGTCACGTTCATGCTGCTGCCGCCCGCGACGAAATACTCGGTCGAGCGGTTGGCGATGCCGTTGAACGCAACATACAGCGTGTTGTCGACGGTCTGGGTGACAAGGCGCGCGGAGTCGGGGTCCATGTCCGCCGGGAACTCGACGCTGCCGCCCGCCGATGCCTTGACGGTGGTGTCGGTGTCCTCCTCGTCGGATTCCTCGACAAGACCCATCGCCTTGACCAATTTAACGACGGTATCCTGCGCCCACTCCTTCGGCGAGCAGGCCGTCAGACTGACTGCCAGCAGCACAGCCGCCGCCAGCGCCGCAATTTTGCGGGTAAGTTTCATATCGTAAACCTCCATTGGGTATCGCAAAAATACACAGAGGCAGTACCGCACAATTCTAAGTGCCGATACGGCGAGCGAGGTATGCCAGCTGCTAAGCAAAAAGCGCAGGTAATACTTTGTGTATTACCGAGCATTTTTGCGGCGCAGATGGCATGCCGCAGCCGCCGGAGCGGTGCTTAAGCCCGTAGGGCGGGAATTGCGCGGTGGTGCCTCAAATTATTATACCGCAAAACTTCGATATGCACAAGCGTTCCGGCGGTTTTTACACATTTGTTTTTGCGTGGAACTCCTTAATATAGTCGATCAGCAGTGACGACACCGTGACCGTCACGAGAGAGTAGGCGATGCGGCGGAACGGGATGTAGGACAGCGACGCAAAAAGCACCGTCAAATCAGTAAAAAGATACGCGCGGGAGAGCTTCCACCCCGTCAGCTTGTGGATGACGAGGGCGAGGGCATCGTCGCCGCCGCTCGACCCGCCCTTCCGCACGATGAGCCCCACGCCGACACCGACGAACGCGCCGCCCAGCAGCGCCGCCGCCAGCGGCCACGGCGTCAGATCGGGCAGCAGCGGGGGCATACATTCCCACACGCGGTAAAACCCGGCCAGACTGACGCTGGCGATCCCTGCCGAGAGCAGGAAATCCCACCCCAGAAATTTGAACGCCAGCGCATAGCTGACGGCGTCCAGCAAAGGCGATGCCACCGACGCCGGGATGCCGAGCCAGTGGTTCATCAGCAGCACAAGGCCGATGATGCCGCCCTCGGTGATGGCGGTGCGCTGGTGGATGTTGTGGATGCCGAAGGACAAAATGGCCGTCCCCAGCATGATAATAGCGATGCGGCGCACCGTGAACCGGGACAGTGCGCGCCGGATTTTTTGTTGCAGCGTTTGTTTTGGCATGATGTACCTCTTGGCAGTGATATATCCAGTATAGCACACCACGTCAAGTAGGGGCGGCAAAACAAAAAAGCAGGGTCATCGCTGACCCTGCCCTTCGTTCATTTCCCCGCCAGCAAAATCGCCAACACGGCTTTTTCAATATAGAGCCGATTCTCTGCCTCGTCGAAGATCTCGTCGGCGTGGGCTTCCAGCACATCGGGGGCGATCTCCTCGCCGCGGTGGGCGGGCAGCGGGTGCTGCACCATGCAGTCCGGCTTTGCCAGTGCCATCCGCGCGGCGTCCAGCGTAAAGCCCGTGAAGTCGCGGCGGCGCTGCTCGGCCTCGCGCTCCATGCCCATGCTGACCCACACGTCGGTGAACAGCACGTCCGCGTCTTTCGCGGCCTCGTCGGGGTCATGCGTCAACCGGAACTTATCGCCGTACTTCTGCGCCAGCATCAGCACATCCGCCGCCGGGCGGTAGCGCTGCGGGCAGGCGACTGTCACCGTCATGCCCACGGCCAGACAGCCGACGATCATCGAGTTCGCCATGTTGTAGCCGTCGCCGATGAACCCGGCTTTCAGCCCGGAAAGCGTGCCCTTGCGCTCGCGCACCGTCATCAGGTCGGTCAGCACCTGCAGTGGGTGGGCGTAGTCGGTCATGCCGGAAATCACCGGTATGCCGCTGTATTTTGCCAGCATGTCCAGCGTCGTCTGCTTGTAGGTGCGGCAGACGATGGCGTCATAGTACCGCCCCAGCACGCGGGCAGTGTCCTGTACCGGCTCGCCGCGCGCGGTCTGCAGATCGTTAGCGCTCAGGTACGTGCCGAGGCCGCCCATCTGGTAGATGCCGACTTCGAGGCTCGTGCGGGTGCGGGTGGAGTTTTTGGCGAACACCAGCGCCACCGCCTTGCCCTGCAAGTCCTTGGGGTCGATGCCGTCCTTGTGCAGCCGCTTGTACTCGTCAGCCACATCGAGGATGTGCAAAATCTCGTCGGCCGTCAGGCCCCTCAGCTTCAAAAGATGTTTCATACGCATTTCTCCAGCACCTTGCGCAGGGTGTCCAGCGCGGCATCCACGTCCTCCGCCGTCAGGATCAGCGGCGGCAGCAGACGCAGGCGTGTCTTGGCGGTCAGCACCAGCAGACCCTCCTTCTCGCAGGCGGCGCGGACGTCGGCGGCCTTGATGCCGTCGTCAAACGCGATGCCCACCATCAGGCCGAGGCCGCTGACCTCCTGCACGTGGGGCAGCTTGGCGAGCCCCGCGCGCAGCTGGGCGGCGCGGGCGTTGACGTTCGCCATAAAGGCGTCGTCCATCGTTTCCATTACGGCCAACGCGCCGGCGCAGCAGACCGGGTTGCCGCCGAAGGTCGACCCGTGGCTGCCGGGCTGCATGTGGGCGGCGACTTTCCGGTTCATCACCACCGCGCCGATGGGCAGGCCGCCGCCGAGCCCCTTCGCCAAGGTAATAATGTCGGGCTTCAGGTCAAAGTGCTCGCAGGCAAGGAACTTGCCCGTGCGGCCGACGCCGGTCTGCACCTCGTCGACGATGACGAGGATGTCGCGCTCCTTGCAGAACGCCGCGACCTTCGCGACGTAGTCGGCGTCCAGCGCGACGACGCCGCCCTCGCCCTGCACCAGCTCCATCATGACGGCGCAGGTGTTTTCGTCGGCGGCCTGTTTCAGCGCGTCAAAATCGCCCGCCGGCACATAGTCAAAGTTTCCGGGGAAGGGGCCAAAATCGTGGTGGAAGACATCCTGACCGGTGGCGGTCAGCGTTGCCAGCGTGCGGCCATGGAAGGAGTTCACCAGCGTGATGACCTTGCTGCGGCTCTCGCCGTAGGTATCGACGCTGTACTTGCGGGCGCACTTGATGGCACCCTCGTTCGCCTCGGCACCGGAGTTGCCGAAGAAGACGGCGTCCAGCCCGGTGCGGCGGCAGAGCTTTTTCGCCAGCTTGCCGTCGGGGGCGGTGTAGTACAGGTTCGAGGTGTGCTGCAGCGTCGCGGCTTGGTCGGCCACAGCCTTGACCCACGCGGGGTGGCAGTAGCCCAGCGAGTTGACGCCGATGCCGGAGGTAAAGTCCAGATACTCCTTACCGTCGGCGTCGGTGGCGGTCATGCCCGCGCCCTTCGCCAGCACGACCTGACTGCGGCCGTAGGTGTGAAGGATAAACTCATTGTCCCGCTTGATGGTTTTCTCTGTATTCATTTGGGTAACCCCCTTCGTTTAGATAATAGATAAAAGATAATAGATAATAAACTTGATGGATCGCTTCGCTCAAAATTCCTCTACGAATTTTTAGTTTTCGACCAAAGGGAGAAAACGCCACATTTTTTATTATCTTTTATCTATTATCTTTTAT
>OLYC01002089.1_pt1 | contig 12398 bp, 5 predicted proteins | sample 1674271 | NCBI WGS metagenome assembly OLYC01 (sample SAMEA103958154, study PRJEB25191) | human gut metagenome
GGTGACCCATTTATCCATGTAATTTATCGACGTCAAAAATCCGATGAAATAGTGCGGAAAAATATTATGGATTTTGAACACCCTACCTAACGGGGTGCCCCATATATCATGCCCCTTGTCGACGTCAAAAATCCGATAAAACCATGCAGAACATTTTTGAGATTTTGAACACCCTACCTAACGATGTAATCCCTTATAATAATACAAAATAATGGGGTGAAACGAAAAGTGACAAATGACAAGTGACACCTTAATTTCTTGATAATCAGAAAATTAGGTGTCACTTTGTCACTTGAAATATTTCTTAAATCGGAGTTAACGAAAGTAAATCTTACGTATCATCCACTGTTATTGAAACAGGTAATAAGAAAGTCGTTCCTAATAAAAAGGTAACTTCCATCTAAGAACCCGTCCATCCACCTATTTTATTTTGACAAATAGGCATCAATGTCTTTTGCAGCTTTACGTCCACCTGCTATGCAACGCACCACAAGACTGGCACCTGTGGCAGCATCGCCAGCCACAAAGACATTCTCGGGAAATTCAGGTTGTTGCGGACGGAGGAAGCCCATAGCGAGCAATACCAAGTCGCAAGGAATAATCTCCTTCTTGCCTGTAGGTACCATCAACGGACGACCACCTGCAGGATTAGGTTTCCATTCAACCTCTTCTACCTCTGCCCCACTCACAGCACCTTTACCATTGTCAATAAACTTGTTAGTCGTAAGCAACCAACGACGTTCACAACCCTCTTCATGGCTTGATGATGTTTTAAGCACAATAGGCCATTGTGGCCAAGGCGTGTTAGGATTAGAACCTACAGGAGGTTTGGGCATAATTTCAATTTGCGTAACACTCAGTGCTCCTTGACGATTAGAAGTACCTATACAGTCAGAACCTGTATCGCCACCACCAATCACCAAAACTCGTTTACCTTTAGCAGTAATGCGATCTTTGTTCGAGAAAGTTTGACCTGCCAAGACACGATTTTGTTGTGCAAGAAGTTCTAGGGCAAAATGTACACCCTTGAGTTCACGTCCTGGCACCTTTAAGTCGCGTGCTGTAGGCGTTCCTGTACAAATGCAATAAGCATCGAAGCCCTCGGGCAAGGCAGTTACATCGACAGGTGTATTCACTTTAAAAGTAATACCTTCAGCCTCCATCACCTTTACACGGCGGTCAATCACCGTTTTTTGCAACTTAAAGTTAGGAATACCAAAACGCAACAAACCACCCACATATTCGTGTTGTTCAAACACGGTTACATCATATCCACGATGATTAAGCTGATTTGCAGCAGCCAAACCTGCAGGACCAGAACCTATCACAGCCACACTTTTACCATTGCGAGCAAAAGTACGGGGTTGAATATATCCCTCGCGGAAGGCAGCCTCAATAATGGCACATTCATCCTCGCGAATCGTAACAGGAGCATTCATTGAAAGCTGCAACACACAACTCTTTTCGCAGAGTGCAGGACAAATACGTCCAGTAAACTCAGGAAAGTCGTTTGTAGCAGTAAGAATTTCGTAAGCCATTTTCCACTCACCTTTAAATAAGGCATCTTGAAATTCGGGTTGACGATTTCCGAGCGGACAAGCCCAATGGCAAAAGGGTACACCACAATCCATGCAGCGCGAAGCCTGCAAACGGCGGTCACTTGTATTGAGAGTCTGTTCTACCTCACCAAAGTCTGCCACACGTTCGTGTACGGGGCGATAACCTGCTTCGCGGCGAGGAACAGTTAGAAAAGCTTTAGGATTTCCCATAATTTTATTAGTTATTGGGGGATAAAGGGTTATAGAGATTATTAGGGAGAGGAAAAGGGTTATTAGGGATGTAGCATTAAGATGTTAGGATCTTTGCCAAACACCCCTATAACCTTATAACAGTTTAATAATCTCGTTGAACCTCAGCAATTTTTTGTTGCAATTTTCGCATTTGTTCTTCAGCCAACACACGCTTATACTCAATAGGAGTAATTTGTATGAAGTCGTCGACATAGCGATTCCAATCATCCAACATGGTGCGAGCCAACTGCGAACCTGTGTAGAGATAGTGCTGACGAATGAGTTCGTGTAACTCCTTGCGCGAGGTTGAATTTTCAATCAATGAAAGTTCCACCATCTCCATGTTGCAGAAGTAGTCAAAGTTATGATTCTTGTCCCACACGTAAGCCACGCCACCACTCATACCAGCGGCAAAGTTACGTCCTGTTTCACCAAGCACCACAACACGTCCACCCGTCATATATTCACAACAGTGGTCGCCAACACCTTCAACAACGGCAATAGCACCAGAGTTTCGCACTGCAAAGCGCTCACCCACTTTACCATTGATATAAACCTCACCACTTGTAGCACCATAAAGCAAGGTGTTACCAGCAATGGTGTTTTCTTCAGCCTTATAACTTGAACGCACAGGAGGCATCACCGCAATGCGTCCACCACTGAGCGCCTTGCCCAAATAGTCATTGGCTTCGCCCTCTAATTTAAAGCTAACGCCCGTAGGCAAGAAGGCACCGAAGCTCTGACCTGCCGAACCCTTAAACTTAATGTTAATCGTTTCGTTGGGCAAACCTTTATGACCATATTTTGCTACTACTGCTCCCGAGAGCATGGCACCAACCGAACGGTCTGTATTGGCAATGGCATACTCAAGCGAGACCTCCTTCTGCGTATCAATAGCAGGCGCAGCAGCCTTTATAATTTGTGTGTCGAGCACAGCATCAATGTCGTGCTTTTGCGAAGTAACATGATGTATAGCCGCATCGTTATCTACACGGTGCAACAAACGGCTAAAGTCGAGTGTCGCAGCCTTCGACGTAGCTTCGCGTTCACGCAGCGCAATAAGGTCAGTGCGACCCACAATATCATTGAAATGACGGAAGCCCATTTCTGCCAAATACTCACGCACCTCTTGTGCAAGGAAACGGAAATAGTTTACCACATATTCGTAGTGTCCACGGAAGTGCTCACGCAACTCAGGATTTTGAGTAGCCACACCCACAGGACAAGTATTGGCATGACACTTACGCATCATTACACAACCCAACACAATGAGCACGGTAGTACCAAAACCAAACTCCTCGGCACCCAACAGTGCCATAGAGATGATGTCGCGTCCCGTTTTTATTTGTCCATCGGTTTGCAAACGCACCTGTCCACGCAGTCCGTTAAGCACCAATGTTTGTTGAGTTTCAGACAAACCAATCTCTGGCGAAATACCTGCATAGCGCATTGAAGAGGCAGGCGAAGCACCTGTACCACCTTCAGCACCCGAAATTACAATTAAGTCGGCTTTAGCCTTAGCCACACCTGCAGCAATGGTTCCTACCCCACTCTCGGCAACCAACTTCACACTGATTTGTGCTTTCGGATTTACATTCTTCAAGTCGAAGATAAGTTGTGCCAAGTCCTCGATAGAGTAAATATCGTGATGAGGCGGCGGCGAAATAAGCGAGATTCCAGGAATAGAATGACGTGTCTTCGCAATAATCTTGTTCACCTTATAACCAGGCAACTGACCACCCTCACCAGGCTTTGCACCTTGTGCAACCTTAATCTGAATTTCTTCGGCATTCACCAAATATTCAGTGGTCACACCAAAACGCCCCGAAGCGATCTGCTTGGTCTTGCTACTGAGCGAGATACCGTCATAGGTTTCGCTAAAGCGTTCATTGTCTTCGCCACCTTCACCCGTATTACTACGTGTACCCAGTTTATTCATAGCAAGCGCCAAAGCCTCGTGTGCCTCTTTGCTGATTGCACCAAACGACATGGCACCTGTTACAAAATGCTTCACAATGTCGTCAACCGATTCAACCTCATCTACAGGTATTGGGTTACGCTTAAATTCAAAGAAATCGCGCAAGAAGATAGGCTTTTCTTTTTGGTCTACCAAGGCTGTAAATTCTTTGAACTTTTTGTAACTACCCAAACGAGTAGCCAGTTGCAAAGTCGAAATCGTTTCGGGGTTCCAAGCATGCTTTTCGCCATCTTTACGATAGCTAAACTGACCCACATAGGGAAGCAAGCCTTGCAATTCACGATCTTCATAATCGGGCGTATAACCTTCATCATGGAACTTGCCATAATCACGGGCTATTTGGTCGAGATGAATACCACCAATGCTACCTGCAGCCGTACCAAAATAAGTGCGCAACAACTCATCGCTCAAACCGATAGCCTCGAAAATCTTAGCACCACGATAAGAGCGCAGTGTGCTGATGCCCATTTTTGAAAGCACCTTATAGAGTCCTTTGCAAATAGCCTTTATATAATTCTTTTCAGCCGTTTCATAATTCATCTGCACCTCACCGCGCTTTACCAAATCGTCGAGCACAGCGAATGCCATATACGGATTAATAGCACTGGCACCATAGCCAATGAGCAAGGCAGCATGCATCACTTCGCGTGTTTCGCCACTCTCAACCACCAAGGCTGTTTCCATGCGCTTTTGCACCGAAATAAGGTAATGGTGTACAGCACTCACTGCCAATAATGAAGGAATAGCTGCATGTGTTTCGTCAACACCACGGTCTGACAGAATAATGTAGTTTATGCCATCATTCACACTCTGCTCTGCCATGTGGCAAAGATTATCGAGCGCCTCTTTCAAACCCTCAGCACCCTTTGCCGACTCAAAAGTCATGGGCAATTTAACGGTATTAAAGCCCTTATAGCGAATGTTGCAAAGAATGTCGAGTTGACGATTTGTCAAAATAGGTTGTGGCAAACGCACCATTTTGCAATGGCTCTCGTTTGGCGAAAGAATATTCATGCCCACAGCTCCCACATACTCAGTGAGCGACATAACCAACTCCTCACGAATAGGGTCGATAGCAGGATTGGTAACTTGAGCAAATTGCTGACGGAAGTAGTTAAACAACAACTGCGGACGGTCTGACAATACAGCTAACGGCGTGTCGTTACCCATCGAGGCAATAGGCTCGCTACCATTGTTAGCCATAGGCATAATGGTGCGTTCCACATCCTCGCGCGTAAAACCAAACACACGCAAGTGCTTGTCAAAATCCTCTACCGCATTATCCACCTTACGTCCACTCTTCAAAGCGTCCAACTCTATGCGGTTTGCCGAGAGCCATTGGCGATAAGGGAAAGCCGTAGCAAGACGGTTTTTCAATTCACCGTCATAATATATATTACCCTCTTGCGTATCAATCAACAGAATCTTGCCTGGTTGCAAACGACCTTTTTCTTTAATTTCGTTTGCCTCGAAACTAATTACACCAGCCTCAGATGCTACCACCATCATGTCGTTCTTCGTAATGAGATAGCGTGCCGGTCTAAGTCCATTACGGTCGAGCATACCTCCTGCATAACGTCCATCGCTAAAGAGCAAGGCTGCGGGACCATCCCAAGGCTCCATCAAAATAGAATGATATTCATAGAAGGCTTTGAGATCCTCAGAGATAGGATTCTTATCATTGAAACTTTCAGGCACAAGCATTGCCATAGCATGTGGCAAACTCAAGCCCGACATTACCAAAAATTCTAGCACATTATCGAGCGAAGCGGAGTCACTCATGTGGGGCTGAATAATCGGACTAATGTTTTTTACATCTCCCAACACATCGGTAGACAATACCGACTCACGAGCCTCCATCCACACACGGTTGCCACGAATGGTGTTAATTTCGCCATTGTGTGCCAACAAGCGGAAAGGCTGAGCCAATCCCCATGTTGGGAAAGTGTTGGTTGAGAAGCGAGAATGCACAATTGCCAAGCCGCTTGTAAAATAAGGCTGCGTAAGATCGGGGAAATACTCGCGCAACTGAGTAGACGAGAGCATACCCTTATATACGATATTCTTTGAAGAGAGCGAACAAATATAGAAGTCCTTATTTGCTACACGTTTTTCAACCTTTTTGCGTACAATGTAGAGTTTACGTTCTAGCGTCTGTGGCTCGGCTCCTGTCACAAACACCTGTTTCACAGCAGGTTCGGTTTCAAGAGCATCTTTACCCAAGATAGCTGAATTTGTGGGCACCGCACGCACATGCATCAACTGCAATCCTTCGCGCTCCACTTCTTCAATGAACACGCTCAAGATGGTTTGCTGTTCTGCCTCGTCTTTCGGCAAAAACACCAAACCTGTGCCATAATGTCCCTTTTCAGGAACAGGGATACCCTGCAACAAAATAAACTCGTGTGGAATTTGCAGCATAATGCCTGCACCATCACCCGTTTTGTTGTCAGCACCTTCTGCACCGCGGTGCTTCATGTTCTCTAAAACCTTCAGTGCGCTATCCACCAACTCATGGCTTTTGTTGCCGTGAATATTCACAATCATACCCACGCCACAAGCATCATGCTCATTGTCTGCGCAATAAAGTCCTTCGTTAAGCCTATTCTTCAAATTCATAATGTACTTTATGATTGAATTATTTTGGTTATGTTCTCTCTAAAGACGAATCTAAAACATCAGTTTCTAAACTCTGACATTAAAAAATTCTCTTTTTAGCACTTGAAAACTGACATTTTTATGTGTACAATCTCTCAAACGCATTATATTGATGGCAAAAATACAATTTTCATTTCAAAATAACGCACGAAACCTAACTTTTTTCGTCATAAAGCTATTTTTGTTATCTTTTATTGCCATTTTGTCACGTCCAATGTGCTTTATACGGCTTTTTGTTAGATATACATTTATGTTATTCATGGTGTGTTAAGTTAGAGATGAAAAATTAGAGTGTTTTGTACCGATAAAGGAGCAGCCTTGACACGTATTTTTGGCTTCGGCATTCCTTCGGAATGATATCGGTTTTCCTTCGGAATGACTACGACCGAAAAATGGGGTGTTTTAGCATGCTTGCGAGTACAAAATTACAACATGATGAAATGATAAGCAAAAAAATAGCATAATTCTTAATTATACAACTGGCAAAAACGGCTTACTCCCCTAGTGTTTATTGGGAAAAATATTTTTCTATGTGATAGAATAGTTTACAATATGCAATTTTATAAGTTTTTAATGGTAAGAGCAAGATTGAACATAGGCAAATAGCCGTTTTCATAGGACAAGAACCCAAGTTTAATTTTATATATACGACTTGCGATATGCGTGTCCTATGAAAACGGCTGTTCGCCTAGGCCCAATCGCACCCATAACAGGGTGCCCCGTTTGGTATGATGGCATACGTAAACCAGGCATGAGAATTCGGGTAAAACCCTCATTCACATACCTGGCTACCTTATCTCACCCCTAACGGGGTAACCCATTTAACCATGCTACTTATCGACATCAAAATCCTACAAAATCGTGCCGAAAAAATTCATGGATTTTGAACACCCTACCTAACGGGGTAACCCATTAAAATAATACACGAATTGAGGCATTTCCTGCGTTTATTATTGTTGAATATCAATTATTTACGATATTATTTTTATCAAAACCATGCATAAAAATATTATGGATTTTGAACATTCTACCTAACGGGGTACCCCATTTAAACATACTATCGACAAACAACAAAAAACATAACATTCTCCATGTTGCCATACTACGAAAAAGAACTTAATCGACTTCTGCTTCGCGCTCCATAATGCTTGCTGCAAGGCAATCGGCAGTGTGAATAATCATCACTAAAGGATGAAGAGAGTGAGCTGTATCGTAATTACGCTGGTCCTCGAACGAATTCATATTTACACCCCAAGGTCCCATGTGCCAACGAATGGCAAGCATTTCGGGGTCGGTAAGTTCAAGTCCACTACAAAGCAAAAGAATCACAGACTTTTCGCCATGTCCCATAGGAAAATTCTTGTACGACACATTATAACCGGGTACATCCTCCCACACACCCATTGCATTTTTTTTGCGTTTGGTGGTAGGTTGGTAAATGTCGGACTTGCACACATCGTGCAAAAGACTTGCAATAATCACACTGTCGCGGGGCACTTCACGCTCGATAGTCGGTTCAAGTTTTTTCATACCCTCCCACACCTGCAAAGCAGCCTTGCAAGTGTTGAGCGAGTGCAACACCAATCCACCTTTTATGTTAAGATGGTGACCTGCCGAAGCAGGAGCTTCAAAAAAGCCCCATTCTTCAAGATCGCCAATTACATCTTCTAAACCATCGCGGTTACAACTACGGAGTAATTCTAAAAATTCGTTTTTGTAAGGAGTAATATCTATATCCATTCTATTATTGTATTTAAATTACATGCAAATTTACATTTTATGCAGCATCGGGCAATATTTACAAACAGTTTTTTGAAAACGAGCGATAAACATTGGCAATATTTATAATAATGTTGTACATTTGCAATCTACAAGCAAATTGCACACTATACTTTTCAAAAGAAATATATGTTTGCCCACTCAACTCTACACCATGCAACTAACATGAAAAAATTTCTACTCTTAATCTCCACAATACTTACTATTATGGTAAGTGCCAACGCAAGTCCCGAATTTGAGTCTGGCAAGAAATACCGCATTGAATGCAAAGCACACGAAGGGGGTGCCGTTGTTTTAGGGCAACAGCATGGTCAATCGTTTCAAATTTACTACGACACGAGCACTAACTATGACAATGACGCTTGGTGGTATGCCGACGTAGTGAGCGACGGTGTGTATGCATTGCGTAATGCTCAAAGTGGTCAATACCTTACACACGACGAAGATTTATACGATAACAACACAGGCAAATACCTGCTGCTTACGGACAATAATGAAGGTAGCATTAGTCAATGGACATTTGAAAATGCGAACGAAAATGGATATTATCACGTAAAATGTATTGGCGCCAATAACAATGCATATTTTAATCTGCGTACTTCTTTATTGTTAGGTTGCTATGGAAAAGAAACGGCTAACAATGGTCTATTCGCCTTCTACGATGAAGAGGGCAACCGAATTACGGATAATGGTACGACAAGTGGTGGAAATACAGGTGGTACGGGTGGAAACATAAGCGGTACGCTTTCCCAATATATCAACTCTATTTATTTAAACGGTCGCCACCTTACTTACGACAATAAAGCCCAAATATATTATTACACCTTGCCCACCTCTGTGCGTCAAGGTGGGGATTTTTTGGTAGAGCTACAATATGAAGCAAACAGTCAGTATGCTGATCACACCCTTCGCATTGAGGATTTAGCCCCCGATGCGGTAAACAATCAGCTAACCCTACCCTCACCCACTTGCAGCAAACAATATACAATAAGCCTCACTGACAACAATGGGCAAACTGTAGCATCTGCCCCCTTGCAGTTTACCTACCTCCCTATTGTTGAAATAGGCATCTCTGCCTCAAACATAAGTTATGACTATAACAGCACGACTACATTTTGTGTGAGCGAAGGGGACTCCATCAACGACCCTGCGGTGCTTAGTGCCAAACTAAAGATACGCGGTGCCACAAGTTCGGGAAAGCCCAAAAAGTCGTATGCCATCAAGCTTTTTGACGAGAATGGCGCATCACTCGACCATAAGTTTTTTGGGCTTCGCTCTGACAATAATTGGATTCTTGATGCCGCCTACATTGACCCTACTTGTATGCGTAATCGTGTAGCTACCGACCTTTGGAACAAGTTTTCGGTTAATCCTTATTATGCCGACCTCGAACCCAAAGCCCGCACGGGTACACGCGGTCAGTTTGTTGAAGTGTTTATGGACGGAGAATATCACGGTCTATATTGCATGACCGAGAAGATAGACAGCAAACAGCTTAAACTCAAAAAATTTGAACCCGCTACCGAAACAGGAGGCGAAGGTGTGGTGCATGGCTTGCTCTATAAAACCAAAAGTTGGGGATATGCCGTACACATGGGACATGATAGCGGCAACAACAATTATCCAGGCACCTCGCCTAGCAGTTACACAAATAATTACACGTGGCAAAACTACGAACTAAAGTATCCCGACTACCAAGAAGAGGCTGTAGACTTTGAGCCTATATATAATGCCGTGAACTTTGTATGTACGGCTACGCAGACAAACTTTGAAAAGAATCTGAAAAATTACTTTGATCTTCCCACACTGCGCGACTACTACCTTTTTATAGACCTGCTCTTGGCCACCGACAACCATGGTAAGAATATGTACTATTACGTATACGACCGACAAAGCGCGTATGGTGACAAGGTGGGCATGGCACCCTGGGACCTTGATGGCGTGTTTGGCATCAATTGGGCTGGTTCTACGAGCTACACGTCGGACGCCACACAGGACCTTGATTCTTTTTTATGGAATCATGAGCATGGTCAATTAGGTATTTACGACAAATTGGCTAAAAGCACTACGCTGAGTTGGGACAACTATTTAGCAGCTCGCTACGGAAAACTGCGTGCCAAACACTTTAATCCCGATTCTTTGGCAAATCGCTTTGCCACATACGCCAAACTTTTTGCCGACAGTCAAGCCGATGTGCGCGAACAAAATAAATGGTCGGTACACAAGAACATACAAAGTGCTGCAACCTATGCCGAGAATTGGGTGAAGCAACGTGTGGCTGCACTCGACGAAAAATATGACTATAACACATTGCTGCACCAATTGCCCGAAAGTGCCTCAAGCACTGACTCGCTTACCTGGTATGGCATTACACTTCCTCACACGGGCGAAGGATGGACTGCCAATCATAGCGACATATTATCTGCCGAAGTGTCTACTCCCACAGCCACGGGCTTATTGCAAAACCAACAATGGGCTTTGGTTGGAAGCATCAATAAAGGATTTAAAATTAAGAACCGAGCCACAGGTTTGTACTTGGTGAGCAACGGAAACAACATTACACTTGGCACCGACAATGTGGACGATGCAAGTATATTCCTTCCAGCCCTCTCTACTGACACAGACAGTGAAACGCCCGTTTTTGCATGGCGCGTGTCAAAAGGCAAATACCTTAATCTTTCGGGTGGTTCACTTGGCACAGGCACACAACCCAGCACTTATGCCTCGTTTGCCTTGGTGCCCAATAGTCAATATATTTTAGACTATGCCCGTCGTTTCCAAAATATTCCCGAAGGTGCAGCAGGTTTGCCACACTATTTAGCAGAAGGAGCACATTTGGCACAATATAAAGCACTCTATGCGCAAACTGTTGCCCAAATGACTTCAACCAATTTGGCGCAACTCGAAGCCATGAACCTACTTGTGGAACAAGGTGGTGAGCCAACCCTTGACGAGGCATTGCCCGAAGGATACTATCGTTTGTGTACCCATGTTGACAATGCGCTTTCGGCTGCATCCGTAAATGGTAATGCACAGTTAGCCATGAGCGATGTAGATGAGCGTGCCATCAATCAGATTTGGCATATAGAAACTGCTCATAAGCAGCTACAACTCACACATGCTAATTTGCCACAATTTGGTACAGACTCCGACTCGCTGACATCTAACCACTTAGGTTTTGTAGCAAACGCACTTAGTTGTGGTCAGTTCAACTTTGTGAATGCACAGGGCAATAAGTTGACCAATGCCCAGGGTGGTGCCGAATGGTATTTAATGCCCGTACGTTCTATTAGCATTCCGCTCACAGCCTACGAGGACTATAGCACCTATGCCACAACCTACTTGCCCTTTGACATTAGCAACGTAGAAGGCGCACAAGCTTATGTGGCAGAGGATCCCATAAATGGCTACATGAAGCTCGACTCTGTGAGCAACTTTAGCTGTGCTACGGGTGTATTGCTTATAAGCGACGAGGGTAATGCACAAGCCACACTCACCTTGGGTGTAGCAGATAGCACACAAAGTTACCTCATGGGTACATTTGTAGATACCCCATTGTCTGACTCTTTGGCAACACGCTATCTTGTGTTTAACCAATCACTCACTGACACAGACTCACTTGCCATGGGCTTCTTCAAATTGGATAGCATGCAGCTAACAGCTAACACGGCTTATGCAATATCTGTCGAGAACTATGACTACCTATTGTTAGGCGAAGCTCCTGTGGTGCCTGAGCCTTCTGAACCAGGAACTGGTGGTGGTGAAACCGGTGGTGGAACTACTGAGCCTGAAAATCCGGATACGCCTATTGTGGGTGTTAAGGATGTAAATCTGTCAAGAGGCAATGACTCTCTGCCCTACTACGACTTGAGTGGTCGCCGTGTAATGCACCCTGTGAAGGGCGGTGTTTACATTCAAGGTGGCAAGAAAGTTATTAAGTAATTTTTAGACTGAGGAGTTCCTTATCTGCTTTGGGCAGATAAGGAACTTGTAACAAAGATTTTTTCCCTTAAGGGTAGGGTGTTCAAAATCCATGATTTTTTCTGCATGGCTTTGATAGTATTTTGATGTCGATAAATTACATGGATAAATGGGTCACCCCATTAGGTAGGGTGTTCAAAATCCATAATATTTTTCCGCACGGTTTTATCGGGTGTTTATTGTCGGTAAGTGGCATGTTATTATGGGTTACC
>OLYC01002100.1_pt1 | contig 12345 bp, 9 predicted proteins | sample 1674271 | NCBI WGS metagenome assembly OLYC01 (sample SAMEA103958154, study PRJEB25191) | human gut metagenome
GGTCTGTATGAGTGCGTGAAGTATATGACCGGCAAGAGCCACACCGATGCCGGTGCCAAACCCTTTGCCCTGAGCGTGATGCAGCACATGAACGACAAGTGCACCGAGTGGAAGAAGGCCGAGAACATGGATTACTCCCTCTATGGCACCCCGCTGGAATCCACCACCTACAAGTTTGCCAAGTGCCTGCAGAAGCGGTTCGGCATCGTGCCCGGCATCACCGATAAGAACTATATCACCAACAGTTACCACGTCCATGTTTCGGAGCACATTGATGCCTTCACCAAGCTCAAGTTTGAGAGCGAGTTCCAGAAGTTGTCCCCGGGCGGTGCCATCAGCTATGTGGAAGTGCCCAACATGCAGGACAATCTGGAGGCCGTGATAAGCGTGCTGCAGTTCATCTACGACAACATCATGTATGCCGAGCTGAACACCAAGTCCGATTACTGCCAGTGCTGCGGCTACGACGGAGAGATCAAGATCGTTGAGGATGACGGCAAGTTGGTGTGGGAGTGCCCCAAGTGCGGCAACCGTGACCAGAACAAGCTGAACGTTGCCCGCCGCACCTGCGGTTATATCGGCACCCAGTTCTGGAACCAGGGCCGGACACAGGAGATCAAGGATCGGGTGCTGCATCTGTGATGAATTACGCAACAATTAAGTATTACGACATTGCCAATGGGCCGGGGGTGCGCACCAGCATCTTTGTTTCGGGCTGCAGGCACCACTGCCCGGGCTGCTTCAACGAGGTGGCATGGGATTTCGGGTACGGTCAGCCTTTCGACAAAGCTGTGCGCAACGAGATCTTTGCATCCTGCCAGCCCGACTATATTGCAGGCATCTCCCTGCTGGGCGGTGAGCCTTTTGAGCCGGAGAACCAGCGGGAACTGCTGCCCTTTGTCCGCAACTTCAGGGCGCTGTACCCGAATAAGAGCGTCTGGTGCTATTCCGGCTACACCTGGGAGCAGCTGACCGGCAGTGTTCCCTGCCCGGCCCGCTGTGAGGTCACCGATGAGCTGCTGAGTCTGCTGGATGTTCTGGTGGACGGCCGCTTTGTGGAAGCCCAGCACGATATCTCCCTGCGCTTCCGGGGCAGCAGCAACCAGCGGCTTCTGGATGTACCCAAGAGCCTTGCCGCAAAGGCCCCCGTCTGGTGGGAGGACGAACAGGTGTTTGCCACACACACGATGTAAACCTCTCAGTCGCGCTGACGCGCGCCAGGCCCCCTGGTAAGGGAGCCCTTGGCATAGCAATACACTTTCATGCAATAAAACAACGCCCGATTTTCCACACTCTACGCAGAGCGAGTGGAAAATCGGGCGCTTTGTCATTTAACGGGATGAAACCATATCCTCGATGACACCCAGGAACTCCTGGCCATAGCGGGCGGCCTTTTTCTCGCCCACACCGGGGATATTGAGCAGTTCCTCCACGCTCAGGGGCTTTTTCAGCGCCATCTGGCGGAGGGTAGAATCGTTGAACACCATATAGGCGGGGAGCTTCTGCTTTGCGGCCAGCCGCTTGCGCAGGGCATAGAGGGCCGCCAGCAGCTTCTCGTCCGCTTCGCTGAGGGCATCTTCGTCGGCACGGCGGCGGGAGGCCGAAGCCAGCCGCTTCGCACTGGCCGCGGCACGCTGGCGGGCTTGTGCCGCCTGCTCCTCCACCTGTTCGGCGGCCTGTGCTGCCAGCAGACAGTTGGAACAGTTCTCGCACTTCTGGGGCGCGGCCTCGCCGAAGTAGCTCAGCAGATACCCCCGCAGGCAGCGCGGCGTGGTGGAGTAGAAGGTCATGTACTTGAGCCGTTCCTCTGCCTTGCGTGCCGCTTCGGCCTTGACATCCGCAGGCAGGCCGTTGTCAGCCTCCATCTCCTTGTCGATGAAGAACCGGATGGTGCGCACATCGGTGCCGGAATAGAGCAGGGTGCAGCGGGCCGGCTCCCCGTCACGGCCCGCGCGGCCCGCCTCCTGATAATAGCTCTCCAGATCCTTGGGCATATTATAATGGATGACGAACCGGACGTTTGGCTTATCGATGCCCATGCCGAAGGCATTGGTCGCCACCATGATCTGCACCCGGTCATAGAGGAAATCGTCCTGATTCTGCCGCCGGGTATCCGCATCCAGTTTGGCGTGGTAGGCTGCCGCACGGATTCCCCGGCTCTGCAGCAGGCGGGTGGTCTCGTCCACCTGCCGGGTGGTACTGCAATAGATGATGCCCGCATTGTCCCGCTCCCTGAGCACAAGTTCGAGCAGAACTTTGGGCTTCTCGCTGGGCAGGGCCCTGCGGGTGGCAAAATAGAGGTTGGGCCGGTCGAAGCTGGTGGTCACCTCGTAGGGGGTGTGGAGTTCCAGATGGGTGCGGATGTCCTCCCGCACATGGGCCGTGGCGGTGGCCGTAAAGGCTCCCACCACCGGGCGCTTGGGCAGGCTGTCCACAAATGCCTTGATGCGCAGGTAGCTGGGGCGGAAGTCCTGCCCCCACTGACTGATGCAGTGGGCCTCGTCCACCGTGACCATGCTGATCTCCCGCTCCTGCGCAAACCGCTGGAAGCCCGGCATCTCCAGCCGCTCCGGAGCCACATAGATGATCTTATACCACCCCTCCCGGGCGCGGCGGAGCATCAGGGCCTTCTGGTTGTCCGTCAGGCTGTTGTTCAGGAAAGCTGCCGCCACACCGGCCTGTACCAGCGCCCCCACCTGATCCTTCATCAGGCTCACCAGCGGCGAGACCACGATGGTGATGCCCGGCAGCAGCAGGGCCGGCACCTGATAGCAGATGGACTTGCCCGCACCTGTGGGCATCACGGCCAGCACATCCTGCCCGGCCAGCAGGCGGGAGACGATCTCCTCCTGCCCCGGGCGGAAGCTGTCGTAGCCAAAGACTTTTTTCAGAATACTATGCGGACTTTCCATGGTTCCTCCTATCCATACAAAACCGCTCCGTCATTGCTTCGCAATGCCACCTCTCCTAGTAGGAGAGGCAAGTCTTGGCTCCCCTACCAGGGGAGCTGGACGCAAAGCGGCCTGAGAGGTTTATAACCCAATCAGTATACCACAACTCCCCGGATAATTGTAAAACATCTCTGACATTTCCCACGTTCGATAGCATTTCCTGCACAAAAATGCTATAATATGGGTACATATCTCCATCCCGGCTCCTGCCTTGTGCATCTGCCGGAAAAGAGCAAAGGAGTATTTTGTATGGCTCAGAAATTGATCACCTTCGCCGTCCCGTGCTACAACTCGGCGGCATATATGCGCCACTGCATCGAGACCCTGCTCTCCGCCGGGGAGCAGGCCGAGATCATCCTGGTGGACGATGGTTCCACCAAGGATGACACCCCCGCCATCTGCGACGAGTACGCCGCCAAATATCCCACCATCGTCAAGGCCATCCATCAGGAGAACGGCGGCCACGGCGAGGGCGTGAATCAGGGCATCCGCAACGCCACCGGCCTGTATTACAAGGTAGTGGACAGCGACGACTGGCTGGACGAAGCAGCCCTCAGGACCGTGCTGGCCAAGCTGAACACGCTGACTGCCCGGGGCACCGCGCCTGACCTGATGATTTGCAACTATGTCTACGAGCACGTGGAGGACAACACCAGCCACACCGTGCGCTACACCAACGTGTTCCCCCAGAACCGACTGTTCAGCTGGACACATGTCGGCCACTTCCGGCCCGACCAGAACCTGCTGATGCACTCGGTGATGTACCGCACACAGGTGCTGCGGGACTGCGGCATGGTGCTGCCCAAGCACACCTTCTATGTGGACAACATCTTTGTCTACCAGCCCCTGCCCTTTGTCAAGAGCATGTATTATATGGATCTGGACCTGTACCGCTACTTCATCGGCCGGGCCGACCAGAGCGTGAACGAGAGTGTGATGGTCAAGCGGGTGGATCAGCAGCTGCGGGTGACCCGCCACATGATCGACTGCCAGGATCTGGATGCCCTCAAGGGCCAGAAGAAGCTGCGCAGCTATATGCTGCACTACCTCTCCATGATGATGGCCATCAGCGACATCTTCCTTCTGCTGGACGGCAGTGCCGCCGCCAAGCAGAAGGAGAACGAACTGTGGGCCTACCTCAAGGCACACACCAGCGCCGGGGTCTACCGCTCCATCCGCTACGGCTTTGGCGGCGTGACCAACCTGAAGATCCCCAAGGGCGACAAGCTCGTGCTGGGCGGTTACCGCCTTGCACAGAGGATTTTTAAATTCAATTAACAAATGTTGCTTTTCCTCCTCAGATAAGATATACTTTTTAACGTATCTTAATTTCTCAGGAGGATCTCATTTTATGGAGCAATTGCTCATCTGCATGTCCCTTTCGCTCATTGCAGGCCTGTTGGCATCCCGTGCAGCGAAAGCGGTCCGTCTGCCGGCTGTCACCTCTTATCTGGTGGCGGGGCTTCTGCTGGGCCCCTTCTTTCTGGGTCGGCTGGGCCTGAGCGGCTGGGGCTTCGGCTTCGGGAGCCTTGCACAGGTCGAGAGCTACGGCATCATCACACAGGTGGCACTGGGCTTCATCGCCTTTGTCATCGGCAACGAGTTCCGGCTCAGCGTGTTGGAGAGCATGGGCAGGCAGGCGGTCACTGTGGGCATCCTGCAGGCCGTTATCACCACCGTGCTGGTGGATATCGCTCTGGTGGCCCTGCACTTTGCCCGGCCGGATGTCATCTCAATGGCATCGGCCATCACGCTGGGTGCCATCGCCTCTGCCACAGCCCCTGCCGCCACCCTGATGGTGGTCAAGCAGTACAAGGCAAGCGGCCCCCTGACCCGCCTGCTGCTGATGGTGGTCGCCATTGATGATGCCGTGGGTCTGGTGCTCTTCTCGGCCTCTTTCGGCATCGCAAACGCGCTGGAACAGGGCCGCATCGACCCCATCAGCATCCTTCTGGAGCCTCTGGTGGAGATCGTACTCAGCCTGGGTCTGGGCGCGCTGGCCGGTCTGCTGCTCAACCAGCTGGAGATCTACTTCCACTCCCGCTCCAAGCGCATGAGCCTTTCGGTGGCCTTTGTGCTGCTGACGGTGGGCCTTTCCATGGTCAGCTTTGAGGTCGGCCCCATCCACTGCAGCTTCTCGCTGCTGCTGGTCTGCATGATGACCGGCACCGTGTTCTGCAACATCTGCCCCACTTCCGATGAGCTGATGGACCGCCTGGACCGCTGGGTAAGCCCGGTGAACATCCTGTTCTTCGTGCTGTCCGGCGCGGAGCTGGACCTGAACATCCTCGCAAACCCCATGGTCCTGCTCCTTGGTGTCGTCTATATCGCTTCCCGCTCTCTGGGCAAGATCTCCGGCTCCTATGTCAGCTGCAAGGCCACCCGCTGCAGCGAGAAGATCCAGAAGTATCTGGGCATCACCCTGCTGCCGCAGGCCGGTGTGGCGCTGGGCATGGCCGCCGAGGCTGCCGAGCTTTCCGACGGCCACATGGTGCGCAACGTGGTGCTCTTCTCGGTGCTGGTGTACGAGCTGGTCGGCCCGACCCTGGCCAAGCTCAGCCTGACCGCCGCAGGCGAGATCATTCCCGAGGGCCGCACGAGCGCCCGTACCACCAACAAGCCGGAGGAACCAGTGTCTGTTAAGTAGTCATCGGCTTCTCTATCTAAGAAATTAACGACAAAAGCCTCCCCTGCAGCGCTATTCTTCTGCACAGGGAGGTTTTGTTCTGTCCGGAAATGTGTTTTCTTTTACCAGATGGGAAAATGCCGTTTCCTCAGGCTGATCTTCCGCGTTTCGTCATCATATTCCGCCTGCCACACCTCCAGTTCCTTCGGGTCCCGCCCTGCTTCCTCCATAGATTTTCGCAAGGTTCGGAAAATCTGCATCTTATCAGCTTCCGATGTCTTGATACCAAAGATCACGCCCTCCAGGATTGCTGGGTCGTATCCCACATAGCGCTCTGCCTCCGTGTGCTGATGAAAACTGTCATTCATAAGCAGTCGATATTCCTGTTCATGGCTCCAGGCAGGAAGCTTCGTCAAATATTTCTCCTGCTGGTCTTTCCAATACTGCACCCGCCACGCATCCTTGTCGTAAAGTTCTAGAATCCGGCTTCGTTCACCTTTGGACGAAACCATCCAGGATTCAATCTGCGAAAAAGTCAGCCGTCCCAATGATTCAAAAAAGTTGCGCTTTACCTGCTCGTCCGTATAACGAACTGGGTAGACCGGGTCATCCCGAAAACCGCAGGAATATCCGCTACTTGAACTCCAGCTTTCGGCTGTTTTTACACGAAGAGTCTGCTTTCCATTTTCTTCGTTGGCACGGTAGACTAGACAGACACCGCAGTGATTTTGCGCATAATTTCCCCACATGGCCGAGTTTGTTCCGTCGGTGGAAAAGCACATCATAAACATTCTGGGGTAGGGCAGTTCCTGCAGACCAGCAATATAAAGGGCCGGAAATCCCAGCCTCACCTTCAGCCAGAGCCTCCGCTTCCGGGCATTTGGTTCGTTTGCCTCGATCTCCTGTTCCAGTTTCAGAAAACTGCTTTCCAGTGTTTCTTCATAAACCTCAAAAGCTGCCTTCATCATTTTTATCAGCGGACTTTCAAGATTTCCAAAGCCTCCCGTCTTTTCCCAGTCGACCTTTTCGCTGATTGACACCACCGGCCCGCCCTGCTCCCCTGGCAACGTTTTCCGTTTGTGCATGTCGTCCAGACAAATTTTGATTGCATCCTCATGGCAGAGCCGCAAAATTTGCCTCAAGCGGTGGGCATTCATTTCGGTCTCCGTATTTCCTAGATCTACTATCAGCTTCTGCACCAATGCTGTCTGTACAAAACGATCCGATAATTCTTTCCAGACCTGCCCCAGCGGAACATCATCAAAGCAGTGAATATCCGGAATAACTGCCCTCTCTGCCAAAAGTTCCTCGCTTGCATTCAATTGAATGCCAACTACAGCATAGTATACACTGCAGATATAGTTCCGGAACAGTCCCTCCCACGCCGGACAATCGCCTTTCCAGTAAATCTGAGCATAGCCCTCCAAGGGATCATTCAATTCGTTCCGGTCCGCATAGCGGAATGTACGGCACTCGATCTCCTTTCGTGCGCTTTCCACTGATCGGTAGTGATACAAGTTCATTCTTCTCTCCTCCTTCAAAGAACAAAGATCCCGGAGGGCGTTTCTGCCCTCCGGGATCTTTACTTATTTCAGCACGATCTCATCGTTCTCAGCATCCACGGTCAGGGTGGAGCCGGAAACAAGGGTGCCGTCGATGATCTTTTCAGCGGCGGGATCCTCCACAGCCTTGCGGATGGTCCGGCGCAGGTCGCGGGCACCAAACTTGCCGCCCTGGCTCTTGTGCACCAGCGCTGCCAGTGCCGCCGGGGTATAGCTGTAGGCAATGCCCTTGGCCTCCATGCTGGGCTTGTACTCGTCCAGCATCAGGGCGGCAATGCCCTGCAGGGTCTCCTCGCTCAGCGGCTTGAAGGTGATGACCTCATCCACACGCCCCAAGAATTCAGGGCGGAGGAACTGGCTCAGTGCCTTGCGGCTCTTCTCCTCGTTCCGCTCCTCCTCGCTGCGGTTGAAGCCCAGACTTGCGGTGGTCTGGTCGCTGCTGCCCGCATTGGAGGTCATGCAGATGACGGTGTTGGAGAAATCCACGGTGCGGCCCTGGGCATCGTTGATCTTGCCCTCGTCCAGGATCTGCAGCAGGATATTCATCACATCGGGGTGGGCCTTTTCGATCTCATCGAACAGCACCACGCTGTACGGGCGGCGGCGGACCTTTTCGGTCAGCTGACCCGCCTCCTCGTAGCCCACATAGCCCGGAGGGGAACCGATCATGCGGGACACCGCGTACTTCTCCATATACTCGCTCATATCCAGCCGGATCAGGGGGTCGGGGCCGTCAAAGAGCTGGTTTGCCAGCTGCTTCACCAGCTCCGTCTTGCCCACGCCGGTGGGGCCCACAAAGATGAAGCTGGCCGGACGGCGGCGGCCCGAAAGGTCGGCGCGGCTGCGCTTGACCGCCTGCGCCACCAGATGCACGGCATCGTCCTGACCGATGATCTTCTTTTTCAGCTCGGTCTCAAGGCCGGCGAGCTTTGCATACTCGGTCTCCCGGATCTTCACCGCCGGGATGCCCGTCCACAGCTCAATGACCTTGGCCACATCGTCCATGGTCACCTGGATCTCCCCGGCCGCGGCCTGCTTGGCGGGCAATTCCCGCTCCAGCTGTGCCATCCGGGTCTTGCGCTCTGCCACACGCTCGTAATCGATGGGCTCGTTCACATCGGCGTTTTCCATGTCGGCCTCTTCCTGCTTGAGGGCCTCCAGTTCCTTCTGCATGGTCAGGTACTCGGAGATGACCGGGTGGGCCAGATTGCAGCAGGCACATGCCTCGTCCAGCAGGTCGATGGCTTTATCGGGCAGGTAGCGGTCGGTGATATACCGCTCGCTCAGGGTCACGGTGGCGTTCAGCACATCGGCGGGCACCTGCACATGGTGGTGCTCCTCGTAGTAGTGCTTGATGCCGCCCATCACAGCCAGCGTATCAGCGACGCTGGGTTCCTCCACCCGCACGGGCTGGAACCGGCGCTCCAGCGCCTGGTCCTTCTCGATATACTTGCGGTACTCGTTGAAGGTGGTGGCACCGATGACCTGGATCTCGCCACGGGAGAGGGCGGGCTTCAGGATGTTGCCCGCATTCATAGCACCCTCGCTCTCACCGGCAGAGGTAATGGTGTGGATCTCGTCAATGAACAGGATGACGTTGCCCGCCGCCTTGACCTCGCTCAGCAGGCCCTTGACCCGCTGCTCGAACTGGCCGCGGAACTGGGTACCTGCCACAAGGCTGGTCAGGTCGAGCAGGAAGATCTCCTTATCCTGCAGCCCTGCCGGCACCTGCCCCTTGGCAATGCGCTCGGCAATGCCCTCGGCAATGGCGGTCTTGCCAACGCCCGCTTCACCAATGAGGCAGGGGTTGTTCTTCTGGCGGCGGCTCAGGATCTGGATGGTGCGGTAGATCTCCCGGTCGCGGCCGATGATATCATCCAGCTTTCCCTCCCGGGCTTTGCGGGTCAGGTTCTCGCAGTAGGTATCCAAAAACTTGCGGCGGGGCGGCTTTTTGTCGTTTTTGCCCGCCTTCTTTTCGTTTTTACCGTTCTGGGCACCGCCGTTCACCCCCAGCGGGAAGGTGGCGCTGGAGCCGGGCACAAGGTCGCCGTCCTCTTCGCTCTGGTCCGGCTGGCCCATGCCCATCATCATGGAGAAGGGGTTCATGTTGCTCATGTCCCCCATCTCCTGCATCATGTTTTCCATCCGGTCTTCCATGGCATCCATGTCCTCGTCGGACATGCCAAACTGCTTCATCAGATCATCGACCGGTTTGATGTGCATCTCCCGGGCACAGTGCAGGCAGTACCCCTCGTTTTTCATCTGGCCATTTTCCATCCGCTGGACAAAAATAATGGCAGGCCGCTTCTGGCATCGAATGCAGACCATTGTTCCTCCTTTTCCCTCCCCGCTCAGACAAACGGGTTGAACACATTGAATACTTTATAGTAAAGGCTGCCGCTCATCACCGTGTCGTTGAGCATGGTGAGGTTGCCGCCGGTGATCACAATGAGCGCCCAGACCACGCAGAGCACCAGATAGATGTCCACAAGGCTGGCAATGCCGCCCACACCCCAGCCCAGCCAGTGGTTCACTGCACCGATCACGGGCAGCTTGTTCACCAGCCCCAGCACTGTGACCAGCAGGCTGACCAGCATCCGCAGCAGGGCAAACGCCACAAAGAACAGCACCAGCGAGATCACCGGGGTCAGCAGCGGAGCCAGCACCTTCTGGACGATGGTATCCGCCAGCACAACGGCGTTGTCATTGAGGACGGCAGAGATGGAGCGCTCACAGGCATCCACGATGGATGCCCGGAACGCCTCGGGCAGAAAGCCCGCGTACCGCTGGGCAATGCCATCCAGACTGACGGCTCCCCCGGCGGCGATATTGGCAGCGATCTGGTCCCGGAAGCTTCCGGCGAGGAAGCGCTCGAACACCTGCCCGGCTGCCCAGCCTGAAAAGGCTCTGGCACCGAACAGGCTGATGAGGCTGCCCGTCAGCTGCACCACCGAGGCCAGAAAGCCTTTGCGGGCATACCGGACGGCCAGCACCAGCCAGACCACCGTACATAGGATATCAAAAATAAATGACGGATTCTTGAACATACGTTTAACCTTATTCCGAACTGGCTCACCCTCTCAGTCACGACTGCCGTCGTGCCAGCTCCCCCAAAGGGGGAGCCAACGCTTCTGACAGGGGAAGCCACAAAATAAATTGCACTCTTTTTCCTCAAAGCCGCAATTGCCTCTCCCTTTGAGAGAGGTGGCAATGCGCAAGCATTGATGGAGAGGGCTATTCAGCGGGTGCTTCCAACTTCTGCACCGTGTTGCCGCTGAACAGCAGCAGATCCTTGCTGTTGGCCAGCAATGCCTGCGGGCTGGTGTCAAGGTTCTGGCTCCACTGCTGGGTGCCGGACGCATCAAAGCACTCCACGGCGTTATCGGCCAGCAGATAGAACAGGTTCCCCGCCCGGACAATGGAATTTGCCGCCGAGACAGCGGCGCTGAACTGGACGTTCAGGTTTTTGTCCAGCGTCACAGCCTGAGAGACCTGCCCCGATGCCAGCAGCAGGGCCACATTGCCTGCCGCGTCCACTGAAACATCTTTCAGCTCCGTGCCCGCAAAATCATAGACCGCACGCTCGCCGCCGCCCGCATTGTAGAGCACGGCCCTGGTATCGTAGACAGCCAGGATCGTGGAAGCAGAGGTCCACCCCAGCCACTGGGGCACACCGCCCTGATTCACCAGACTGACGGGATCGCCCGATGCCAGATTGATGAGGTAGAGGTTGGTCATCACCTGTCCCCCGCTGACGGTGACGGCTGCCGCCGCCAGCTTCCGGCTGTCGGGGGAAAAGGCCATCCGCAGGGGGGTGCCGTCGTTGGAGGTCATGCTCCAGCTGAGCTGCTGCTCCATGGAGGGGCTGTATACCAGCAGCTTTGCCATGCTGGTCTGGTCCTCCGTGACCACAGCCAGCGTGCCGTTGTCCGACATGGCGCAGAGGAAAATGCTGTTTTCCAGCTGCTTGGTGTAAAGGTTCTGGGTGCGGCTCTCCACCCGCAGCTCGTTTCCGGAGCGGTTGTAGAGGACAAAGCGGGTCTTGCCCGCGGCCAGCGCCGGGCGGGCATAGCCGCTCTGGATGCTGTTCAGCTTTTTGCCGGTGCGCGACCAGACCACACAGCCCTCGTCCCCCAGCTCCACAAAGCTGCCGGTCAGGGGGGCCATCTGCTCCAGCTCGGCCACACCGGTCTGCTGGGGCCAGCCGGAGCCGGGCAGCAGGGCAATGCGGGCCGTATCGGTCAGGTCCTTCAGGGCCGCCACCGAGCTGCCCGCGATGCCGGTGGCAAACAGCACCACCGCCGTCAGCAGCACCAGCAGCACCGCCGTGCGGCGGATGCGCCGGTTCCGCACACGCTGGCGGGCAGCTTCCAGATATTCGACCCGCCCTTCCGAAAGCGGCTCGTCACTCTCCGGACGGTTGCGATTTTTTCTCATAGGTCGTAGTCCACCTTCTCCAAAAATAGCCCTTTCGCGGGCAGCGTCGGCCCGGCCTGGCTGCGGTCCCGGCTGGCAAGGATGCCGGGGATGGCATCGGGCTGCATCCGGCCCGCGCCCACCTCACACAGGGTGCCTGCCAGAATGCGCACCATGTTATAGAGGTAGCCGTCCGCTGTCACCTCAATGTCCACCTCGTCGCCCTTCCGGGTCACATGGCAGTCGGTGATGGTGCGCACGGTATCTCCGTGGGCAGCAGCAGAGGAACCCGCCGCGCACAGGGCCAGAAAATCGTGCTTTCCCACAAACTGTTCCGCCGCCCTCTGCATGGCATCCACATCCAGCCGCCGGGGCACCCGGGTGTAATATTTTTCATCAAAAGGCGAATCGATGGGGTGGTTGTGGATGCGGTACAGGTAGGTCTTGGTATGGGCGGCATAGCGGGCGTGGAACTCCTCCGGCACCACCCGGGCGCACAGCACCCGGATATCCGGGGGCAGGTGCTGGTTGATGGCCAACGGCAGCTTTTCGGGGGGGATGCGGGTCTCCGCGTGGAAGTTCAGCGCAAAGCCCAGCGCGTGGACCCCGGCATCGGTGCGGCTGCACCCCTTGATATCGGGGCGGCTGTGGAGCACCGCTTCCAGCCCATCCTGAAAGGTCTGGGCCACGCTCCGCCCGTTGGGCTGCACCTGAAAGCCGCAGTAGTTGGTGCCATCGTAGGCAAGGGTAAGTAAAAAGTTCTGCATGGAACTCCTTCCGTCACGGCTTT
>OLYC01002103.1_pt1 | contig 12342 bp, 8 predicted proteins | sample 1674271 | NCBI WGS metagenome assembly OLYC01 (sample SAMEA103958154, study PRJEB25191) | human gut metagenome
GTGAGCTGGGCGGCACCGTGACCAGCGGCATCGTCAGCGCCCTGAACCGCAGCGTGACCATCCAGGGCACCAGCTCCACCAACACCATGTCCCTGATCCAGATGGATGCCTCTGTCAGCCCCGGCAACTCCGGCGGCGGCCTGTTCAACATGAACGGTGAGCTCATCGGTCTGGTCAACGCAAAGTCCTCCTCCAGCGATGCGGAGGGTCTGGGCTTTGCCATTCCCATCAACGATGCCATCAAAGTAGCACAGGATCTGCTGGAGAACGGCTATGTCTCCGGCCGCCCCTACATGGGCATCACTTATCTGGCTGTGACCGATGCCCAGACCGCCGCACAGCTCAACGTCAATGCCTACGGCGTTTACGTTGTGGATGTTGTGCAGGGCGGCCCCGCCGACAAGGCCGGTCTGAAGACCGGTGACCGCATCGTGAGCATCGACGGCACCGAGATCGCCCAGAAGGACGACCTTGGCACCCTGATCCAGCAGCATGCCGCCGGTGATACCCTTTCCATCACCGTGGCCCGGGAAGGCCAGATGCAGACCGTCAGCCTGACCCTGGGCGAAAAGAACGCCCAGACTCAGCAGGCACAGAAAAACTCCTGATTCTCCCCAATCTTTTTCCTGATCAATAAATCAAAAATCCCCTGACCGGCGTTGAACTGGTCAGGGGATTTTTAATTGCAGGTTGTCAAGCAACGGCAGACCGTATTTTTATACCTGCCCGAACACGGTGGCACTCAGGGGCAGGAGGACGGTCTGGCCGGTGCAGATGCGGCTGCTGCCCCGCCACAGGCTGGAGGAGATGCCGTCACTCAGCAGCTTCCAGCTGCCGCCGGGCAGGGTGACGACCTGCGCCGTCTCGGTGGGGTTATAGTAGACGCACAGAGCGCTCCATGCCGCGCCGTCGCCCCACTGGGCGGGGAGCCGCCAGCCCACAAGAGGCTGTTCCAGCGGGAAGAACTCGATGGCGGCAGGGCTGGCCTTGTCCAGCGCGCCCAGCCGGGGGAACGCCGCCCGCAGACCAATGAGCCCGCGATAGTAATCCACAAGGCTGTGGAACTGTTCGGCCCGGTGCCAGTCCAGCCGATTGAGGGCCGGGCTGGAGCGGTAGCTGTTGCCCTGCCCCTTCTTGGTGCGGGCAAACTCCTCGCCCGCCTGCCAGAAAGGCAGGCCCATGCTGGTCAGGTAGATGCCCGCCGCCAGCCGGTTCTGGGCCAGCGCGGTCTTGTCCACAGCGGCAAACTCCGGGCGGGCGTAGCGCACCATCAGGAGCTTATCCCACAGGGTAAAGTTGTCGTGGGCCGAAACGTAGCTGATGATCTGCCCCGGGGCGTGAGGCGGCAGCTTTTCACTGCGGCACCACGCCGCCACCGAAGCACCGATATCCCAGAAACTCCCGGGCTTGCCCTCCACATAGCCCGGCTCCCGGGCATCGAAGCAGCCGCCCTTGATGGCATCCCGGGTGTTGTCGCAAAAGATGCCGATGCGCTCGTTCAGCATATTCAGGTTGTTCTTGTTGGCCTCGTACCGGTGCAGGGCGCTGCAGCCGCCCTGCCACGGCTCACCGTACATCAGGATATCCCGCCCGCCGGGCAGCTTGTCCAGTTCAGCCCGGAGGAGGTTCATGGTCTCCACGTCATACAGGCCCATCAGGTCAAACCGGAAGCCGTCGATGTGATATTCCCGTGCCCAGTAGAGCACCGAATCAATGAGATAGCGCCGGGCCATGGGCCGCTCGGAGGCAAACTCGTTGCCGCAGCCGCTGCCGTTGGAGAGGGAACCGTCGTCGTTCTGGCGGAAGTAGTAGAGGGGCACCACCCGGTTCAGCACATTATCGGAGCGGTACATGTGGTTATACACCACGTCCATTACAACGCCGATGCCCGCCCCATGGAGGGCCGCGATCATCTGCTTGCACTCCCGCACCCGCACCTCACCCCGGGTGGGGTCGGTGGAGTAGCTGCCCTCGGGCACATTGAAGTTGGTGGGGTCGTAGCCCCAGTTATACTGCCGGGTCAGGGGGCGGCTCTCATCCACGCTGCCAAAATCGAAGATTGGCATGAGCTGGACATAGCTCACCCCCAGCCGCTTGAGGTAATTCAGGCAGGTGGGGTGGATGCCGTCGCTGCTCAGGGTCGTGCCCTGCTGGGTAAAGGCCAGAAATTTGCCCCGCCAGGCTGTGTGCACACCGCTGGCAGGGTCCTGCGAAAAATCCCGGACGCTGACCTCCCAAACGCTGCGGCGGGCCGGTGGGATCACTGGCCGCACATCCCGCTCCCAGCCCTGCGGGTCTACCCGGGCCGGGTCAAAGATCATGCTGCGCACCCCGTTCACCCCTGCCGCGCGGGCGTAGGGGTCCGCTGCATTGCAGGTGCCAAACGGGGTGGTGAGGGTGAAATCGTAGTATTTTCCGTGCTGGTCGCCGGGCAGATAGATGCTCCACACGCCCTTGTCCTGCTGCTGCAGGGGCAGGGTGCCCACACAGGCCCCGCCGGTGCCCCGGCGGTACAGGTTCACTGCTGCCTGTTTTGCCGTGGGAGCCCACAGGCGCAGGTGTGTCCCGGCGGGGGTATACTCCACCCCCAGCGGGCCGTAGTATTCCGTCTGGCGGGCAAAGGCTTCGCTCTCAAACAGCGTCTTCCATTCAGTAGGTGTTCTTGGCTCCATGGCAATTCATCCTTTCGTTTGACAATAGTGTAACGAACTTTGTCCTTTATTTCAACCCTTTCCTTGCAAAACGTACCAGACTCCACTATACTGAAAGAAAAAACACTGCACGGAGGGAAGTTTTATGGCATACACCGATGATTGGGAAAGTCTGATGAACGGCGTGTTCGGCCCGGGGGGCAGATTCAAGGCCGCCCCCGGCACTTCTGCACCCAAAACAGGCGGCAGCGCCGCCCTGCCTGACCTGAACGCGGCGCTTCTGGAACAACAGAAACGGCTGGATGAGCTGTTGAAGCAGCAGAACGCCCAGCTCAAAACCCAGAGCGATGCCACCGCCGCCGCGCTGGAAAGCAGCCGCCAGATGCTGCGGGACATGGAGGACGAAGGCCTGCTGGCCAGAGGCACCACCGACGTGAAGCCGGAGCATCTGGGCAGCTTTGAAGGCCTTGCCGCCGAGGTCAGGCAGACGGTGCTGGGGCAGGATGCTTTTGTGGACAGCGTGGTGCGGGCCATGCGCCGCCCCTTTGTGCTGGGTACCGAAGCCCCTGCCGCCCGCAACGTCATCCTGCTCACAGGCGGGGCAGGCACAGGCAGGCATTTTGCACTGGAAGAAACTGCCCGCTGCATGGCGGCCCGGGGCCTTTTGCAGAGCGACAGGATCGCCACGCTGGATCTGGCCCTTTACCCCAATTCCGGAGCCGAGAAGCTCTTCCTGCAGGACCTCTACGCTGCCCTGCATGCACCCGGGGAGATCCTTGCCTTTGAGCACTATGAGAGCTGCTATCCCGGCTTTCTGAAGACCCTGTCTGATCTGGCCGCCAAGGGCAGTGCCCCCCTGTCCAGCCGGTATCTCGTGAACAAAGAGGGTATCCTTGTGGATGCAGGCACGGCGCTGGCCCCGGGAGCCGTCAGCCGCATCGACCCCTGCGGCAAATACCTCATCTTCTACTCCCACAAGGGCCGGGAGGCACTGGCTGACAAATTCGGCGCGGCGCTGGTGTCGGCACTGGGGGATATCTGCGAGACGGCCTCCTACACCCGGGAGGATCTGGCCGCCCTTGCCGCACAGCAGCTCAACGCGCTGGCCCAGAAGATCCGCACCCGGCTGGGGCTGACCCTTTCCGCCGGGGCCGACGTGCGGGACTATGTCGCGGCCCAGTGCACCGCACAGAAGGGTGCGGCAGGCCTTTCCGCGTGCACTGACCGCATCTTCCGCGCCCTGAGCGAATACTGCCTGCAGACCGATGAAACCCTTACCGGCACCGTGACCCTGACTGCCGGGCCGGAAGGGGTGCTGTTCCGCCTGAACGACGGCGCAGACCAGCCCCTGTTCGACCTGCTGCCTGCCACCTACACCGGCGCGCTGGATGCCATCCGCGCCGAGATCAACGAGCTGGTGGGCCTTGCCCCGGTCAAGGAATATGTGTTCGGTCTGGCCGACAACCTGCAGGTGCAGCAGCGCCGCGCCGCCGCCGGGCTCAAGACTGCCAGCCTTTCGATGCACATGATCTTCACGGGCAACCCCGGCACCGGCAAGACCACCATTGCCCGGCTGGTGGCACGGTATCTGAAAGCCATCGGTGCCCTCAAGGGCGGCCAGCTGGTGGAGGTGACCCGTGCCGACCTGGTGGGCCGCTACACCGGCCACACCGCCCCCCTGACCAACAGCGTCATCGAGAGCGCGCTGGGTGGTGTGCTTTTCATTGACGAGGCATACAGCCTCTACCGCGGCGAGCAGGACAGCTTCGGGCTGGAGGCCATCGACACGCTGGTGAAGGGGATGGAGGATCACCGGGATGAGCTGGTGGTCATTCTGGCGGGTTACACCAGGGAGATGGAGACCTTCCTCACCGCCAACAGCGGCCTTGCCAGCCGTTTTCCCAACCGGATCGAGTTCCCGGACTACACCGCCGCGGAGCTGCTGCAGATCACACAGGTCCTTGCCAAAAACAAGGGCTACACCCTGGCCGAAGCCTGCACCGAACCCCTGCTGGGCTATTATGCCCGCTGGCAGGCAGCCGATGCCCGCACCGCCGGCAATGGCCGCCTTGCCCGCAACACACTGGAAAAGGCCATCTTCCACCAGAGCCGCCGCCTTGTCGCCGAGCCCGCCGCCGCGCTGGATCTGATCCTGCCCAGTGATCTGGAATTGAAGGAACCGTAAACACGCAAAAAGGACTGCTTTCGCAGTCCTTTTTTGTTATTGATGCTGTTCTGCCAGCCGGGCGGTCATTTCCCGCATTCCCTGCCGCACTTCGGGCGGGGCGACCACTTCTATCTTGCCGCCAAAGCCGCAGACCCAGCCATAGAACTGGTCACTGACGCAGATGGGGACATCAAAATGGAAGCAGCCATTCTCCTCGGGTAAAAACATGGGCGTTGCGCCAAAGCGCTCCCGCATGGCACCTTCCAGATCAGCGGTGCACCGCAGGGTAACGCGATACTCCGGCCCGCCGTACATTCCAAAGTGCTTGCGCAGATAGGCAGGCAGGTCAAGATCCGCAAACTGCTCCTGACCGCGCCGGGGCGCATCCAGCACCCGGACCCCGCTCATCTTGTCCACCCGGTAATGGCGGATGCCCTTTTCGTCGGCAAAGGCAATGAGGTAGTAGCACCCGTTCTCCCAGGCCAGCTGCCACGGGCTGACGGTCCTTTTCTCTTTCTCGCGGCTGTCGGCTTTTCTGTAGAGGAACTCCACCATTTTACCGTTGTTGATGGCCTCGTGCAGGGCATCGATGCTGTACAGCAGGCTCTTGCTGTCGGTCTTGGGGCGGCCCTCCACATAGACCTGACGCTGCAGCTGGCTGCCCTCGTAGTTGGAGCAGAGCTTTTCCAGCTTGTGGATCAGCCGCCTGCTCGTGGTGCCGGATACCACCCGGCTTGCCTGCACGGCATCCACCAGCAGCTTGAGCTCCGCCAGATCAAAGGTGCGGCTGGCAAGGAAATACCCGCCGCCCCGGCCCCGGCGCAGCTTGATATCATAGCCCAGCGCACCCAGTGCCTCGATATCGCTGTACACGCTCTTGCGCTCGCAGCGGATGCCCTGCGCCTCCAGCAGCTCCACCAGCTGCGGCACGTTCAGCAGGTGGTTTTCATCGGTCTGCTGCTCAAAAATGCGCAATAGCGCCAGCAGCTTGGATTTCTGGCCTTCCTGTTTGGGCATTCGGTACACCTCATTTTTTCGTGTTGTGCCAAACCTCTCAGTCTCGATTCCAGCTCTCCCCAGCAGGGGAGCTGGAAAAAACAGCAGTGCTGTGTGCTGAAAAGGTTACGGCGCTTTCTTATCAAACGCCGCGCGGCGCTGGGTGGACAGGCGGAACATCTCCTCCAGCTTTTCCCGGTCATCGGCCACAAGGGCGTTGCGCATCTCGTTCAGCGCCCCGCTGAACTGGTCGATCTCGGAGATAAGGTTTTCCTTGTTCCAGAGGAACAGCTCCGCCCACATCTTATCGTTGATGCGTGCAATGCGGGTCAGGTCCCGGAAGGAATCGCCGGTGTACTCGCACAGCGAGGTATTGTCGTTGGCGCACATCAGGCTGACGGCGATGGCATGGCAGAGCTGGCTGACATAGCCGATCATCCTGTCATGTTCCTGCACGGTCAGGGTGCAGATATGCTTGAAGCCCAGCACCTCGGCCAGCTCCCTGGCCCACTGAACGGCCTCCGGGGTGTTCTTTTCCGTGGGGGTCACAATGAAGTTGGCCGGGGCAAAATTCACCTCGGCGGCGTGCTCCACGCTGGAGGTCTCACGGCCCGCCATGGGGTGGCTGGCAATGAACTCCACGCCCGGCCTGCACATGGCCTGAATGGGCTCCACCAGACCGGTCTTTACGCCCGACACATCGGTAAAGATGCAGCCCTCCTTCAGCAGGTGGCCGTAGGTCCGGAACCACTCGATCAGGGCCGTGGGGTACAAGCCGAAGATGATATGATCGGCCTGACATACCAGATCCTCAAAATCGTGGGTCTTGCCGCTGGCGATATAGCCGTGGTCGAGGGCATACTGCAGATGGCCCTCGCTGCGGTTGATGCCGTCCACATGGAACCCGGCCCTGCTCAGTTCCAAGGCGTACTTGCCGCCCAGCAGGCCCAGGCCCACGATGAGATAACGCTTTGATTTATCCAACATGTTCCACCTCCGCGCCCAAAGGCTTGATGGCTTCCAGAAAATCCGGCCAGCTCTTGGCAATGGCCTCGGCCCCGCTGATGGGCAGGGTCAGCCCGGCGGCCAGCGCCAGCACCGCAAGGCTCATCACCACGCGGTGGTCGTTGTGGCCGGAAAGCGGCTGCTCCGGGGCATGGAGCGCGCCGGCACAGCCATGGATGGTAATGGTGCCGCCCTCGCTCTCCAGCTGCCCGCCGCAGGCCCGCAGCTCGGTCTCCATGGCCTCGATGCGGTCACTCTCCTTGATGCGGAGACGCTCGGCGTTGCGGATGACCGTGGTTCCCTCACACAGCAGGCCCAGCACCATCAGCACGGGGCCCAGGTCGGGGCAGTCGGCAAGGTCGATGTCCGTTCCGTGGAGCGGGGCCTTTTCAAACACCACGCCCTGCCCGGTGCGGGTGAATCTTGCACCGCACCGCCGAAGGATCTCCAGAATGGCCGCATCGCCCTGCAAGGTCTCCTCAGACAGGCCGGTGATGGCCACACCGCCGGTCACAGCGCCCAGCACGGCAGGAAAAGCCGCCTGGCTGTAATCGCCCTCCACGGTGTAATCACCGGGAAGATAGTGCTGCCCGCCGGGAATTTCCAGCGTGTTTTCATCCAGCCAGCGGCTCTCCACGCCAAAGGCGTGCTGCACCGCGCGGGTCATATCGATGTAGCTCCGGCTCTCCACAGGCGGGATGAGGTGCAGGGTGCTGGTGCCGCCCAGCAGGGGCAGGGCAAACAGCAGCCCGCTGATGAACTGGCTGGACACGTTGCCCGCCAGCTCGTATTCGCCCGGGGTCAGGGCTCCTTCCACAGTCAGGCGGTCCGCGCCCTGCTCAAAACGCAGGCCCTGCTGCTGATACAGCGTTTTGTAGACCGACTGGGGCCGCTCCATCAGCCGCCCACGGCCTGTAAAAGTCACTTCCTGCCCGGTCAGGCTGGCCAGTGGGATGAGGAAGCGCAAGGTGCTGCCGCTCTCACAGCAGTCCACAGGGGCATCAACCGGCAGAAAGCGGCCCAGCCCTTCCACCACCGCGTCGTTTTCACCGGTGGTGACACGGGCGCACAGCCGGACCGCCGCGCCCAGTGTGGCGGAGATATCCTTGCTGAAAGCAAGATGATGGAGATGGGAGGTTCCCTTTGCCAGCGCCGCGCAGAGCACCGCCCGGTGAGCCATGCTTTTGCTGGGCGGCGCGGCGATCCTGCCCGCCACTGCGCGGGCGCGTTTTACCACCACATCCATCTTACATATCCCGGCCAATGGCCCATGCGACCTGACGGCACTTTGCCATGGCCTGTGCAAAGGCATCCGGGGTCAGGCACTGTGCGCCATCGCTCCATGCGTGGCGGGGATCATAGTGGACTTCCACCTCCAGACCGTCGGCACCGGCGGCCACAGCGGCGATCATCATCGGCTCAACCAGATTGGCCTTGCCGGTGGCGTGGCTGGGGTCCACGATGATGGGCAGATGGGTCTTTTCGTGGATGATAGGCACAGCGGAGAGGTCGAGGGTGTTGCGGGTGTACTTCTCAAAGGTGCGGATGCCCCGCTCGCAGAGAATGACCTGCTCGTTGCCGCCGGCCATGATATACTCTGCGGACATGATCCACTCCTCGATGGTGTTGCACAGGCCGCGCTTGAGCAGAACAGGCTTGTGCATCTTGCCCACGGCCTTGAGCAGCTGGAAATTCTGCATGTTGCGGGCACCGATCTGTACCACGTCCACATACTCCTCAAACTCCGGGATCCGGTCCTCGCTCATCAGCTCAGACACGATGGGCATTCCGGTGGCCTCCCGGGCCTTGACCATATCGAGGATGCCCTCGGTCTCCAGACCCTGGAAGGAGTAGGGAGAAGTGCGGGGCTTATAAGCGCCGCCGCGGAACAGGCTTGCACCGCCCGCCTTTACGCCGTTGGCAATGCGCAGTGCCTGCTCCTCGCCCTCGATGCTGCAGGGGCCTGCCATCACGGCGATCTTCTCGCCCCTGCCGATCTTCACGCCGCCGCAGTCGATGATGGAATCGGCGGGGTGGAACAGGCGGTTGGCCCGCTTATAGGGGGCGGACACGCGGGTGACGTTGTCGATCCAGGGGTTGGCCAGCACGTCGCGCTCATCGATCTTGGTGGTATCGCCCACCAGACCGAACACATTGTAATCCTTGCCGGTGATCAGGGTCACATCCAGGCCCTGCTTCTCGAATTTGTCTACGATCTTTTCCAGCTCTTCCTTGGGGGTGCCTTTTTTGGTCGAAATGATCATCTTGTTTCTTTTCCCTTCTGTTTTGTCTCTATGCTTTCAGTTTTGCTGCACAGCCTGCCCTACTTGCCAAGGGCTCCCCCTTCGGGGGAGCTGGCGAGCGAATGCGAGACTGAGAGGGTTGTTACTGCACCAGGTGCGTCTGCGCGCCGCCATCCAGCCGGAGCAGCTGCACAAGGTAGGCGCAGGCATGGAGATATCCGCTGACCCCCTCGCCTGCAAAGCGGCCCTGACAGCCAAAGGAGACCACATCCACGCTGCGGAAGGGCTCCTTGCCGCTGGGGTCGGCCAGCATCACTTCCACGGCGGGCACGCCGCACACCTGCAGCGCTTCCAGAATGGCCACGCTGTAATAGGCATAGCCGCCCGGGTTGAGGATAATGCCATCGGCCCGGCCTGCCGCCGACTGGATCTCATCGATGAGGTCACCCTCGTGGTTGGACTGGAAAAAGTCCACCTGAACATCCATCTGGGCACATCCCGCCTCGATATAATCCAGCAGTGTATTAAAATCGATCTGCCCCTCCATGCCCGGCTCCGTGAACTGGGTCAGGTTGAGGTTGGGACCGTTAATGACTAAAAATTTCATCCAGCGCCTCCATTGCCGCCGTCACGGCATCCGCAGGGGTGGTCTTGTTGGGGATCACAGCATCCGCTGCCGCCAGATAGAGCGGGCGGCGCTGGGCTTCCATGGTTTTCAGGGCCTCGGGGCTGGTGGAAAGGGGCCTTCCGCCGCCCACCAGCAGATCTTCCAGCGGCCGGTCGATAAAGAGCACGATGCCGTTGGCGTGGAGCGCCCGGAGGTTTGCCGGGTCTTTGACCACGCCGCCGCCGCAGGAGATGACCTGCCGGTTCTCCCTGGCAAAGCGGGCGGTCTGCGCGGCCTCCAGCTTCCGGAAGCCTGCCTCCCCCTCAGCGGCAAAGATGTCCGGGATGCTCCGGCCGTCGGCCTTGACGATCTCCTCGTCCAGATCCACGAACCGCTTGCCCAGCCGTTCCGCCAGAGCGCGGCCCAGGGTGGATTTGCCCGAGGAGGGCATCCCGATGAGGGCAATGTTCAGCTGTTCCCGCCGCAGTTCGCTGGTCACACGGGCGATCTCGGCACCGGCATCCTCAAACTTGCGGTCGAGGAAAAATTCTGCCGCGTACACTGCCTGCGCCACCAGCATTTCCAGGCCGCCGACGGCAACGGGCACCCCCAGCTCCTCGGCCCGGAGGATGAGCTCGGTCTTATCGGGATTATAGATGACATCGATCACGGCTTCCAGCCCGGGCATGGAGGTAATATCCAGGGCGCTCACGCCCACATTGGGGTACATGCCCACCGGCGTGGTGTTGATGATGATCTGCGCCCCGGTGGTCAGGGCCTGAGCATAAGTCAGCTCTCCCTTTTCGGGGTCGGGATGGCGGCTGACGGTATAGATCTGTTTCGCGCCCCGGTCATGGGCCACGGCCCAGGTGGTGTTGTGGGTGCCGCCGGTGCCCAGAATGAGCACAGTCCTGTCCTTGAACTCCACCCCGTGTGCATCGCACAGGTAGGAGAAGCCGGGATAATCGGTGTTGTAGCCGTAGAGCAGGCCGTTCCTGTTGACGATGGTGTTCACGGCGTTGATGGCCTTGGCGTGGGGGTCGATGTAGGAGCAGTACTCCATGACCACCAGCTTATAGGGGATGGTGACATTGATGGCCCTGAACTGCCGCCGGGTCAGAAAGGCCCGGACTTCCTCTTCCGTGGGCAGGGGGCACAGGTCGTACCGGTAGCCGCAGAGCATCTCGTGGATGACCTTGGAGTAGGAGTGGCCCAGCCGCCCGCCGATGAGTCCGTATTCCATTTACAGCACCTCCTTGCGGTAGCCGGTGGGATCCTCCATCCAGGCCATGCCGTATTTTGCGGTGAGCAGGTCGCCCACGGCCAGCGCGGCGGCGCAGGTCTGCACAATGGCGGCCCGGGGCACGATGCAGGGGTCGTGGCGGCCCTGAATGGACAGCTCCGCGTCCTTCTTTGCGATATAATCCACCGTGTCCTGCGTTTTGTAGATGCTGGGGGTAGGCTTGACCGCCGTGCGGAACACCACGGGCATCCCGTTGGAGATGCCGCCGTTCAGGCCCGCATTGTGGTTGGTGGCGGTGACGATGCGCTCCCCCTGCATCCGGAAGGCATCGTTGGCCTCCGAGCCCTTCTGGTCCGCAAAGCCGAAGCCGGAACCGAACTCGATGCCCTTGACCGCCGGGATAGAGAAGGCCAGGTGAGCGAGCTTGCTCTCCACGCTGTCGAAATAGGGTTCACCCACGCCTGCGGGCAGGCCCAGAATGGCGGTCTCCAGCACGCCGCCCACACTGTCGCCCTCAGCACCGGCGGCACGGATGGCGGCTTTCATGGGTTCCTCCACACTGCCGTCCAGCAGGGCAAAGCCCTCGGACTTGTTCAGCAGTACCTCGGCCTGCGCCGCCAGCGCGGCGGGATCATCCAGCGCAAAGGGGGCATCGCTGATCCCGGCACACCGCCCGATGTGAGTCACGATCTCGATCCCGGCCCGGTTCAGGGCTCCCAGCACCAGAGCGCCGCCCGCCACCAGCGCGGCGGTGACGCGGCCCGAAAAGTGGCCGCCGCCCCGGGCATCCTGATAGCCGTGGTACTTGGCGTAGGCAGTGTAATCCGCGTGGCCGGGCCGCAGCAGGTCAGCCGTTTTGGCATAGTCGCCGCTGCGGGTGTTCTGGTTTTCGATCATCAGGGCAATGGCGGTGCCGGTGGTGCGGCCGTTGACCACGCCAGATAAAAACTGCACCGCATCTCCCTCCACACGGGGGGTGGAAAGGCCGTCGCCCCGGGCACGGCGCTTGTCCATGCAGGCAGCAAGAAAGGCTTCCTCCACGGGCACGCCCGCCGCTATGCCGTCCAGCACCGCGCCGACAGCCCTGCCGTGGCTCTCGCCAAAAATGGTCAGCGAAAGGTCGCTGCCAAAGGTGTTTTTCATGGCTTACTCCTCCACACCCAGCAGGGGGCGCAGGCCCTCCACGGGGATGGTCTCGGCCCGCCAGCAGCCCAGACCCGGCACCTTGATCACCGTGATCTGGCCGCCCTGGGCCTTTTTATCGTGCAGCATCTCGGCCAGCACCTTTTCCTTGTTATAGGTGGTGCGGGTGGGCAGGCCGATGCGGCGGTAGACCGCCCGCACCCGCTTCTGCAGCGCCTTGGATTCGATCATGGGCAGCATCCCCAGCGCCACGCACTCGCCGTGGAACAGGCCCACGGTGCGGCGGC
>OLYC01002106.1_pt1 | contig 12319 bp, 11 predicted proteins | sample 1674271 | NCBI WGS metagenome assembly OLYC01 (sample SAMEA103958154, study PRJEB25191) | human gut metagenome
TCTAAGAGACTTCCCAACCGCTTGATTAAGAAGTCTTTTAGAGCATACAACACCGCTGCTGAGCTTGTATTTTTTATACTGCTTCACCGCAAAGCAATTCGGCTTGCGCTGTTCCAGCCCCTTGAACATATAGTCCACGGCGTTGAGAAAATCCTCGTCATCCTCCTTGACCTCCATGCCGGAGATCATGTCCACCAGCGTATTCATGTTGCGATCCTCCTCGGCTCCCTCAAAAATGATGTAGCCCAGCAGGGCGCAGTACAGCAGCGTTTCCGCCTATAGTGATAGGTAATCCTTTGAAGTAATCGCTGGATTTTCCCCCACTCCACACCGGACATGCGACTTTCACCGCATCCGGCGTTCCATCGATTGTGTTATCAGGCATTTAATCAATCACCAATAGAAAGCTTTTTTTAGATTGCTACCAGTTTTGCAGCAGTACGCAGGCTGTTGATTTTGGTCAGTTGTTTTTTTGTTACAGTCAGTTGCTTGCACATGCTCTTGAGAGCGGCAGTGTCTTGGTCGGTCAGCAAAGGAAGATACCGCCTGTGGAGCAGCACCAGATTGCTGTATCGCTCGTGACCACCTTGCTCCTTTGGAACTTTCATGTGACACACGATGTTGTCCGGATTCAGAAACAACTCGCCGCTGACGGAACACTTGCCTTTTTGAGCTGACAGCAGGGAGAGCCTGCAATCAGCATATTCCAAACTGTGTCCTTGTGGCGGATTCTCCCGCAGATATGCAAACAGGGTCGTATCCATCTCCAGATTATCGTGTATCTTTTTCCGTCCCGTCGGAGAGAAGCAGCAGACGGCGGCGCTGATACCGATTGCGGTTTTATACTTGATGAACGCAATGGGGTAGATTGGTCGGTTGATACCGGACACATACCGCACCATTTGGGAAGCACCGTAGTGCTCCTTTTCGCTGTCCGTCATGGCACCGCCCTCCCGGGCGAGCTGGCAGCCGGATTCCGTGTTCAAACGGTTGGTCAGCACTGTCATGACTCTGCGGTGGATTTTTCGGCAGTCCAGACTGATACAGGTAGCAATCCTGTAGTAGTTTTGGATACCCAGCATCATTTCGTCAAACAGGCCGATTTCGTCCGGTTGTGTTCGCCCATGGGCTGGTTTTGCGATGCGCTTTGCCTGTTCCACCAGCTTGCTTTCTTCCAACTGTAGCTTTTTGTCACAGATATGGGACTTCACGACATACTTTTCACCCTTGCGGTACACCATGATTTTGAAACCAAGGAACTCAGAATATCGCTTACGGACGTTGACAATGCGTGTTTTCTCGGGAGAGACTTCCAGTTTCAGTCGCTCGGTAATCCACTTTGTAACAGCCTCCATGGTTTTCTCCGCGTCCTCACGATTTCGGCAGAAGATACGGAAGTCATCCGCATAGCGCACGATGAACATTTCCTTGAGGTTTGTCTCCCGCATTTTCTGGTAGCCTTTACTTTTGTCAAAGACCTCCGAAGTACGGATGATTCGATGCGTGCCGTAACGGTTTGCTACGGGATGTTCTACCCATTGGCTATCCACCCAGTGGTCAAGTTCGTTCAGCACCACGTTTGCCAGCAGCGGGGAGATAATCCCACCCTGCGGTGTTCCTTTTGTTGGATATACCGTGCTGCCATCCGGCATACGAATAGGCGCTTTCAAAATCCGCTTGATTACGAATAAAAGCTGCTTATCCTGGATACCCAGCGCCCAAAGCTGTCGGATTAGTTTGCTGTGGTTCACATTGTCAAAGAATCCCTTGATGTCAAACTCCAAAACATAGTGTAAATGCGCCCGCTGTAACAGGGAGTAAGTACGGGAGATTGCGTGCTCCACTGACCGATTCGGGCGGAACCCATAGCTGTTATTGCTGAACTTTGCCTCACAGATGGGTTCTAGGATTTGTTTGATGCATTGCTGCACCAATCTGTCCCAGATGCAGGGAATACCCAGCGGCCTGGTTTTTCCGTTTGGCTTTGGGATGTCCTTCCGGCGCACTGGTTTGGGACGGTAGCCGTGTTCGCTGCCTGTGACAATTTTTCTGACCTTACCGATGACCTCAGCCGGTGGAAGCCGTCCAATGTCACCGATATTCTGCTTATCTGTTCCTGCTGTGTAGCTGCCTGTGTTGGTTTTGATATTCCTGTATGCCAGCATGATGTTGTCCGGGCTTAGGACCAGTTCCATCAGGCCGTTGAATACTTCTCCGGCTTTGCTTTTGGCATACAGTTCGTCAAATGTCTGCTGCATACCGTAATACTCGGCGTGCCGCTGGGCGTCCATACACAGGACTTTTTTCCTTTCTTTTGGCATAAGGCATCACCTCCCGTTTGAGAAAAGTGACCCTTTTGGTCTTACTCGAATCCTTATGATTGGATTGAATAATGCCTGTTTCCACAATTCGTCTTGTGACCATTCCTCCATCCCCATTACAGGGACTTCTTCGGTTCGATCACTACTTTTCAGCAGCGGTTCACCTGCTTATTGTTCTTCGTCAGGTTCTTCCTTAAGGAAGCCGCTGCCTTTCCTCGTTCCGGTAATTCTATCTGTGCATTTATACCTTTAGGTTTCCACTATGAGCCTGCCGGCGGGGTTGCGCCTGTAACACAACATGGTCGTTCGTAGGGCCAATTTCTACTAAACCACACCGACTGCGCTTTAACGCACCCATACATTTCTATATGGTCTTCTTATAGACCCGTACATTCGCGGATTCGTCAGTTCGCCCGCTACGGTGAACATTCTAACCATGGGTATTTTGTAGACCCTTGGCATATAGGCAACACAGTCTGCCTCCAGGCCGCTTTCGGCCGCCGTTGGCGGCGGCTACGGTTGCTCTCAGCCGTTGTCGTGGGGCTTCGTACACTGGCTTTGCTGCCGATGCACGCCCACCGAGGGCAGGCGTTTCAGGGCGTTACCCCGTCATTCCACCTGTCGAATTACCAGTTATCCAAACAACGGTATTTTGTTGTTTGTCCGCTGACTTTTTACCGTCAGCGAACGAGTCGCACTCGTCCAGAACGGATCGCCCTCCTTGCCCTCGCCCTTGGTGTTGGAAATGAGGGCGTTGACAAACTTTAGAATGTCCGCCTCGGTCTTGATATACGCCAGCGGGTTATAGTGCATGGATTTTGAAAAATCAATGCTGTTGAACACCTTAATTTTGTAGCCCCGCTTTTGCAAAAATGAGCCGACCTGCCCCAGCACACCGCCCTTGGGGTCTACCACCACATAGGAAGAATGGGCTTGCAGGAGCTGCGGCGTGAGCCAAAAGCGGGTCTTGCCGGAGCCGGACGAGCCGATCCCGCAGAAATTGAGGTTGCGGGCGTTGGCGGGATTTTTCGGGCGGGTGTTCATGGTGAGCCGTTCCGTGGCGGTCAGCAGCATATTGTTTTCAAACTTGGGATCGACAAAGGGCTTGATGTCCTTTTCGTTGCCCCAGCGGGCGCTGCCGTACTCCGCATCCCGGCGGTATTTCTTGGCGTTCTTGCTTTTGAAGTAGATCAGCAGGCGGAACGCCACCGCCCCCACAATGCCCACCAGCCAGTCAAAGGGGGCAAGGCCGGGGGCAAAGTCGGCAAAGGCTGCGCCGACAGTCTGACCCAGCCCGATGAATTTATGGGCGAAATCACTGCCTGCCGCCAGACGGTACGCCGTCCCCAGCTTGAGGAACGCCCAGCCGATGAACACATAGGGAATGTTGGGCAGCACATATTTACGGAGCTTATCTGTCATGCGACACCTCCTTGATATGCTCCTTGGGCGGCTTTTCCTTGGCAAGCTGCTGTTCCGCCTGCTTCATCTGTTCGGGGATCGTGGGCTGGCGGGACTTGGCCTTATCCAGCACCTTGCGGGAGTATTCCGAAAAGCAGGCGGTCATAGCGTCCGCCTGCCCGGACTTGAAGAACAGCAGGTATTTCCCCGGTTCAGTTTGATAAAAGGCATAGTCCACATTCCACTTCCGGGCTACCCGGTCAAAGAGTTTTGTATCCCCGGACAGTTCAAGGCTGTTGGTGGATGCGCTGTGCGCCATGAGTTTTTTCACGGTCTGCTTGCCGTGTGGCGTCTGCTTTGCCCGGTGTGCCTTGGCAATTTTGCGTCCCACCGCCCGAACAACATAGGCAAGCCCCCGAGCGGTCAGCTTCGACGCCTTTACCGATATGGCGATCGTGCGCCGGGAAATATCTTCGTCTACCAGCCGTCATCGCCTCCTTTCACAGTTATAAAATGGTAAGTCCGTGTTGCCTTAGTTGAATTGTTCACATATCTCGGATATAATGAAAACTGATTTATGAAGTCCAATGCCGAGGAGATATTGTTATGATAGAGACTGTATTTAGCAAGAGCGCATACGGAAGTCTAAAGCTGGCACAAAACTGTGGTGCAGATAAACATTCAAGCGCATCCATCGGCCTTGTTTTATCAGGCCGTACAAATATATCCCCGGAAGAACTTGAAACATTAAAAGCAGATGCAGAATTGCAGGCTCACCGCAAATGGGAAACCTCAATTCCGTTAGGTGGAAATCCGGCGGATGTCTATTGCATCGATGTCGCATGGAGCATGGGTGATATTTCCGATGATGAGATTGGCAACAACCGCAAGAGCGTATTAGAACAAGCCTTCTTTGTTTGGCCGAACAGAGAAGATAATGAACAATATATTTTGGAGACACTCCGCTCAGCGAAAACGGCTTTGCACGAAATCCTTGACCGCGCCTCTCGGGGTGAGCCTGTGCGGATTTGGTATAGCCATAATCCCGATGAAATTTGCGGGTTCTATTGGCTGCTGGCGCAGCTCAAAAAGCTGCCCGCAATCGGCTCAATATATGCTGTCAAACTGCCGGAATGGGAATACTCTACCGATAACACCCTTTGTACGCACATTGGTTGGGGAGAAATCTCGCCCGAAGAATGGGGGAAATATCTGCCTCTGCAACGGGAGGTCAAACCGGCATTATTAAATGCCTGTGCTATGCGCTGGAAACAGCTCCAACAAGAAAACGCCCCCTTGCGTATTTATCTCAACGGAAAACTTCAGAGCGCTTCGGAAAATATCTATGACAGTTTTATTCTGCGAGAGGTGGACGAGCAAGCGGACGAATTTTCAGAAGCAAACCTAATTGGGAATGTCCTGGGCAAAAATCAGCTTGGCATCGGAGATGCGTGGATCGCGCTGCGGATGGAGAAGTTTATCAAAGAGGGAATGTTCACTATTGTGACAACTCCGTCTGCGGATGATTTGATCTATCATCGCACGCTTCGTAAATGCCCCTAAATAAATGCTATGTGTTATTTACGGCACCGATAAAAGGCGAGCAGACTAAACTGCTCGCCTTCTTTTCCGCTTTGGGACAAGTTGTCCCAAAGTCAGCGGTCATCATGCTCCTTTCTCGGGTGCAGGCGCTCGCCCTCCAAGGATGAACGGTCTATGACCTCCTTGTAGGCCGCCATCTGCTCCCGGATATTCAACTTGGGGTACGCAAAAATGCGGTGTTCGGCGGGAATGTCCTCGATGCCGTGGTACACCTCCTTGAAGTCGCCGCTGCGGGTCAGATAGCCCGTGGGGGCGAAGTGGCCGCCCTCGTTGATCCGCATATCCCGCCCGTAGGCTTCAAAATCGAAGTAGGGCAGCACATTGTCCGGCACATCCAGTAGTTCCATGTCCTCCACATAGATGCGCCCCAGCGTTTCATCGTCGGTCACGCCGGGGTGCAGATCGTAGCAGTCCAGATTGTGAACAAGGTTGATGATGTCCGCCACGCTGGAAGTATGGTCGCCCTTGTTGAGCGCAGCCTCCAGCGTTTCGATCTCGTCGCTGTCCAGCTCGGAAATGAGATGCGCCAGATGGTTCAGCTCGTCCAAGTTTTCATACTCGGTGAGATAGTCGTATAAGCCCATCACATCGCCGTCAAAGGCGGTGATGAAAAACTCCTCATACCGCACACCGTCCACGCCGATGTTCTTTAGAAGCGATTGCACCTCCTCCGTGGTGGCCGGAAATTTCAGCGTTTCGCCCACAAGCTGCCCCTCGGCGTATTTGCCGAGGTTGGTGATGTAGGCTTCAAATACCGTCATTTGCACCTCCTTTTGTCAGCGCCTCCGCAATCCCCGCCATGATGTACTCAGCACAGGGCAGCGCGATGGCGTTTCCCAATGCCCGGTAACGGTGGGAGGATAGAATTTCCTCGCCGTCCGCGCCGTACTTTGTCCAGCCTTCCGGCAGCCCCATGAGCCGCTCACATTCCGTTTCCGTGGGAAAGCGGACGCAGCCCCCGGCGGGATCGTCCTCATACCAAAAGGCAAAGGGCGAAATGCCGCCCGCTAACAGAGTGGGAAAAGGGTCAGTTGGCAGTCCGAAGCTGTTTCGGAACGCTGTTTCCGTCCGCTCCTTGGCGGACGCCCGCATACGGAAGCATTGAAAGGGTCGGGTGACTGGTACGCGCCGCCCTGCTTCAATAAAAGAGCCTCGATCTCCGCAGGCGGCGGGCAGCCCGCGATCTCCGCCAAATGCAGGAAGTGACTGCATTGTGCGGGGCTTAAAAAGTATTTCGTGGGAACGCCGTCCTCCAAAGTCTGCCACAAGAAAGATGCGCTGCCGTCGTGCCAGCCGGGGGCTTGCCCAATGCTGGGCGTCCATGAGCCGCCAGCAGAGGTCAGGCGTTCGCCCTCGCACCATTCCGGCTCCTGCCCATCTTCCAGAAGCAGGCATTGAAACATCGGTGTCTGTGAAAGCGGATAGGACGGCTCTAAAATCCATCCGGTCATTTGATGAAAACGCTCCCATGACGTTTTCCCAAACAGCGATTGCTGGAAATAGACCATTTGTCGCCTCCCTCATTTCACGGATAATGCGGATGGCTTGAAAGAACAGGCTGGACTTTTCTCCCGCAAGCCCCTTGCGGTTGCCGATCTGCGAGAGATTTTGACACGGTGAGCCAAAGGTGATGATATGGACGGGCGGGAGATCCCGCCCGTCCAGCTTTGTCACATCCCCCAAATGCGCCATATCGGGAAAGTGGCGCTTGGTGATGGAGATAGGGGCATTTTCGATCTCACTTGCCCATACCGGCTCAATGCCGCAGCGCACCGCCGCCAGCGGAAACACGCCGATCCCGTCAAACAGGCTCCCCAGCCGGAGCGCCGTCATCTTATCTGCGCCCCTGTCCCTTGACGGTCAAAATGCCCTCAAGGGTGGTGGCGGTGATCCCGAGCCGCTGGGCAACGGCGATGTCGTTCTTCATGGCCTCGGTGACGGTATGACCGCACACCACCAGCACATGAGAGCGGCGGAGCAGGTCGCGCCCCATGTCAATGCCGCTCTTATGCTCCTCGGGAACGGCGTCATTGAGGAAAAGCGGCTGATAGAGCGTCGGGCAGATGGGCGAAAAGCCCGCTTCATACACCGTGCGGCAATACTGCGCCGCCAGCTTTGTGTTTTCGTGGTCGCTGCCGCACCATGCGGCGGTGATATATGCAAGGGGTCGTTTCATCCTGAAAACCTCCAATTCTATAATGTAGTGGGTCAACCCAAACCCCACGCCCTTTCCCATTCTTGGGAAAGGGGGCGGCTCTGGAGGATATACCCCCGCCGCTTGCCGGAGAAAAAGCATAGCCGGGACAGGCGGTCAAGGGCTGGCCGCTGAAAACGGCGGTGCGATGCACCCTTGACAGCCCGCTCCCGGCCATGCTGGAATACGGGCGGCGACGGGGGATATAACCACAAGAGCCATCCGGGGAAACGAAAGACCTCGGGACAAAAAGTCCCAAGGTCACTTTTCAAGATCCGTTTTCTTTTCGGGCTTGCCCAGCTCGGGCGGCTGCTTGGCCTTCCAGTCATCCAGCAGAGAAATGATCTTGTCTTTCATTTCCCTCGGGGACTTGTCCTTGCCGAAATACTTTTCCAGTTCCGCACTATTGATGATCACCTTGTCTACCTCCTTTTTCTCCTGCGACAGAATACCGTCGATCACATCGCCGTTGAGCTTGCCGTCCTTGTCCAGCTCCCGCATTTTCTGTGCCTGCGACAGCGAGGGCGAGGACTGCTGCCCCTCAATGGACACGGCGATATACCTCTGATTTTTGGGGCGGATGAATGAGATCTCCACCGCCGGGGTGAACGCCAGCTTTTTCTCGTCCACCATTTTCTGCAAATCCGGCACAAGCTCGGTCAGGCGGATATACCGCTGCACCTGCTTGTAGTTCATGCCGTTGCGATCTCCCACGACCTGCGTGGAGCGTTTTCCGGCGTCCTTGTCCTCCTCGCCGGGGCGGGAGCCTTGGTGCTTGATGGCCTCCACCTGCATTTTGAGTGACTGCGCCTTTTCCGTGGGCAAAATGCGCTCACGGTGGCGGAGGTTGTCATCCGTCATGGCGAGGATGGCTTCATCGTCCGTCATGTTGCGGACGATACACGGCATATTCGCAAATCCGGCAAGCTCGCTTGCCCGCTGGCGGCGGTGGCCTGCGATGATCTCATAGCCGCCATCCTCACGGGGACGCACCAGCGCGGGCTGATTGACACCCGCCGCCTTGACCGACTCCACAAGTCCCTGCATCTCCGCATCGTCCCGGACACCAAAGGGATGATTTTTGAACGGATGCAGGTCAGACAGGTTGAGATAGACGATCTCCTCTTTTTCGGCACGGGTGGCGTCACGGGGCGCAGACGGCTCCGGCGTGACCTCCGCACCAGCGGGAGCGCCGCCCTTATCCACGGCAGGCTTCTCCGGGGCGGGCTTGCTTTGGGACTTTTTGTCCCGAGGTTTGGGCGGCTTTGCCTTATCGGGAGCGGCCTTGCCATCCTTGGGCGGACGACCTCTGCTGGGCTTGGCAGCCTTGTCTTTTTCCGTGGGCGGCCTCTGCTTGGCTGCCTTTTTCTCCTCCTTGGCCGCCTCGTCACGGGCGGTGGCAAAATCCACCACCTTGCCGGAATGTGCCGGGGCGGGATCGTCCTTGCCGGGAGCAGGCGGCTGCGCCTGTTCCTTTTCAGTCTTGGGTGCTTCGGGAGCGGCAGGCTCCCCCACCTCGGCATGAGTAACAGCGTCGGCGGGATCAGGCATGGCCTCGCCCATCTCAAAGAGCGCCGCCTGTCCCTCATGCTCCAGCATGACCGCCTCTGCGTCGGTCAGCGCAGGCTCGGGAGCGGGCTGCTCCGGCACGACGGCATTTTCTACCGCAGGAGCGGGAGCCTCGGCGGGCGGAGCTGCCTCGGGAATGTTTTTCTTATCATCTGCCATTTGCAAACCTCCTTTTTGTGGCATGAAAAAAAGCCAGTCCGCAGACTGGCCGGGTGGAAGTGACCTCCCTTCATGGTTTTATATATGAAAACGCCGCCCGTTGTCCTGTTGGGCAGCGTTGTTCTCAGGTTTCCTCAATATTTAGATTTCTATTGCGTTTCGGATATTCTTCTGCTATTATTATACTGTATTGTTGTATCATTAGGAGGCGTTTTATGGATAATAATGCTTTGAAATTTCCAGCATATTTCCCTGCAAAGTGCCCTCCCGAGGAAGCAACAGATGAGGAATGTGTTTTGTTCCGTTTATGCAAAAACTTAACCCTAACAGAACAAGATTTTGTATCTTTCTATCTGATTAACCCGCAAAAGCATAAGGACAATATCAACGCATACGGTTTATCTGTGTTTAGATCTGTAGATGATTGTAATCGTGCGAGGAGCAAGTCTCCCAATTTGAGAAGTAAATATAAGTATGTGGCAAGTGGATCAAATAATAGTCAACGGGGCAAATTACTAAGAACTCCCAGCGGAGCAAATCCAAACCACTATACTTGGTGGTTATATGATGGAGTAAAGCCACATACATTTTTTGAAATACATAACGGAGGAGGTGGTATAAGTGAGTGAATTGTTTGCGTCGCTCCCTTATATTGGTGATTTATATTACCGCCACATCTATCTGTTCTATGAAGAACCACAAATTTTTTCTTGCATGACAAAAACTATGCAACCGTACTTTGTTATTGCGGTTCCTGCAAAAAATGATGATTCTTCAGCATGGCTGGCTGTACCAATTTCGTTAGGCCGCCTTTTGAAAGCAGAAAAGAACTCTATTGAAATCCGGGATCTAATTACAAATCCAGAGTCTTTTCTTTGGAAAATAGAACTCGAAAATGACATCTTTGATGTTGCTACTATTGATCCTAAGACTTTAACAGATGATTTTCTGCCCGAATACGGTGAATTGCTTGACTTTAAAGCAGGCATGGAGGTTCTTCCTCCGATAGATACTCCGGCAGTTCAAGCAACTCAAGAGATGCGTGATATTATTGAAATTTCTCTTGAGAAAGATGACACACATATTACAGAAATCCCTTGTGCCGTGTTAGGTGACATGTTGAATAATGTCCAGCAGCTTATTTATGCAATCGCTTTTAAGAACGGTAGTTTACGCGGGACAATACCCAAAAAAATCAAAGAAGATTGTGCTCTATGTGCAACAGGGATGTTTGCGGCATCGGTTGGAATAAGACTAAAGTCTAATGAACTGTGTGACATCCATCGTGAAACGCCTTTGACGACAACGCTTCGAGATTTTAACCATTTGTTTATGGCTGCGAATGATAAAGATCGACTGCGTGAGTTCCTTTCAACACAGAATCCTCGAGTAGCAGTTAAATATAGAGCTTTATTGCAGTCGTTGTTGTCGAGCAAGACAGGCATAAAGATTAACAATGCATCGCCCAATAACGAGACATTTATTAAACATTTCTCAACAAAAGAATTATCTTCTAATCTTATTCTTATTAATTCTGAAATCGAAGAAATTGTTGAGCCAATTACGGTTTGTGGTCGGCTTGTAGGTGCGAATGTAGAGCGTTGCAGTTTTGAATTTATTACTGTCAGCAATGAGAGCATTAAAGGGCAACTTACACCAGCCCTCAGCAGTAGCGTGTTCTCTGTTCCGCAGAGTGTCGAAGCAGATATTGAAATACGCATTGGCTCCGACTCTATGACACGAGAAGAAAAATTGTTATATACATTGACTGCAATTAGACCTATTGTCCCACAATCAGAAACAGAAATCTAATCAGATTGTTGTAGTATCAGTTTTTTTCGTGTATGCAAGCGTATGCGTAAAGAAAGATTTTAATCTATCAACAGCAAGTTCCCGCTGCCTATAAAGATTTAGGCAACGGGAGCTTTTGTTAGAATAAATAACCTCTTGCTGACTGCCAGATTGATACTTTCAATTTTAGTCTGTTATAGTTTTATTTGTTGCTCGCATCTCTTCGTCCAAGTCGGCAAACATCAGCTTTAGCAAGATGTCTGCCATGCTTTCACCGTCTTTCCTGTACCGTGGCTCAACGATAAAAACTCGACCGCCAATTTCGTATCGTTGGGGCTCTCCGGCAATATATTCTTTTTCCATGCCTGCACCTCCTTTCCAACATGGACACAAAAATTATATCATGCCGTGGAGGGACGCAAAGCAGAAAAATTATTTTCCTTGATATACGGGCTTTCTTTGACTATAATGAAAGACATTCAGGGTGTGTTTTGGGGTTGCCCGCGTATTGAAGCGCTCTTTTGGCCCGGTTTAGGGGGGTATGTAACCGCACTAACCGGGAGCGCGGCCGCGTGGCAGATCGCCTCCGCATCGCCGCCGCCCAAATAGCACAGCGCCGCCGCGGCCATCGCACTCGCCGTACCGATTTCATATTGGCAGCCGCCCGCCGCGCCGGCAATGGAAGCCTTGGTCGCTACTGCCTGCCCAATCGCGCCCGCGATATACAAGGCGCGCACCATTTCTTCATCGCTAAGACCCATGCGCTTCTGATACGGCAGCAGCACCGCGGGCATGACGCCGCAGCTTCCGGCGGTGGGCGCGGCGACGATGCACTTCATACAGGCGTTGTTTTCCCCCATTTCCAGCGCCTGCGCAATCACCTGCCCCAATTCGTCGCCGCAGATCGTCTTTCCCGCCTTGACGTAGCTGCGCATCTTCGCGCCGTCTCCGCCCGCCATGCCGCTGGCCGAACGCAGCGTTGGTGTGTAATTCTGCGCCGAATGTTGAATCGCCGCGTATAAATCCGCCATCTTCTTTTCGGATTCCTCACGGGTTACGCCCCGTTCCATGCAGTCATCCTCCAAAATGACGTCGTAAATATTTTTATTTTCGCACGCCTTTTCAAGTGCCTCCAGAGATCTGATCGCCACGTTCCCATCCTCCTTTATCGTTCGCCGCCCACCGTAATCACGCGCTTGATGCCCTCAGCCTTGCTCAGGCTCTCCACAATCGCCTTCGAGGCCGGCTTATCCATCTCGATAATCATCACGGCGTTTCCGCC